>Ga0224508_10005048_pt1 | contig 10693 bp, 8 predicted proteins | sample SF_Jan12_sed_USG_4_FD_170157 | JGI IMG/M metagenome (GOLD analysis project Ga0224508, IMG submission 170157) | Sediment microbial communities from San Francisco Bay, California, United States - SF_Jan12_sed_USGS_21 | ecosystem: Environmental > Aquatic > Marine > Sediment | place: USA: California... | reverse complement strand
AAAGGTGATCCGGTCGACGATCTCGGTGGTGCTATCCAAGACCGAGCCGGCGAACGACGGCTAAGTCCCGCGAGGGGCGGGCAGGACGGACAACCAGAACAAAGGCACGGGCATGCTGTTCTTCCCCCTCTGGCAACGAATCCTCGTCATCGGCATCTGCTTGGCCGGGATCATCTTCGCCTCGCCGAACCTTTATTACGATACGGCGGATTCCTACAACCGTGCCCCAGGCCAGATCGCGCGGCTGGTTGAGAAGGGCGAACCGGTGCCGGACGAACTGCGTCAGGCGGCCGAGGCATGGCCAGGCTTCTACCCCTCGGATGTTGTGAGTTTGGGCCTGGACCTGCGCGGTGGTGCGCATTTGCTGGTCGAAGTGCAGATACCGGAAGTCATCACCGAGCAAATGGAGCAGCTGCGCGAGCGCGTTAAGGACGCGCTGAAGGAAGGCGGCGTCAGGCGGCGCACCGGGCTGCGCGCCATGGACGATCACGTCACCGTCCGGATCACCAATGCGGAAGAAGTGGCGCGCGCAGGCGAGATCCTGCGCGGCCTGGCCCAGCCGGTGGGTTCGTTTCTGCCCGGCGGTTTCGGCATGGGTGGCGGAATCGGCGGCGTTGACTTGGCGGTCGAGGAGGTCGGCGACCAGACCTTCCGCATCTCGCTGACCGAACCCGCGGTGGCCGCGCTGACCGACCGGACCATGAGTCAGTCGCTCGAGATCATCCGGCGCCGCATCGACGAAGCGGGCACGCGCGAGCCCTCGATCCAGCGCCAGGGCGCGGACAGGGTCTTGATCCAGGTGCCAGGCATCGGATCAGCCGAGGAGCTTCTGGAACTGATCGGTAAGACCGCCAAGCTGACCTTCCACCAGGTCTTCGGCTTCGGCGACGGGGTCGGCACGCCCGGTCCGGGCCAGATTATCCTGCGCGATGTTGAGGATGGAACGCCGTATCTTCTGGGCAGAGCGCCCATTCTGACCGGCGACTGCCTGGTCGACAGCCAGATGGGCTTTCACCCGCAAAACGGCCTTCCGGTGGTCAACTTCAGGTTCGACTCCACCTGCGCCAAGATCTTTGGTGAATACACCGCCGCCCATGTGAACGATCTCTTCGCCGTGGTCCTCGACAACGAGGTGATCACAGCGCCACGCATCCAATCGCCGATTTTCGGCGGCGCCGGGTTCATTGAGGGCAATTTCACGGTCGAGAGCGCAACCGCGCTGGCGATCCAGCTCCGTTCCGGCGCGTTGCCCGCCTCGATCGAAGTGCTGGAACAGCGCACTGTTGGACCTGATCTGGGCGCGGATTCGATCGCCCAAGGACAGAATGCGACGCTGATCGCGTTTGCCGCCGTGCTGATCTTCATGGGGCTCTATTACGGGCTCTTTGGCCTCTTCGCGAACATCGCGCTGCTCTTGAACGTAGGCATGATATTCGCGCTGCTCTCGGTAATCGGGGCGACGCTTACCTTGCCGGGCATCGCGGGGATCGTGCTGACCATCGGCATGGCGGTGGACGCGAACGTCCTGATCTTCGAGCGCATTAAGGAAGAGCTTCGAGGGGCGAAGAACATCACCCGCGCCATCGAGCGCGGCTACGAGAACGCCTATAGCGCCATCTTCGACGCAAATATCACGACCCTGATCGCTGCCGTGATCCTGTTCGGCATGGGGTCGGGACCGGTCAAGGGGTTTGCCGTGACACTGGGCTTCGGTATCGTCACCTCGGTCTTCACGGCGATCATGGTGGTGCGCATGATGATCGGTCTTTGGGTCCGTTGGAAACAGCCGAAAACCCTGAAGATCAATCTGATCGAGGTGCTGCCGGAGAAGACCAAGATCGGCTTCATGGGGCTGCGCAAGGCCTGCGCAGGCATCTCGGGCTCGGGTGTGATTGCCGCGGTCCTGATGGTCGCCGTCCTTGGGCTCAATTTCGGGATCGACTTCCGGGGCGGCACCCTGGTCGAGGTGCGAACGCAGCAGGCGGCGGATCTGGGCCAGATACGCGAATTAGTCTCATCGCTCGAGTTGGGCGACGTCCAGGTCCAGGGTTTCGGCGAGGAGACCGACGTCCTGGTCCGGATCGAGGAACAGCTTGGCGGCGGTGACGCGCAGATGGCGGCGGCGGCGGAGGTGGGCCAGGTCCTGACCACCGAGATACCCGGCACCGAGATCAGGCGGGTCGAGTCAGTCGGCCCCGAGGTTTCCGGTGAATTGCTGCAGGCCGGCATCCTGGCCATCTTGCTGGCGGTGGGCGCGGTGCTCTTCTACATCTGGCTGCGGTTCGAATGGCAATTCGGCATCGGCGCCGTGATCGCGCTGGCCCATGACGTTGCGCTGACCGTCGGAATATTCTCGCTGACCCAGATCGAATTCAACCTGACCACCATCGCGGCGATCCTGACCATTGTCGGCTACTCGCTGAACGACACGGTCGTGGTCTATGACCGGGTGCGCGAGAACCTGCGCAAATACAAGAAGATGGCGCTGGCCGATCTTCTGGATCTGTCGCTGAACGAGACCCTGCACCGCACCTTGATGACCTCGGCCACGACGCTGATCGCGCTTGTCTCGATGTTCTTGCTGGGGCCCGAGAACATCAAGGGTTTCACCTTCGCGATGATCTGGGGGATCGTGATCGGCACCTATTCCTCGGTCTTCGTCGCGGCACCGGTGCTAATGTGGCTGAACGTCAAGCGCGACTGGTCGGCCTCGGACGAGACAAAGGCCGGCACCCAATTCGGCGGGGCTCAGGTGTAAGAGCGCGTTGATCCGTCATTGCCTGGCTTGACCGGGCAATCTAGTGACGGCGTGGCAATTGGAGAATGCCCCGGTCAAGCCGGGGCATGACGATGCAAGAGCGCTCTGGCAACGAATGCGCATGAACGAGATCCAACTCGAAGGCCGGCTGCCGATCCACTCCTATGGCCCGGGCGGCTTCCGCATCGATGGCGCCTGGCACGACGGTTCGCTGGTACTGACACCCACTGGCAGGGCTGCGTTCTCAGCTCCGGTGGATCGCGCGTCACTGGCGCCGGTTCTGGCGGAGGCCGAGGCAATCGACGTGGTTCTGATCGGGCAGGGTGCCGAGATCGCGCCCCTGGCGGCCGGTTTGCGCGCGGTGATCGAGGAGGCCCAGATTGGCGTCGAGATCATGAGCACCGCCTCGGCCTGCCGCACCTACAACGTGCTTCTGGCCGAGGATCGCCGGGTCGCCGCTGTGCTGGTCGCGCTCTGAGGCCTAGAGGAATAGCATCGCGATCACAGAGGCGACCAGCATCACGCCGAAGGTGATGTTCAGCGCGCGGCTTGCCCGCGGGTCCTGCATGATCCTTGCCAGCCCCACGCCCGCCTGCATCCAGGTCAGGTTGATGATCAATGCGCAGGCACAAAGCAGCAGCGCTTTGATCACCGTCTCGCTAAGCGGGTTTCCAGCAATCAGCGGAAAGCCCGAGAACAGAGCCCCCATCGCGCCATAGGCCTTCGGGTTGGCGATCCCGATTATATAGCCTTCGATCGGCCGCGCTGCTTCGCTGCCGCTCTCAAGCGCACCGAGCGGTGGCGCCATGGCGATCCGCCAGGCGAGATAGAGGATATAGGCCCCGGCCAGACCGGCGATCACCGGGGCGACACCGGGCAGTGACATCACCAACCCGCCGACCCCTAACGCTACGATGGCGATCACCGTCCAGGTGCCAGTGGTGGCCGCGACGACGAAACGCGCAGCCGCCCCTCGGTCGAATGCCGCCCCGGCCGCTGCCGAGGCCAGCGTTACGGGCCCGGGACTGCCCATCAGGGCTAGGATCGCGGCCATCAGGGTGAGCACGTTTTCCATCGCCCGGATGCTTGCGCCTATTCGCGCAGACAGTCCAGCGTGATCCCATGCATTCCACTTTCATCGCGGGACAAAGGAACTATAGTTCGAGTCGAGGGGCGAACCCCCAGCTCAGATCCTGTGTGATCCGCAAATGACAACCCAAGACCCCGAGAGGAAACGACCGATGGCTTTCGAACTTCCCGACCTTCCCTATGCCCACAACGCTCTGGCCGATGGCGGCATGTCCGAGGAGACGCTGCAGTATCACCACGACCTGCATCACAAGGCCTATGTGGACAACGGCAACAAGCTGCTCGAGGGCTCGGGGCTCGAGGGCGAGAGCCTCGAGCAGGTCGTCACCGCCACCTACAACGCGGCCGACAAGGCGGGGCTGTTCAACAATGCCTCGCAGCATTGGAACCACATCCAATTCTGGGAAATGATGGGGCCGTCGGGCCGGTCGATGCCCTCGGAGGTGGATTCGCGGATCACGGATGCCTTCGGTTCGGTCGATGCCTTCAAGGAGCAGTTCGTGGCCGCGGGCGTCGGCCAGTTCGGCTCGGGCTGGTGCTGGCTGGTCAAGGAGGGCGATGCGCTGAAGGTGACCAAGACGCCGAACGGTGTGAACCCGCTTTGCTTCGGGCAAACCGCGATCCTGGGCTGCGATGTGTGGGAGCATTCCTACTACATCGATTTCCGCAACAAACGCCCAGTCTACATCCAGAACTTCCTGGACAATCTGGTGAACTGGGAGAATGTGGCCCAGCGGTTGGCGGCAGCGGGGGGCTAAGGTAGCCAAAGGCATGGGCGCCACGGCGACGAGGCGCCCATTAGTCCAGCCCCATGGGCAACGCGTTAGCGCTTTTCTTGATCTCCAGACAGTTTAGGGACTGCGCGGCCCCCCTGAACCGCACGGGCGGTGTCGCCCATGAAGCCGCCGTCACCCGCGCCGTAGACCGGCATTTAACCGGCGCGCGGCGGCAAAATGCACCGGATTGTGCCCGTTCCACGAGCCTCAATACACGCAAACTGTCCGGATTTTGTGTGGTATTTCGAATTCTTGAGGCAGATTCATCGTTTCAATTTTGAACCTACATGGTGAAGGTTTGTTTACATAACCCTATATTCCTGAGATAGGGTGCGCCGAACGAGCGTCTTCGAGGGCTGGGGACGTGTGAAAGGCGTAGAGTCATGAGCAAGTCGGTGAAATTGATATCCGGGCTCGCTTTAGCGGCGTTCGTGATCTTCTTGGCATGGTGGCAGTCGGAAAAATTCCGCGAGGAAGCCCGGAAATTCGCTTCGCGCACCGGCGACGCGAGCCAAACCGACGCAGCAACCTCCAGCGAAAGCGCCTCCGACCAGGCCGGGACAGACAGCGCGGCGACGGGAGAGACGGCAACCGAAGGCTCGGCGACGGGCCAAACAACGTCGGATCAGGCGCAAACCACCGCCACTGGAACCGAGACAGGCGCGACGGAAAAAACCGAAACGGCGGCGCTATCGCAGTCCGATTCCGAACCCGAACCCGCAAAGGCACCCGAGCCGGTCGCGCCCGAAATCGACATCGTCCGGGTCTCTCCGGTCGGCCAGGCGGTCGTCGCTGGACGTGCGTCCCCGCGCCAAGTCGTCGAGATCGTGCTCGACGGCGAGGTATTGGCCGAACTGACCGCAGATGATACCGGCCAGTTCGCCACGGTGCTCGACCTGCCGAGCGCCAGCGAGCCACAGCAGCTGATCTTGCGCACGCTCATCGACGGCGAGGTTGCCCAATCTACCAGCGTTCAAGCCGAGCCGGACCCCATTGCCGTCGCGAAGGCCGAAGAGGCCCGCAAGGCCGCGGAACAGGCCGCCGCTGAAGAGGCGGCTGCCAAAGCCGCCGCCGAGGAAGCCACGCGCGCCGCCGCCGTGGCGCAACGCGCGGCAGAGCAGGCCGCCGCCGAGGCAGCCGCAAAGGCCGCGGCCGATGAGGCCGAGCGCCTCGCCGCCGAGGAGGCAGCCAGGAAAGCCGAAGAGGAGGCCGCGCGCCTGGCCGCTGAGGAATCCGAACGCAAGGCCGCCGAGGAAGCCGCGCGCCTGGCCGCCGAAAAAGCGGAAGCCGAGCGTATTGCTGCTGAAGCGGCCGCCGATCCGGCGGCGGGTAGCACCGAGCCGAATGTCGTGGCGAGTGCGCCCGTCTTCATCCTGCCGCGCCCGGAGACCGGCGCGGCCCCGGTTCTGGTCAAGCCCGGCGCCGAGGATATTTCATTGCTCCAACCGGCTCAGGCCGAACCTGCGGCCAACATCACGCTCGACCGGCTGACATATTCCGATGCCGGTGCCCTGGTTGCCGCTGGCCGTGGCCGTCCCGGCTCGGTGGTGCGGGTCTACGCCAATGCCGAGTTCCTGGATCAGGTGGTCTGCAATGCCGCCGGAGAATGGCAGATCGCGATCGAGACCGACGTCGCCTCGTCGACGCAATTGCTGCGTTTTGATTCCATCGATGCGGACGGCAATGTGATTGGGCGCCTCGAAACACCGTTCGAATATTCGCCCGAGTCCGTCGCACAAGAGGTCAAACAGCGCGAGATCGTTGTGCAGCGCGGCGACTATCTGTGGAAGTTCGCCGAACAGCATTACGGAGAGGGGTGGCGTTATAGCGTGATCTTCAGCGCCAACAGCAATTTGATCCGCGACCCCGACCTCATATATCCAGGACAGATCTTCAAGGTCCCCGAATTGGTGCAGACCCAGTAGGGAGCCCACCTCACCGGAGCATGGGCCATGCGGCGCAGCCTTCGCAGGCGATCCTCGACCGAGGGATCGCCTGACCTACAGATCATTGCGCGGGTCGCGCCGGACCTTTGGCCGCGTGAGCGCTCGGATTTGCGGTTGCGCGTCGTCATCGCCCTTATCCTGCTGGTCCTGGCGAAAGTGTCGACCATCGTCACCCCGTTCTTCTATCGGGCCGCGGTCGACAGCCTGGCGCCGGCCACGGCCGAGCTGGCAGTGGTAACGCCGGTGATGATGGTCGTGGCCTATGGCTTTGCCCGCCTGATGGGCACGGTGCTGCAGCAATTGCGTGATGTGGTTTTTGCGCGGGTTGGGCAGCACGCACTGAGACGCCTGGCGCTCCGGTGCTTCACCCATATCCACCAACTCTCGCTCGCCTATCACATATCGCGCCGCACCGGCGCGCTCAGCCGGATCGTCGATCGGGGGATCAAGGCGATCGACTTCCTGCTGCGCTTTCTGATCTTCAACATCGTGCCGCTGATCATCGAGCTGATCATTGTGGCGGTGATCTTCTGGGTCGAGTTCGGGTTCTGGTATTTCGCCGTCCTGCTCGCGACCATCGGCGTCTACACGCTTTTCACCTTTTGGGTCACCGAGTGGCGTGTGAAGATTCGGATCCGCATGAACGAGCAGGACCAGGATGCCCACCAGAAGGCCGTCGACAGCCTGCTGAACTACGAGACAGTCAAGTATTTCGGCGCGGAGGAGCGCGAGGCGGCACGCTATGACGGCGCCATGCGGGGATACCAGGCAGCGGCGATCAAGACCGCGACCTCGCTGGGGCTTCTGAACGCGGGCCAGGCGCTGATAATCGTCGCTGGCCTGGTCGCGGTGATGGTGATGACCGCGTACGAGGTCCAGGCCGGCACGATGACCGTAGGCTCGTTTGTCATGGTCAATGCCTTCGTGATCCAGATCACCGTGCCGCTCAACTTCCTCGGTACGGTTTACCGCGAGATCCGCCAATCGCTGATCGACATGCGCGAGATGTACGGCCTGATGGATGACGCACCGGATGTGACCGACGCGCCGGATGCTAAACCCTTGCTGGTGAACGAAGGGCACGTGACCTTCCGGAACGTGGATTTCGATTACGGACCGGATAGGCCGACGCTGCGCGATGTTTCGTTCGAAGTTCCGGGCGGCGGCAGCTTGGCGGTGGTCGGGCCGTCCGGCGCCGGTAAATCGACCATCTTCCGGCTGATCTTCCGGCTTTACGACATCACGGGCGGCGTGGTCGAGATCGACGGCCAGGATATCCGTGGCTTGACCCAGGCCAGTCTGCGCGCGGCGATCGGCGTCGTGCCCCAGGACACGGTGCTGTTCAACGACACGATTGGCTACAACATCGCCTATGGGCACGAAGGCGCGGGCCGAGACGAGGTGATCGCGGCGGCCAAGGCGGCGCGCATCCACGATTTCATCGAGAGCTTGCCCAACGGCTACGACACCCAAGTCGGCGAGCGTGGCCTCAAATTATCGGGCGGCGAGAAGCAGCGCGTGGCAATCGCCCGCACGATCCTCAAGGATCCGCCAATCCTGATCCTGGACGAAGCAACCTCGGCCCTCGACACGCCGACCGAGCGCCAGATCCAGGCCGAATTGAAGCGATTGAGTAAAAACCGCACCGTCTTGATGATCGCCCACCGGCTCTCGACGGTCGTCGATGCGGACGAGATCGTTGTGCTCGATCAAGGCAGGATGGTCGAACGCGGAACACACGCGGCGCTCTTGGCTGAGGGCGGCCAATACGCCAAGATGTGGGAGCGTCAGGAGAGGGAGGCGGCCGAGGTGTAAACAATTGGCGCCCTGGGACCGGCTCGCCTATGTTGCGGTGATCCAAGGAGGGCGTCATGACCAAACGCGAGGGCCGCTGCCTCTGCGGCGCCGTGACCTTCGAATACGAAGGGCCGGAGAATTGGATCGGCCATTGCCATTGCCAAAGCTGCCGGCTCAATACCGCCTCGCCGTTCACCACCTTCGTCGGGGTGCCAAACGAGGCCTACCGGTTTACCGGCAAGACACCCGCGACGCATGAATCCTCGCCCGGTGTCCGGCGCCTCTACTGCGCTGACTGCGGTGCGCCGATTGCCTATGACGCCGATAAATTCCCCGACGAAATTCACTTCTATCTTGCAGCGATCGAGGACGCCTCGGGGCTCGAACCCCAGTTCCATGTCTTCACCGAGGAGAAGGTGCCCTGGATTAAACTTGGCGACGACCTGCCGAAATACGCCAAGGGCACTAGTGGTCCGCTCTTGAACCTTTAGGCTCCATCGCACAATTCTCATTTGTGCAGGAAATTGAACTGGTTGGAAGACCTGCTCACCGGCTTCAAAGACGCATCAATACGACCCCAGCGACGATCAACCCTGCCGCGATCCACCGCCAAGCGCCCGCGCGTTCGCCCAAAATGAACACACCGATCAGCATTGCAAAGAGCACGCTGGTCTCGCGCAGGGCCGCTACCATGGCAAGCGGCGCCTTGATGAAGGCCCAGATCGCGATCCAATAGGCGCCGAGCGAGAGGGCACCCGCCAGCGTGCCGCTGAGGAGAGCGGGCCGCAGGGTCATGAAAACTTGCCGCCCGCGCACCGCCGTCGCGCACGTGGCCATGCCGGCCGCGTCGAGTGCGAACATCCAAAGCGTGAACCCGGAAGCGGTCTGGGCAATTCGGGCGCCAACTCCATCGACCAACGTATATCCCGCGGTGAAACAGGCAGTCCCGAGGGCGAACCCCAAGGCCGCGCGCGGTAGTCCATCCGCGCCCCCGATCCCGCGTGCCATCAGAATCACCCCCAACCCAATCGCGATCACCGCCATGGTCTTGCCAATCGTCATCACCTCGCCCAGGAACAGAGCTCCGACCACGGCGACGATCAACGGCGCCGTGCCGCGCGCCAACGGGTAGACTTGGCTCAGGTCTCCATGGCTGTAGGCCCGGATCAGGAATAGTTTGTAGCCCACATGCAGGCCCGCCGAGGCGATGATCCAGGGCCAGGCTGCGGCGACCGGCAGGGCGAAGAAGGGCAGTAGTATCAGTGCCAAAACACCCTGCGCGATCGAAAGAAGCAGAATCGATGAGAACCGGTCCAGCCCGATCTTGACGATCGCGTTCCAGGCGGCGTGCATCAGCGCGGCCGCAAGAACGGCGAGGAAAACTGCTGTATCCAAGGTGGGGACCGCTTTCCGTGACGGCTCTATGACAGGATGCGATCCTTCATATCCGCCTGGCGACGCCGCGCAAGGGCGCGGCTACTCGGCCGCCTGGGTCACTTGGGGATGTGGTCGCGGCGTGCCCCGCGGTTCCTCCCAAATGATCTCGGGCAATGGCTCTCGAGATAGGCGGCGCCTGAGCGACCGATCGCGCATATGGGCCGAGCGGTGCGGCCCGCGCTGGAAAGCGCCCGCCAATGTGAACCACGCTGTCAGCGTGCCGGTGCCCAGGAATTGCCCGACCCAAACCCGGGCAGCAAGCGCGGCTGGCGTCACCACCAGCGTCAGGACCGTTGCGATCCCCAAGCCAAAGATGACCGCCGTGGCAAGCTGCACCCACCAAAGCGCGGTCGGTGCCCCCCAATTGATCCCGCCATTGGTGAAATCCAGGCTGACCGCCAACATCATCGGCGCTAGGCCCGCAATCGTGGTGACGGTGGTCAGGATCACGGGCCGGATTCGCGCCTCAGCGGTCCGCACCACGGCCTCGAGCCGATCCATCCGCCGGGCCAGTTCCTGGTAGGTATCGATCAACACGATGTTGTTGTTCACCACGATCCCGGCCAAAGCCACGATCCCGGTCCCGGTCATGATGATCGAGAATTTCTGACCCATCACCAGCATTCCGATCAGCACACCCGCTACCGACATGACCACCGCGCTCAGCACCAGAACCGAGTTGTAGAACGAGTTGAACTGAGCCAGCAGGATCACGAACATCAGCCCCAGCGCGCCGGCAAAAGCCTTCATCAGGAATGCCTGGCTCTCCTCCTGTTCCTCGCGGTCTCCGGTGAAGCGGGCGCTGACCGTGGCCGGGAAGGGGGTCTCCTCGGCAATCCAGCGCTCGAACTCCTCGATCATCGCGATGTCGGATATGTCTTCGTCCACAC
>Ga0224508_10005047_pt1 | contig 10694 bp, 9 predicted proteins | sample SF_Jan12_sed_USG_4_FD_170157 | JGI IMG/M metagenome (GOLD analysis project Ga0224508, IMG submission 170157) | Sediment microbial communities from San Francisco Bay, California, United States - SF_Jan12_sed_USGS_21 | ecosystem: Environmental > Aquatic > Marine > Sediment | place: USA: California... | reverse complement strand
TCGCGGCACAACTCGGTCGGGATATTCGGGAGCACGCGCCCGGCCTCAAGTTCGGTGTGATTATCTTCAACCCCGCCGACATCACCGGTCTCGTGGCCTTGGTGCACTCGGGGCTGGCGCCTTCCCGTATTTCAACACTGGCCGCGCTCGATTCCACGCGTTTGCAAACCGCGCTGGCCCAGCACTTCAAAATCCGGCAAGACGAGGTCGCCGGTTGCCGGACCTACGGTGGACACGGAGAAACAATGGCGGTCTTCGCAAGTACCGCAAGGGTCTCGGGACGCCCGTTGCTCGATCTGATCGGCACCGATGAATTGACCGAAGATCAGTGGGGCGCCATCAAACAACACGTTCGCCAGGGCGGCAAGAGGATCATCCAACTTCGCGGACGTAGCTCGTTCCAAAGCCCATCTCACCAGTCTTTGCTGATGATCAAGGCCGTGATCGAAAATGGCGGGTACGGGTGGCCCGCCGGGTCCTACGTCAACGATCCCGCACTCGGCTTCACGCAGACGCTGATGGCGATGGAAACGACACTCGATAACGAAGGGGTTTCCTGGAAAATGCCGAGCGGTACCGACGAGGAGATCGCGGACTTGCGTGCCAGCGCGCAGCACCTCGCGAAGCTACGCGACGAGGTCATCGACATGGGCGTGTTGCCCGCGCTCGACGCTTGGCCGGGCGTCAACCCGAATCTCTGACCGATGGGCAAGCTGAGCATCGCAAGTCTCGATCTGAACGGCCGTACGGTCCTGATGCGAGTCGATTTCAACGTACCGATCCGCAACGGTGCCGTCGACAACGACCAACGAGTTGTAGCGGCGTTGCCTACGATCCGCCATGCGCTGGATCACGGCGCTGCAATCGTGCTGATGAGTCATCTCGGCCGTCCCAGAGGCGAGGTTCGAAAGGAATTCAGTCTGCGACCCGTCGCCGCCTGTCTTTCTGGCCATCTCGGGCGGGAGGTTGAGTTTTTCGGTGATTGTGTCGGAGAGACGGTTATGGCTCGTGTCCGGGACATGCAACCGGGCGTAGTCTTGTTGCTCGAGAATCTGCGCTTTCATCCCGGCGAGGAAAAGCCGGAGCGCGAACCGGAGTTTGCCGCTCAACTCGCCGGACTCGGCGATGTTTACGTCAACGACGCCTTTGGCACCGCACACCGCGCCCATGCGTCGATGGTTGCGGTGGCGGAGCATTTTGAACAGCGAGCCGCGGGCTTTCTTCTGACGAAGGAACTCGATTACTTCGATCGCGCGTTGTCCAACCCCGCCCGCCCGTTCGTCGCCGTCCTCGGTGGTGCCAAGGTCGGCGACAAGATCCTTGTCTTGCGGAATCTTCTCGACAAGGTCGATCGATTGCTCATCGGCGGGGCGATGGCTTACACGTTCCTGCGCGCACAGGGCATGGATGTCGGCGCTTCGCGTGTCGAGGAGGACAAGCTGGAACTCGCGGTGAGCATCGTCGCGACGGCGGCTGACAAGAACGTCGGTCTCTTGCTGCCGGTCGATCACGTGTGCGGACGCGAGTTCAACGAGTCAACCGAGCGAAACCTGGTCACCGGGAGCGCGATCCCGGAGGGCTGGATGGGGCTCGATATCGGGCCGGCGACGGCACAGGCCTACGCGAACGAGATTGCGGCGGCGGGTACGGTGATCTGGAACGGGCCGATGGGGGTCTTCGAGTGGGACGTGTTTGCCGAGGGGACGATGGCGTTGGCCCGTGCGTGCGCCGAATCGAAGGCGCTGACGATCGTCGGGGGCGGTGATTCCGCCTCGGCGGCCGAGAAGTCCGGTCTCTCCGCCCGCTTCGATCACATCTCGACCGGAGGGGGCGCAAGCCTCGAACTGCTCGAGGGAAAAAGTCTTCCGGGTGTGGCGGTTCTGAGCGATGGTTAGCGCGAGCACCAAGCGCCACCCGATCGTCGTGGCCAACTGGAAGATGCACGGAGACCTCGCGGGGCTGTCGACGCTCGCCGCGGCGATCCGGGACAAGACAGCGGGTCTGCCCGCGGAAGTCGTGATCTGCCCGCCGTTTCCATACTTGATTCCGATCGCCGCGATACTCGACGAAACGATCCTCCTCGGTGCCCAGGACGTGCACTTTGAAGGACCGGGTGCGCACACGGGAGACGTAGCAGCGGCAATGCTGGCGGATCTCGGGTGTCGTTACGCGATCGTCGGTCACAGTGAGCGAAGAACGCATCATGGCGAGACCGACGAGGTCGTCCGGCGTAAAGCCGCCGCCCTAATCGAATCCGGCGTTCGCCCGATCGTCTGCGTCGGCGAGACCCTCGAGCAGCGCGAACGCGGGCAAACCGAAGTCGTCCTCGAACGCCAACTCAGGGGAAGCCTCACCGAGTTGACCGCCGATGCCGGGCGGTTCGTGATCGCCTACGAACCGGTCTGGGCCATCGGGACGGGGCGCACCGCGACTCAGGAGCAGGCTCAACAGGCCCACGCATTCCTGAGGGAGTGCCTGGGTTCGATCGAGAGTACCGATGTTGCCGCGCGCGCCCGTATCCAGTACGGCGGCAGCGTCAAACCGGACAACGCAACGGACTTGTTGTCCTGCCCGGATATCGATGGGGGTCTGATCGGCGGCGCGTCACTGGACGCCGAGTCCTTTGCCGCAATCGTTCGGGCCGGCGCGGATTGTTGAGCTATGCTGGCTCTCGTTAAGGAGAACCTGTCATGACCCTAGGTCGAACCATCCTCGTTGTCCTGGCTGCCTGTCTCGCCGTGAGTGGATTCGCTGGGGCGGACACCGCCCGGGTGCATGTCAACGAAGACTCCGATGCGCGGGCGATCGAGATTGCACAACATAGCGTCGCCGTGATGGGTGGCTGGGAAGCGCTCGACCAGACGCGATTCGTGAGTTGGAAGTTTTTCGGCCGGCGTCAGCACTACTGGGACAGGCATACAGGAGACATCCGTATCGAATCAGATCGCGACGGCGCCAGGACGGTGATCCTGATGAACATCCACAGTAAGGAGGGACGCGCCTTCAAAGACGGGGTGATGTTGGAAGGCGCCGAAGCGCAAGAGATGCTGGAAAACGGACACCAGACCTGGGTCAACGATTCCTACTGGATGCTCATGCCGTACAAACTCCTCGATCCCGGCGTCACGTTGAAGTATGCGGGGGAGAAGTCGACCGCGGAGGGGAACGAGGCCTGGGTCCTCGATCTCACGTTCAACGATGGCATCGGCTACACGCCGCAAAATCGTTACCACGTATACATCGGGCAACGGTCCGGTGTCGTTGAGCAGTGGGACTTCTTTGCCGACGCGTCGCAGGAGGAGCCCAACTTCGCCAGTCCGTGGAAGGATTGGAAGGCGTTCGGCGGCATCATGTTGGCGACCAACCACGGACGCGACATCGATTGGAAGATCGCGGTGCATGAGACGCTCGCTCCGGGCGTCCTCACCGACCCCACGAAGATCGGAAACTAGGCTTCGTCGAATGGCCGAGCACCGCGTTGTGATCGTGGGTGGCGGGTTCGGTGGTCTGAGTGCGGCGCTGGGGTTGGCTCGCGCCGATGTTTCGGTCACGCTTGTCGACCGGCGCAATTTTCATCTTTTTCAGCCGTTACTCTATCAAGTCGCGACCGGTGGGCTGTCCCCGGCGGACATTGCGTCGCCACTGCGTGCGGTGCTCAAACGGCAACGAAACACCAGCGTGATCCACGCCAAAGTGACCGCGATCGATCCGCATGGCAAGAAGGTCGTTCTCGACTCGGGCGAACTCGATTACGACACGCTGATTCTCGCCACGGGAGTGCGCCCACACTACTTCGGGAACGACCGCTGGGAGGCCCATGCGCCGGGTCTGAAAACCGTCGAGGACGCGACGCGAATCCGCTCGAAGATCCTCGAAGCATTCGAGCGCGCCGAACGCGAAGATGACGAGGCGGCACGTCGAGCCTGGATGACTTTCGTCATCGTCGGCGGCGGTCCGACAGGGGTGGAATTGGCCGGCGCGGTGGGCGAACTGGCGCGTCACACGCTCCGGTACGATTTTCGTCGAATTCGGCCCGGCGATGCGCGCGTGTTGCTCGTCGAGGGCTCTCCTGCGTTGCTGGGCGGTTTTGTGGAACCCCTCCCGGCGGCCGCACAGCGAGCGCTCGAGAAACTCGGCGTGGAAATCGCCTGCGGTACCCTGGTGGAATCGATCGGCGAGCGATCGGTCACGCTAAAGGCGAAGGGGTCCGCTGCTGCGGACGTGCTCGAAGCGCGGACCGTCCTTTGGGCAGCCGGTGTGCGGGCCTCGGGTCTGGGTGATTCACTTGCGCGTGCCGCGAGCGTCGAGACGGACTCGCTCGGCCGCATCAAGGTCGGCTCGGATCTGTCGGTCCCCGGTCATCCCGACGTGTTTGTCATCGGCGATCTGGCCCGTGTCGATGGACCGGACCGGAAACCGCTCCCCGGCGTCGCCCCCGTGGCCATGCAACAGGGACGATTCACGGCGCGGCTGTTACGGGCGCGGGTGGCCGGCCGCGCAACTGAGCCGTTCCGCTACCGGAACAAGGGCTCGCTCGCTGTCATCGGTCGGGCCGCAGCCGTTGCGGATCTAGGCAAGCACATGCGCTTTAGCGGCTATCCCGCGTGGTGGTTGTGGCTTCTCGTGCACATCATGTATCTCGTGGAGTTCGAAAACCGCGTATTGGTATTCGTCCACTGGGCGTTCAGCTACTTCACGCGGAAACGGGGCGCGCGGCTGATTACCGGTCGCGACGAGGTCTAGCCGAACGTCTAGGCCAACAACCGGTTGAGTTCTTCGACCGCACGCTCCTCGTCGAACAGGATCTGCTCCAACGAATCCGCGAGCTCTTCGTCGAGACCTTCCATAGCCAGGATCGCGCCGTAGGATTCCGCGGCATGGGTTTCCGTCTTCAGCGCTTCGTCAAGCATGATCTTGTAGTTCGTCGTATGGACGATTTCCGCGGGATCCCGTTCGGTGACCGCGGTCCCGCCCAGTTTGACGATCGCGCCGCGCACCAGATTGCCGTGCCCGACCGATTCGGTCGCCTCGGCTTCGAAGTACGGTTTGAGGTGAAGACGGTGAATCCCGCCGACATAGGCTCCGTAATGCGCGTACATCGTCATCGCGCGCATCTCCCATCCCAACGCCTTGTTCAGTCTGTCGATCAGCTCGCTAGAGCCTCTTGCTGCACTCATGGATCGGCCTTTCTAGCTTGAGGGTTTGTCGTGAACGGTTTGTCTCCCGCGGACCCACCGATGGTAGCACCCAACTCGAACGGGAGGTTGTCGGCTTCGTGACGGAGCAGCCAACGTTTTCGCTCGACCCCTCCGCCATACCCCGAGATCGTGCCGTCGGCATGGATCACCCGGTGGCAGGGGATGACGATCGCGACCGGATTGGTCGCGTTGGCGGTGGCGACGGCACGGCTCCCCGTCGGTTGCCCGATCGAACAGGCGAGTTCGCCGTACGAAGCCGTCCGCCCACCGCGGATACACCGCAGCGCCGTCCAGACCCGTTGCTGGAATTCGGAGCCCCCAGGATCGACGGGGATCTTGTCCAGTGCGCGGATATCTCCAGCGAAGTAAGACTCGAGGGGGGGTAGGGCCGACTCGGAATGCGCAGCGTCACGTTCGAAGCGGCCGAAGCGGCCCTCGAGGAAACGCCAAAGATCCGCGACGCGATCCTCGAATGCCAGCCCACACAATCCGGCGGCGGTCGAGGCCAGTGTGAGCTCGCCGATCGGGGTCGGCATCTGGGAAACGGCCAGCTTCATGGGCCTATTGTAAGACCTCTTCTAGCGTCATGGCGTCCTGATCCGAGGACGAAACTCACTCCTCCGGGCCTCAAGAACGGACGTTTCGGCTTGGCACCGGCCTTGCTATTTAAGAGAGACATCGGCCGCAGGGCGCCGAAACGGAGACGATCATGAAGAACCCCAAGTCGAAGGCCATCATCACCGCAGCGCTTCTGTTCTTGGTCGCCCCGCTGGGGTTCGCTTCCGGCGACACGTCCGTCGCTCCGTGGGAGCGCGGGCAAAAACGGGCACCCAGGGCCGCGATCGAAACCCGTCCGGGGAAACAGCTTCCGTCGGCCCTGCGCCGCGAGGTCGTTCCGGCCGACACCGCTGAGAGCTCCCGCAGTGCCGTTTCGCGATCGAGCGGAAGCGTCGATCGCCGGCTCATCGCCGATGCGCGCCGCATCGCCGATGAACAGGTCTCCGGTCCCGGCGTCCGCAACTACTTCCGTGTCGGTTTCTATCACGCGATGCTCGATGCCCTCAACGACGAACGCCTCGGCCAACGCGATTTCAGTTTGGGTCTGAACGACGGACGGATCGACCGTGAGGCGCGCCGGATTGGCCGCCAACTGGGTTCCGACGCAGCCTCCGAAATGGGCTCGCTCGACGCCGCGAGCGCCGTCGAGACGCAGTTCCGTGACCTCGAAAATGAGCCTGCTTTCTCTCCGACGCCGGACCGCCGTGCCTGGGCCGCTCCGCGGGTTGCCTTCGATCTGCCGGGGATCGCCGATCTGCTGGCCGAGTTTCCGATGGCGTCTTTCAATCGGCTCGGCCGCGACCACGATCTCTACCTGGCCGGCTGGGACTGGGATGCGGGCCGGCTCTTCGGGTGCCGGAGTTACACCGATTTCTACAAAAGGGACTGGGACAGCGCGAACCGCGCCTTCCGCGGTTGGGAACGCAACCCACGCAACGCACGTCTGCTCGCCGGCCTGCCGGAAACCGAGCGTGATCGCCTGCGTGCGATCTTCACCGACGCGTTCGTCCGTCGAGTCGATCAACTCGCCGATCGCAAGCTGATCCCGGCATGGAATTCGGGTCTCGATCGTGGTTGGGAATACGGCCGGTTCATCCATGAGGAATTGGACTACCGCACCGGGTTCGCTAAAGGCTTCCGCCAGGAAGCGAAGCTGGTGGCCAAGGCGGTTTTTCGTTCCGCGTACCCCAGAGAGTTTCGAGTCTCCTACGCCGCAGCGTTCGATCGATGGTCTACCTCGGCGGTTCCGGAAATCGGCGGCGTTCACCTCGTTGACGGAGACGACGACGGCGTGTTCGAACCCGGCGAACGGATCATCGTCGACATCGAGCTGATCAATTTCGGCGGAGCATCTGGACGGTTCACGGCAAGCCTGGACGGCGGTGCGTTGTCCGAAGTCGATTCACGAATCGCCGAGTTACCTCGCCGCAGTTCCTCGATCCGTCGCGGCCTGCTCGAGGCGGTGATCGACAACACGGTTCGTCCGCGCACGCGTACCCAACTCCAGATCCGTGTCGGCGACGAGGCCAAAGCCGTGGCACTACGCGTGAGCCGACCGCTCGAATGGGTCGAGGGAAGCCTGCGCCTGACGCGCGACAACCTCGCCGGTCGCATCGGTGTCGAACTCGACGCGAAAAACATCTCGCGACGCCCACGGGCAGCGGAAGCGATTTTGAAGACGAATACCCGTGAGCAGATCACATTGTCACAGGGTTTGCCCGTCGTGCGGCCGCGAGACGCCGTGACGATCCGGTTCGACGTCGCAGGCTTGGCCGCGCTCGACCTGATCGCCGGACTCGTGTCGTTCGATGTGTTCCTCGATGCGGACGGAGTCGAGCAGGACCGCATCCGCGCGGACGTCGCCGAGACGGCCACCGATCTGTCCAACCGTGACCTGTCGCGCCTGGTGCGCCGTATGGTCGCCGAAGGTGCCACGGCGGTCGAGGTCACGAGGGTTCGGGAGCTCTTGATCCGACGCTTGCGGGTCGATTGGCGTGCCGCGGTGCGTGCGAGCGGCAACCCCTACAAACGTGATTTTCGTTCCGGTGGTGACGGCACGGCGTTGGGTGAACTGGTGCGGCTCTCCTCGAGTCTCTCCCTGGCCCCGGAGCGCCGCGACCTGTTCGCAGGGTTGTCCTCGGAGGTGTTGACGCTCGCGAAGGAATTGCCCGGACCGCACCCGCTACTGCGGAAGTATGTGAAGCGGCTGGCGCGACGATTGCCCTGAACGCAAAGATCGGGGGGCAGGCTCCGTTTTCTATAAACGAAAGCGACGGGTCGGACCAAAAAGGAGCCTGCCCTCCGTGATCCTAGCGACGCCTCCAGCGCGAAACTATACTCTCCCTCCCTCAGGCGCCCTGGAGCCGGACGATGAAGATTCTGTACGTGGGTACTCTGAATCCCGGAGGAACTTGCTTCTCCCGCCTGCAGGCGCTCCGGGACATGGAATCCGACGTGGCCACGTTCGACGTCGATCAGCACCTGGGGTTGCACGAGCTACCCTGGTGGCACCAGCACCTCGAGGCGTTCACCTTGTGCGGCCCGCGTACCATGAAGGCCAACGCGGCGCTCCGCCGGTCTTTCGCGAGGGTCCGCCCGGATCTCGTCTGGATCGACAAAGGAGATTGGATCGCACCTTCCACGGTGAAGAGTATCCGCACCGCGGGAGCCTTCCTGGTCCACCACAACACCGATGCGCTGTACCCGACCAACGCCCTGCTGCGATTCGATCGCCGGCGCTTGCGATCCACGGCCTCCAACTTCGATGTTTTCTTCACCACGAATATCGACGACTACCGGCTGCTCAAGAAAAACGGCGAAATCCGGGCCGAGTTGACGCACCTGGGATACGCCCACCAGCGCTTCGAGCCATCGCCGCTCTCCGACGAGCTGGGAGAGATCTGGAACCACCCGATGAGCTTTGCCGGCCACTACGAGCCGCGCACCGCCGCGGGAATGGAAGCCCTGGTGGATGCCGGGTTGCCGTTGTCCATCTTCGGATACCACTGGGACCGATCCGACGGCCAGGGCAAGTTGGCGCCGCACATCCGCGGCCCGCTCGCGGACGAGGACTACGTGCGCGCTCTCAAGGGCGCGCAAATCGGCCTCTGTTTCGTCTCGGAACTCAACTACAATCAAACGGCCAGCCGCAGCTTCGAGATACCGGCCTGCGGCACGTTCCTTCTCGCGATGCGCACCCCCCAACATCTGGAGGCGTACGAGGAGGGCCAAGAGGCCGAGTTTTTCGGCGACAACGAGGAGTTGGTGCAGAAAGTCCGCTACTATCTCGAGCATGACGAAGAGCGGAGGGCGATCGCTCGCCGTGGCCACGAGCGCTGTGTCGGTTCGTGCAGCTCGTGGCACAAGCTGATGCGGCGAGACTGGTCCCGTACGCTCGAGATCTACCACGCCTCGCGACCTTCGAAACTCCATCACCGCGATGATCGATAATCTTCCGCAGACCGTGTTGGTGACCGGAGGCGCCGGTTTTATCGGCAGCAATCTCGTGGACGTTTTACTGTCGAAAGGGCACCGGGTCGTGGCCTACGACAACTTCTCGACGGGCCAGCGCGAGTTTCTCGAGGGTGCGTCAGAGAGCCCGTCTTTCCGGCTGGTCGAGGCGGACTTGCTCGACGAGAGCGCTCTCCGCGAGGCGATCCGTGGTTGCGGCTTCGTGTTCCACCTGGCGGCCAATGCCGACATCCGGTCGGGGCTAGCCAACCCGCGGCGCGACGTTGAACAGAACACCCTGGCGACGCTGAACGTGCTCGAGGCCATGCGGGCCGAAGGCATTCGCCCGATCGCGTTCGCGTCCTCCGCGGCGGCGTTGGGCGAGCCGGAGGTCTTCCCCACGCCGGAGGATTGCGCGACTCCGGTACAGACTTCGTTGTACGGCGCCTCGAAGATGGCCTGCGAGGGACTGATCTCGTCCTATTGCGAGGGATTCGGATTCGAGGGGTACGTGTTCCGCTTCGTTTCCCTGCTGGGGCCGCGCTACCCGCATGGGCACGTGTTCGATTTTTACAAGCTGTTGCTCGACGACCCGACCCGCTTGACCGTGCTGGGCGACGGCAACCAACGCAAGTCCTACCTGCACATCCAGGACTGCCTGGAGGCGATGCTCCACGTGATCCAACTCGAGACCGCCAAGTCGGCTAAACACCGGATCGAGATCTACAACCTGGGCAACACGGAGTACTGCCGCGTCGATGACTCGGTCGGCTGGATTTGTGACCAGCTGAACGTCACGCCGGCGATCGAGCACACCGGCGGCGAGCGCGGCTGGGTCGGAGACAGCCCGTTCGTGTTCCTCGACAACTCCAAGATGCGTCGGACCGGCTGGGAAGTGCGTCACGGCATCGAGGAGTCGATTCGCGCCACGGTGGACTGGCTGACGGCCAATCGCTGGATCCTGGACCGCAGGTCGTAGCCAGTTACACGCTGACCGCGTCTTCGCCCGCCGCCGCCTTTTCCCGCAGAGCAATCAGTTGCTCCGCCGTGAGTGGGCGACTGTAGAGAAAGCCCTGCACCTCGTCGCACCCCTGTTCAAGCAGGACGCGCGCCTGTTCGTCGGTTTCGACGCCCTCGGCCAGCACCTTCAGTCCCATAGCGTGGCCCATCGTGACGATTGCAGCGAGGATTGAGGCGTCGGTCTCGCGCTTCGCGCAGTTCTGGACGAAGGATTGGTCGATCTTGAGCATTGAAATCGGGAGCACGGAAACATAGTTCAGCGAGGAGTGGCCCGTGCCGAAGTCGTCCATGGCGATGCCGACACCCATCTGCTCCAGCTGCTCCATCGCGTACGAGCCCTGCTCGGGATTCTGCATCAGGGCGCTCTCGGTCAGTTCCACGACGAGTTGCTGTGGGGGGAGTTCGGCCTCCTCAAGCACTTGCGACACCTCGTTGGCGAAGTTCGGTCGCTGGATCTGGAGAGCGGAG
>Ga0224508_10005046_pt1 | contig 10696 bp, 9 predicted proteins | sample SF_Jan12_sed_USG_4_FD_170157 | JGI IMG/M metagenome (GOLD analysis project Ga0224508, IMG submission 170157) | Sediment microbial communities from San Francisco Bay, California, United States - SF_Jan12_sed_USGS_21 | ecosystem: Environmental > Aquatic > Marine > Sediment | place: USA: California... | reverse complement strand
ACCGGCATCGATCCGCCTCGACGGGCGAACGGCGGTGGTGACCGGCGCCGCTCGGGGCATCGGCGAGGCCGTCGCGGTGGCCCTGGCCCGTTTCGGTGCCGATGTGGCCATCTGTGATCGTGAGGCCGACGACATGGCGGCCACCGCCCGCGACATCGCGGCCGAGGGCAGGGCCGCCATCACCGGCGAGCTCGACGTGCGCGACGACGAGGCCGTCGCTGCCTTCATCGCGGAGGTGAGCGATGCCTTCGGCAGCATCGACATCCTCGTGAACAACGCGGGTGGCGGGTTCAACGCGAGCTTCCTCGACGTGAGCACCAAGGGCGAGCAGGCGCTGATCGCCGAGAACTTCACCAGCGTGACGTCGTTCGTGCGCCACACGGTGCCTCACATGACCGCCGGCGGGTCGATCATCAACGTGACCTCGATCGAGGCCCATCGGGCCGGTCCCGGGTTCGCCATCTACAGCGCCATGAAGGCAGGTGTAGCCAGCCTGTCGATGAGCCTGTCGATGGAGCTGGCCGCCCGACGCATCCGGGTGAACTGCATCGCGGTCGACGTGACCCCGACGCCTGGCGACGCCGTGCTGGCCGACGACTCGGCCGCGATCAGCCACGACACCTGGGCCTCGCAGACCTGGCCCGAGATGGGGTCGGTGCACGACAGCGCCGCCGCCGCCGTGTTCCTGGCCTCGGACATGAGCCGATTCGTCACGGGCTCGTCGTTGCACGTCGACGGCGGCAACTGGGCCGCCTCGGGCTGGAAGGTGAATCTCGACGACGGCACCTTCGCGCTGTAGCTCGCTACAGCTGGTGTCTGACGAGGGTGTCTGACACCGCCTGACACGTCCCCCACCGCCCCCACCTGCCCGGTGGGGACGGTGGGGGGACGAGCATTTACCCTCGCTTGCCGTGAGCAACGGTGACGACGACGCCGGTGGCGGAGGCGACCTACGGGCCGCCGACGGACGGGTTCCCGGTCGACGGGGCCGGGCCACCCGCCGCCGTCTGCTCGACACCACCCTCGAGATGCTCGGTTCGTCGGCCTACCGTGACCTGAAGGTGGTCGACATCGCCCGGGCGGCCGGCACCTCGCCGGCGACCTTCTACCAGTACTTCCCCGACGTCGAGGCTGCCGTGCTGGTGCTGGCGGCCGAGTTGGCCGAGCACGGGTCGGACGAGTTGCGGGGCCTGATCGAAGGCCAGGATTGGGACGATGACCCGACGAGCGTGGCCCGGGGCGTGGCCGATGGCTACCTCGACTTCTGGGAAGCGCACTGGTCGCTCATCCGGGTGGTCGACCTGGCTGCGCTGGAGGGCGACGAGCGGTTCCGCGATCTGCGCACGTGGCTGCTGAACGGTGCCAATCAGGCCATGGATGACATGGTCCGCCGCAAGATCGCTCAGGGGGTCCTGCCCGCCGCGGCGCGGCCAGCGGCGGTGGCCGGCGTGCTCACGTCGATGCTGGCCCACGTGGCCGCTCACCGGCAGGGCTTCGCCAGCTGGGGCGTGCCTCGCGAGGAGCTGCGCGACACGCTGGCCGCCATCGTGGCCTGGAGCCTGACGGCCACGACCTGACGGGCCCCGGCACCGCCGAGGAGCCCGGCGAATTCCCGTCGACGGTGACCCGGTGGAAGACTCCCGCTCATGGGTCTGCTGGAGGGGCATCGTGCGATCATCACGGGCGGTGCCAGGGGAATCGGCGCCGCCACCGCGCGCCGCTTCGTGGCCGAGGGAGCGACCGTGGCCCTGCTCGATGTCGACGTCGAGGCCGGCGCGGCGATGGCCGACGAGCTCGCCGCCACCTTCCATGCGGTCGACGTCACCGACTCGGCGGCGTTGACGGCAGCGGTCGCCGAGGCGGTGGCGGCGATGGGTGGCCTGAGCGACCTGTTCAACAACGCCGGGGTCGGCAACGTGATGGCGCTCGACGCCTACGACGACGACGAGTGGCACCGGTTGGTCGACACCAACGCCACCGCCGTGTTCGCCGGCATCCGGGCAGCGGTGCCACACCTTCGGGCCGGCGGTGGCGGCAGCATCGTCACCAACGCCAGTCAGAACGGCTGCGGCCCACCCGGGGAGAGGCGCCCTACTCGGCGGCCAAGGCGGCTGCCATCGCGCTCACCCAATCGGGCGCCCTCGAGTACGGCGCCGACGGCATCCGGGTCAACGCGGTGCTGCCGGGGTTCGTTCGGACCGACCTGAACCGGTTCATCTGCGATGACCCGGCGCTGGCCCGACCCATCGAGGCCAACACCCCGCTCGGGCGGATCGGCACGCCCGATGAGGTGGCCGACGTGGTCGTGTTCTTGTGCTCGGACCTGGCCCGGTACGTCACCGGTCACAGCATCGTGATCGACGGCGGCAGCCTGCTGGTGAACGCGCAGGTCGACCCGCTGCTGCGAGGACTGGTGGGCGGATGAGCTGCTCCACCCTCACTCGAGGTGACCTTGAGTGCGTTTCAGTGATTTTCATGTTGTACCCTGCACCGTGATGGAGGCAGGGATGGGCGAACTGGCCGTCGAGGCACCCGAGGCGACGCCCGCATCCGACCTGGCCCAGGTCTCCACGGCCATGGTGCTCTTCACCATCCTGGTGGGCCTCAACCTGGGCGACATGATCCTCACGCACGTCGGGCTCCAGCGGGGAGTGCTCGAAGAGGCCAACCCGCTCATGCGCGACGTGGTGGCCAACCTGTGGACCGCCGCCGCGGTCAAGGTCGCCGCTCTCGCCCTGGTTGGGTGGTTCATGTATCTCATCCGAGCCCGCATCCGGGTGGTGCAGGGCACGCTCGTGGTCGCCATCGTCTGGTACACGCTGGTGGTGACCTGGAACGCGGCCATCGTGCTCGACCTGGCGCCGTTGCGCTGATCGCTGCACTTCGCCCCACCCCGATCACACCGATACGATCGGCAGCCGTTCGACAAGGGGTGTGTGCATGAAGGGAATCGTCTTCGACGGCGACCAGCTGTCAGTGGTCGACGGGCTCGAGGTCCGCGACCCCGGCGCCAACGAGGTGATCGTCCAGATCGTGAACTCGGGGGTGTGTCACAGCGACGTCAGCGTCATCGACGGCACCATCCCGTTCAACACCCCAGTGGTGCTGGGCCACGAGGGTGCGGGTGTGGTGACACGCATAGGTAGCGCGGTCACGAGCGTCGAGGTCGGCGATCATGTGGTGCTGTCCACGCTGGGCAACTGCGGGGCATGCGGCGCGTGCGACAGCGGCCGGCCCACCATGTGCCGCGCCACCTTCGGTGCCCGATCCCAGCCCTTCACCCTCGACGGTGAGCCCCAGTACCAGTTCGCCAACATCAGCTCGTTCGCCGAGCACACGGTGGTGAAGGCCAACCAGGCCGTGCCCATCCCCAAGGAGGTGCCGCTGCCCGCTGCATCGCTGATCGGCTGCGGTGTGCTCACCGGTGCCGGTGCCGTGTTCAACCGAGCCAAGGTCGGGGTGGGCGAGAGCGTGGTCGTGATCGGCGTCGGGGGTATCGGCCTCAACGTGATCCAGGCCGCTGCCATCTCGGGCGCCAACCCGATCATCGCCATCGACACGAACCCGGGCAAGCAAGAGCTGGCCATGGAGTTCGGTGCCACTCACTGGGTCAACGCCGCCGAGGTCGACAGCACGGCCAAGGTCAAGGAGCTCACCGGCGGATGGGGCGCCAACCACGTGTTCGAGTGCGTGGGTGCCAAGGCGCTCATCGAGCAGTCGATCGGCATGGTCGACTGGGGCGGCCAGGTGATCGTGCTCGGTGTGCCGCCGCTCGACACCACCGTCGAGTACGCACCCTTCACCACCTACCTCGACGTGTCGATCATGGGGTGCCGCTACGGCTCGAGCCGTCCGCAGTACGACATCCGTCGCATCGCCGACCTCTACCTGGCCGGCAAGTACAAGCTCGACGAGCTGGTCACCAAGGTGTACCCGCTCGACCAGGTGCAGACGGTGATCGACGACATGCACCACGGACGGTTGGCCCGCGGCGTCCTCGACGTCTGCCCGGTCTGATCGCACACCCACGATGACCGACGGCCCCGACGGCGACTGGGGGCCGCTGCTCGACGATCTGGCCGACCGTCGCCGGGCGGCCGAGGCCATGGGTGGGCCCGAGCGCGTCGGCCGCCACCACGACGCGGGCAAGCTCGACGCGCGCGCGCGGATCGCCCACCTGCTCGATGCCGGCAGCTTTCACGAGTTGGGTGCGCTGGTCGGCACGGTGCCGGCCGATGGGATCGTCGGTGGCCACGGCACCATCGATGGGCGACCAGTTGTGGTGGGCGCCGAGGACTTCACGGTGATGGGCGGGTCGATCGGCGTCGGCTCGTCGGCCAAGCGCTATCGGCTGGCCGAGCTGGCCGGTCAGGAGCGGGTGCCGTTGGTGATGCTCCTCGAAGGGGCAGGGCATCGGCCTCCGATGGAGGGCGAGCCGGTCCACGGCCGCGCACCGATCGACCTCCAGCAGCAAGCACGCTTGTCGGGGCGGGTGCCGGTGGTCACCGGCGTGCTCGGCCCATCGGCCGGACATGGTGCCCTCGTCGCGCCACTGTCGGACTTCGCCATCATGAGCGCCGGTGCCGCCATCTTCACGGCTGGGCCACCCGTGGTGAAGGAGTCGTTGGGTGAGGACATCACCAAGGAGCAGCTCGGCGGTCCGGAGGTGGCCATCGGTTCGGGCCTGATCCACAACGTCGCCGCCACCGACGAGGCCGTGCTCGACGACATCCGCACCTATCTCTCGTTCTTCGGTTCGAGTGCCTGGTCGTACCCACCGTCGGCGGCCCAGCCCGTCGATGCGGCCGAGCGGACCCTCGACGCCATCCTCGACGTGGTGCCCCGCGACAACGCCAGCGTGTACGACATGCGCGAGGTCATCAGCATGACGGTCGACGGTGGCGGCTTCTTCCAGGTGCAGCCCGACTTCGGTCCGGCGATGGTGTGCGCTCTGGCCCATGTCGGGGGCCAGCCGGTCGCGGTGGTGGCCAACCAGCCCGCTGTGCTGGCCGGTGCCATCGACACCGATGCCGCCGACAAGGCCGCGCACTTCATCCAGGTGGCCGACGCGTTCCACCTGCCGTTGGTGTTCCTGGCCGACAACCCTGGCGTGTTGGCCGGGTCGGCGTCGGAACGCCAGGGCATCCTGCGAGCGGGCGGTCGCATGTACGCGGCCCAGACCCTGGCCCGCGTGCCGAAGCTGCAGATCACGCTGCGCAAGGCCTATGGCTTCGGGTCGATGGTCATGGCGATGGTGAGCTTCGAGGGCCAGACGCTGTCGGCCGGCTTCCCGGGCGCCACCCTGGGCGCCATGGGGTCGGCCAGCTCGAGCCGCGCCGTCGGGGCCGACGATGATCAAGCAGACGCCATCCGGCGGGCCGAGATGAACGCCGCCTACCGGTCGGCGTCGGGGCTGGGCTTCGACGATCTGATCGATCCCCGTCAGCTGCGCAACGTGCTGTTGCGCCATCTGCGCCTGGCCCTCAACCGTCGCCAAGCAGCGCCCGAGCCTCGGGCTGGCAGCGCCATCTGGCCCTGACCGTCGGCGACGCTCAGTCGAGTGGCTTCATGAACGACCACAGGGTGCCCTCGCAGTCGAGTGCGCTGTACTCCCGGTAGCCGTAGGGCTGGTCGACGGGCTCGTAGCTGATCTCGGCTCCCTCGCCCTTCGCGTGCCGGAAGTGGGCGTCGACATCGTCGACCATCACCGCCATCGTCGCGGAGGCGCCCCCCAGGGTGGCCGGTGAGGACAGCCCGAACTCGGGCGACTCGGGATGCAGCCACACGACCCCGTCGCCGACGTGCAGCTCGCCGTGCACGGCGGTACCGGTGTCATCCCGGGTGAGCTCGCCGGCCTCGAAGCCGAAGACGCGCACGAGCCAGTCGTGGGCGGCTTCGACGTCGATGTAGACCAGGATGCTGATGCGCTTCTGGACGGTGGTGTCGAGCATGGTCATCTCCTCCAGGACCGCCAAGAGGTCGGTCGTCAGCGGTTGTTGCGATTCGTGGGCCGCGGTGAGCCGGGCCAGGCGGGCCCGCAGCCTGGTCTCGGCCTCGAGGCGCTGTTCGAGCGCGGCGAGGTGGTCGGACAGGGCGCTGCGCAGGTCGGCGCGGCGATCGTCGAGTGCCTCTCCGATCTCGGCGAGTGGCAGCCCGAGGCGCCGCAGCAGGCAGATGCGGTAGAGCCGTTCGACGTCGTCAGCCGAGTACAGCCGGTAGCCGGATTCGCTGCGGTCCGACGCCACCAGCAACCCGATCTCGTCGTAGTAGTGCAGGGTGCGTACCGTGAGCCCGGTGGCGGCGGCCAGCTCGCCGATCCGGCAGCCCGACTCGGTGTCGGTAGAGGTCATGGCCCCGACCGTACGGCCTCACGCCACGGCAGGGTCAAGGGGAACCCTCTGGGTTCGTTCGAGTTGCTCGCTCACGCTCACCACGTCGCCCGGGGGAACCCTTCGGGTTCGTTCGAGTTGCTCGCTCACGCTCACCACGTCGCCCGGGGGAACCCTTCGGGTTCGTTCGAGTTGCTCGCTCACGCTCACCACGTCGCCCGGGGGAACCCTTCGGGTTCGTTCGAGTTGCTCGCTCACGCTCACCACATCGCCCGGGGGAACCCTTCGGGTTCGTTCGAGTTGCTCGCTCACGCTCACCACATCGCCCGGGGGACCCTTCGGGTTCGTTCGAGTTGCTCGCTCACGCTCACCACGTCGCCCGGGGGAACCCTTCGGGTTCGTTCGAGTTGCTCGCTCACGCTCACCACATCGCGGGGAACCCTCCGGGTCCCTACGGCGCCAGCCGTTCGGCCAGGTAGTCGATGCAGGCGGTGAGGGCCCCGACATCGGCGGGATCGATGGCAGGGAACAACGCAATGCGCAGCTGGTTGCGGCCCAGCTTGCGATAGCCGGCCGTGTCGAGGATGCCGTTGCCCCGCAGCTGCTCGACCGTCTCGTCGGCCGACAGGCGATCGTCGAGGTCGATGGTGGCCACGATCGGGCTGCGGTGCGCGGGATCGGCCACGAACGGTGTGGCGTAGTCGCTGGCCTCGGCCCAGCCGTAGAGCGTGGCAGCCGAGGTGTCGACCCGGTTGGCCGCCCACTCGAGGCCGCCTTGCTCGTTGACCCAGTTCACCTGCTCGACGGCCAGGAAGATGGTGGCCAGCGACGGTGTGTTGTAGGTCTGGTCCTTGCGGCTGTTGTCGAGCGCGATCTTGAGATCGAGTGTGGCCGGGCACCACCGATCGGATGCGGCGATGCGCTCGATGCGCTCGATGGCCGCCGGCGAGCAGGCCGCCAGCCACAGGCCGCCGTCGGACGCCAGGGCCTTCTGCGGCGCGAAGTAGTACGCGTCGACCTGGCTGGGGTCGAAGCGCACGCCGCCCGCGGCCGACGTCGCGTCGACCAGCACCAGCCCGTCGTCGTCGGGGCGGGTCGGGTCGATGATCACGCCCGTCGATGTCTCGTTGTGGGGATAGCAGTAGGCGTCGACGTCATCGCCGGCTTGTACGTCGGGCCGCGAGCCTGGGTCGGCGGAGATCACCACGGGGTCGCCGAGGTGGGGCGCCGCCGCCGTCACCGCCGCGAACTTCGAGCTGAACTCGCCGTAGGAGAGGTGGTGGCTGCGCCGCTCGATCAGCCCGAACGACGCGGCGTCCCAGAAACTCGTGCTGCCACCATTGCCCAGCACGATCTCGTAGCCGTCGGGTACGGCGAACATCTCGGCCAGCCCGTTGCGCAGCTCAGCCACTTTGAACTGCACGGTCACGAACCGGTGGCTGGTGCCCATGTAGGTGGCGCCGGTTGCGGCCAACGCCTCGAGGGCCTCGACTCGCACCTTGCCCGGGCCCGAGCAGAAGCGCCCGTCGGCGGGCAGGAGGTCGGAGGGGATGACGATCTGTTCGCTCACGTCGACAACCTAACGGGCGCACTCGCTGCTGCCGTTCGCGAATAGAGCAAAGGGGTGGGCACGAACGTCATGCGGCGTGACACACTCGCCCCGGTCCATCCCCCAGCCGGAGCAGTCCATGTCCGAGCACCGACGAATCTCGGCGCGCGTTGCCGCTATCACCGAGTCGGCCACTCTTGCCGTGTCGACCAAGGCCAAGGCCCTCAGGGCTGCCGGCGAGCCCGTCATCGGGTTCGGTGCCGGCGAGCCCGACTTCGCCACCCCCGACCACATCGTCGAAGCAGCGGTTGTGGCCGCCCGCGACCCCAAGAACCACAAGTACAGCCCGGCTCCGGGCCTGCCCGAGCTGCGTGAGGCCATCGCGACCAAGACCTTGCGCGACTCAGGTCTCGTCTGCTCGGCCGACCAAGTGCTGGTCACCAACGGCGGCAAGCACGCCGTCTACAACACCCTGCTCACGCTGCTCGACGAGGGCGACGAGCTGTTGCTGCCGGCTCCGTACTGGACCACCTACCCCGAGCCGGTCGGTCTGGCCGGAGCTCGATCGGTGGTGCTGCCGACCGACGCGGCCGGCGGCTTCAAGGTCACCGTCGACCAGCTCGAAGCGGCCTACACCCCCGCGACCAAGGCGCTGCTGTTCGTGTCGCCGTCGAACCCCACCGGTGCCGTCTACAACCGCGACGAGATCGAAGTCATCGGCCGCTGGGCAGTCGACAAGGGCATCTGGGTCATCACCGACGAGATCTACGAGCACCTGGTCTACGGCAACAACGAGCACCACAGCCTGCCGGTCGTCGTGCCCGAGATCGGCGACCGGTGCGTGGTGCTCAACGGCGTGGCCAAGACCTACGCCATGACGGGCTGGCGGGTGGGCTGGATGATCGGTCCCACCGATGTGATCAAGGCCGCCGGCAACCTGCAGAGCCACGCCACCTCGAACGTGGCCAACGTGTCGCAGCGGGCCGCGTTGGCCGCCGTCGAGGGACCGCTCGACGCAGTGCACGAGATGCGCCAGGCCTTCGACCGGCGCCGCCGCAACATGTACGCCATGCTCAGCGCCATCGACGGGGTCGTGGTGCCCGAGCCCCAGGGTGCGTTCTACGCGTTCCCGTCGCTCGAAGCCTTCCTGGGACGCCGCTACGGCGGCGTCACGCCGACCACGACTGTCGAGCTGGCCGGCATCATGCTCGACGAGGCCAAGGTGGCGATCGTGCCCGGCGAGGCCTTCGGGGCACCCGGCTACGCCCGGCTGTCTTTCGCGCTGGGTGACGATGATCTCGGCGAAGGCATCACCCGCATGAGTGACTTCCTCACCGGCTGATGGTCGAGGTCCACCCGTACGGCGCCTGGCCGTCGCCGATCACCGCCCGATCGCTGGTCGAGGGCGCGGTGGGCATCGCCGAGGTCGTGCCCGACGGCGACGATCTGTGGTGGGCCGAGGCTCGCCCCGATGAGGGCGGCCGGACGGTGCTGATGCGCCGCGACGCCGAGGGTGCAGTGTCGGAGGTGACGCCGTCGGACAGTTCGGTCCGCACGCTGGTGCACGAGTACGGCGGTGGTGCCTGGTGGGTGGCCGACGGGGTGGCCTACTACGTCGAGCTGGCCGATCAGCGGCTGCGCCGACGCGACGTCGACGGCACGGTCATCGATCTGACTCCGAAGCCCGAGGTCGAGCGCGGGCTCCGCTACGCCGACGGTCGCCCGACGCCTGACCGTCGCTGGTACGTGTGTGTGCGTGAGACCCACCACCCGGGCGGCGGCGAGCCCACCAACGAGATCGTGGCCGTGGCCACCGACGGATCGGCACGGGTCGAGGTGCTGGCCCATGGCGCCGACTTCTACGCCGCCCCTCGGATCTCGCCCGACGGGACCGGTCTGGCATGGGTGCAGTGGGATCACCCCAACATGCCGTGGGACGACACCGAGCTGTGGGTGGCGGGCCTGGGCGACGGCACCGTCGCCGACCCTCAACAGGTTGCTGGTGGTGGGGCCGAGTCGGTGTGGCAGCCCGAGTGGAGCCCATCGGGGGTGCTCCACTGGTTGAGCGATCGTGACGATCGGTGGAAGCTCTACCGCCAGGGCGCCGTCGAACCGGTCCTCGACGAGCCAGGTGAGATCAATTGCCCCGGTTGGGTGCTGGGTCTGAGCCGCTACACCTTCCGGGCCGACGGTCGGCCCGAGGCGATCTGGTACCGCGACGGGGCCGAGCACCTCGCCGGCCATCCTCGCCACACCATGTTCGCCACGCTCCGCAGTCGGGGCGACGACCTGGTGTTCGCGGCCGCGTCGTGGGCCACCGAGACCGAGGTGGTGGTGGGCGACGAAGTGGTGGTGCCGGCACGTGATCATGGCGTGGCCGAGGCCTTCCTGCCCGACGCCGAACCCATCACCTTCGCCACCACCGACGACGACGTGGCCCACGCCCTCTACTTCGCCCCGGCCCATCCCGACATCCGGGGCCCCGATGACCAGCGGCCACCACTGCTCGTGCTGGCCCACGGTGGGCCCACCAGCAACGCCCGCACCCAGCTCGACCTGGCCAAGCGCTACTGGACGAGCCGGGGCATCGCTGTGGTCGATGTCGACTACCGGGGCAGTGTCGGCTACGGCCGTGCGTACCGCCGCAAGCTCGACGGCAGGTGGGGGGTGGCCGATGTCGACGATTGCGTGGCCGCGGCCCGCCACCTGGCCGAGCGGGGCGACGTCGACGGTGACCGACTCCTGATCAAGGGGGGGAGCGCTGGCGGGTTCACGGTGCTCGCCGCGCTGGTCTCCCATGATGTGTTCGCGGCCGGAG
>Ga0224508_10005045_pt1 | contig 10696 bp, 10 predicted proteins | sample SF_Jan12_sed_USG_4_FD_170157 | JGI IMG/M metagenome (GOLD analysis project Ga0224508, IMG submission 170157) | Sediment microbial communities from San Francisco Bay, California, United States - SF_Jan12_sed_USGS_21 | ecosystem: Environmental > Aquatic > Marine > Sediment | place: USA... | reverse complement strand
TACCGGTATCTACTTAGGTAATGCTGCTATTGACATCCCTTTGCATGATACCTATTTCGTAGTGGCGCATTTTCATCTGGTCATGGCCAGTGCATCATTCTTTGGGATGCTGGCCGGGGTATACCACTGGTTCCCTAAAATGTTTGGCCGCATGATGGATGCCAAATTGGGGTACCTCCATTTTTGGTTGACCTTTGTGGGCGTGTATTTGGTGTTCTTTCCTATGCATTATATAGGTATCGCCGGATTCCCCAGAAGGTATTACTCATGGACTACTTTCGATTTGTTCAGTTCATTTGCTGATCTGAACACCTTTGTAACCATAGCCGCTTTAATAGTAATGGCGGCTCAGTTCATATTCCTATTTAATTTCTTCTACAGCATGTTCAGAGGCAGAGTAGCTCCACCTAATCCCTGGAGATCCAATACTTTGGAGTGGACCACTCCCATACATCCGGAGCATGGCAACTGGCCCGGCGCTATACCTACGGTTTATCGCTGGCCATACGACTATAGTAAACCTGGTGCCGAAGAGGACTTTATTCCCCAGTATGTGCCGTTCTCACAGACCATGGAGTCTAATTTACCTCATGAGAACGATTTGATTGCCTTGGAGAAAGAAGAGGAGGGAATTGTAATTGATGAAAGCGAATCCCAATAGTGGATCATTTTATAACCGATTGGCGATTATAACCTTAAGTGCAGTGTATTTGTTGATATTGGCAGGAGGCATAGTTAGAAGTACCGGATCGGGCATGGGATGTCCGGACTGGCCCAAGTGCTTTGGTACCTGGGTGCCGCCCACCAGTGCTGATCAGTTGCCGGCCAATTATCAGGTTACCTACGCAGAACAACGAGTACGAAAGAATCATCGGCTTGCCGGTTATCTTGAGAAGCTAGGCTTTGCAGGTACCGCTAAGGCCCTGCGCGCGGAAACCATCGCGGCTCCCGAAGCAGCCTTTAACGTAAATAAAACCTGGACTGAATACATTAACCGACTCATTGGAGTGTTAGTGGGACTACTGATCATGGGGACCATGGCGGCTTCCTTAAAATTTAGAGGTACCAACAAGACTTTAGTTTGGGGGTCGTTAGCGGCCTTCCTATTGGTAGTGGTGCAGGGCTGGCTAGGTTCCGTAGTGGTATCGACCAATCTATTACCTTGGATGATAACGGTACACATGGTATTAGCCGTAGTTATTCTTTGTTTATTGATCTATCTGGTGCATGAAAGTACCTCAAATACATGGGGGGACTCCCTGAGTTTAGCACAGATCAAGCCGCTGCGGGCTATTCTGGTCATCTCCCTGACTGCGATGGTAATCCAAATTGCCATGGGCACTCAGGTAAGAGAAGCCATAGATCTTATTGCCGTGCAATTCGGTTTTGCCTTCAGGGATCAATGGATTGAAAATTTGGGCACTGACTTCTATATACACCGTTCTTTTTCCCTGCTGATTTTGGGGATTAATGTATACCTGTATCTCCTATTACGAAGAACCAAACAAGAACATTTGATCTGGTGGGCACAGGTACTTTTAGCGTTGTTACTAGTGGAAATAGTAGTAGGCGCACTGATGGTGTATTTTGCCATACCGGCCTGGGCCCAACCCATTCATTTGTTGACCAGTACTTTGATAATAGGACTTCAATTTTGGCTGTTCCTGGAAATTAAACGACCTCAAACAGTATGATAAGTCCCAGTTTACATAGCGCCAATTTCTGGAGCGCACTGCTTACTCGGGCCAAGGCCTATACCGAGTTGCTGAAATTCAGGTTGTCGTTTCTGGTAGCTTTCAGTAGTGCTTTCGGCTATTTGCTGGCCACCCAGTTATCTTTTAACTGGCTGTCATTTAGTATGTTGTGTCTGGGAGGATTCCTTATCTCCGGAGCTTCCGTGACCATCAATCAAATATTGGAGCATGATCTGGATGCCTTGATGAAGCGTACTCGGGGCAGACCTTTACCCAGCGGTCGCATTTCGGTGAAAGAAGCCGGTTGGGTAGCTATCATCAGTGGTTTGATAGGATTTCTTTTGTTGATGCAATTCACCAATCCGCTTACGGTGGTGCTGGCTCTGGCCTCTTTATTGCTTTATAGCTTTGTCTATACTCCCCTGAAAAGAGTAGGGCCAGTGGCTGTGTTCGTAGGAGCCATACCTGGTGCGCTACCGCCTTTATTGGGGTGGGTTGCCGCTACCGGCGTGGTAAGCTATGAGGCTTTGGTGCTATTCGGTATTCAGTTTATTTGGCAGTTTCCCCACTTTTGGGCAATTGCCTGGGTATCTCATGATGATTATCAAAAGGCCGGATTTAAGCTGCTTCCTTCAGGAGGCCAGAAGGACTTTAACACTGCTATCCAGATTATGATTTATACCCTGTTTCTTTTACCCATGGGTCTACTACCAGCCAAGTTGGGAATAACAGGAATCAATTCCGCACTGATCGTATCAGTTTGTGGAGTCTTATTCCTGGCACAGACATTCAAATTAATGAGAAACTGTCTGGATAAAGGAGAGAAGGCAAACCGGTCTGCATTGCAGATCATGTTTGGGTCCTTCATTTATCTACCGGTAGTTCAGATAGCATTTATACTAGATAAGATATAGCGCGATGGGAACGAATATAAGATTAGTTGAGAATCCAGCCAGGCCGCTATCTATGCATCCGCATAAGTTTGCTTTATGGCTTTTCATTGTCACTATTGTGATGATCTTTGCCTCTTTGACCAGTGCTTTCATCGTAAAGCAGGGAGAAGGCAGTTGGTTGGAGTACGACCTTCCGACCATGTTTTGGTATACCTCAGGAGCCATCATTTTAAGTAGCATAATTTTACAGTGGGGTTATTTTGCCGCTAAGAAAGATCAATTCACGCAAGTGAAGCTCTCATTGGTGGTGACCCTGATATTGGGCATGGCCTTTTTGGTGGGACAGTACCTGTCTTGGGGTCAACTGGTGAATATGGAAGTGTACTTTGTGGGTAACCCGGCAGGGTCATTTATCTATGTGCTTACGGGTTTACACGCGTTCCACCTGATCAGCGGTATTGTTTTTTTGATTGTTGTATTATTTTCGGCATTTAATTATAAGGTACATTCAAAGAATCTGGTACGTTTTGAAATGTGCACTACATATTGGCACTTTCTAGGTGCTTTGTGGTTGTACCTGTTTTTATTTTTAGTGTTTTACCATTAAAAAATTCTTATGGCAACTGAATCTGTAGCAATTCCTCCTAAGAAAAGCATATGGGGTGGAGGTACTTCTCCCCTAAAAGCCAGTTACGGAAAGCTCATGATGTGGTTTTTCCTGCTGTCGGATGCCTTTACCTTTTCGGCTTTATTGATCACCTACGGTTTAATCCGCTACAGCTATCCCGCCTACGAGGGGACCCCTGCGGATTTTGTTTTCGCTCCTGACCAGTGGTGGCCCATTCCGGAAAAGGTATTTGAGGCTCTTCCGTTTCTACATGGATTATCTGCTCCCCTGGTGTTTGTGGGGATCATGACCTTTATCCTGATCATGAGTAGTGTTACTATGGTACTAGCGGTGGAAGCCGGACACCGCATGGACCGTCCCGCGGTAGAGAAGTGGATGTTCTGGACTATATTAGGTGGTATTGCATTCTTGAGTTGCCAGGCCTGGGAATGGTCACACTTTATCCATGGTACCCACGAAGGTTCTATGGTAGCGGAAGGGACTACATTTTTCGGGGCCAATCTGATGCAAAATCAATACGGTCCACCCCCCTTTGCGGACTTGTTTTTCTTTATAACCGGATTTCACGGTACGCACGTGGCCAGTGGAGTGGTGCTGAATATGATCATCTTCTATTGTGTGGTGACTGGTGTTTACGACCGACGTGGACACTATGAGATGGTGGAGAAAGTGGGCTTGTACTGGCACTTTGTGGACCTGGTATGGGTATTCGTGTTCACGTTTTTCTATCTGATTTAAAAAATTTAAACGAATCTATATGGCTACCGAAGATTATTTAGCTCACGAAGAGACTCCACAAATCAAAGTTATACCACCGGATAAGGCCAGGATCTGGAAGATCTGGAAAACCATGATTATTCTGGCGGTAGTAACCCTGATTGAGTTTGCGTTCGCTTTTTCCATGGATGCCGGGGTGCTTCGTACCTCAATATTTGTGGGGTTGACTATTGTTAAAGCCTTCTACATTGTCAGTGAATTCATGCACCTTAAATACGAAGTTAAAGTGCTGATCTGGTCAATCCTTATCCCCACGGTATTTATAGTCTGGCTATTATTAGCGCTTCTTATTGAAGGAGAGGGTATTTTCAATTTAAGATTTTAAGTAATGTCGGGCCGGGTGACAAAGGTAGCGCTGTTAATAGCTACTCTGGCACTTCCGGTGGGTCTTTACCTATTTCTGCGGAATTTCGGCGAGAATCAATACCAAGTTCCTATTATATATGAGGAGGGAATCACAGATCCCCTTGACGGATGTCCGGCGACGCACGACGCGCAGTTGCCGGATTTTTCATTTACAGACGCGGAACAAGCCAAAGGTAATTTTTCGGAACATACCGGGCGAATCTATGTTTTTTCGTTTATGCAAAATGGCTGTGACCCCCAAGGTAAAGTCTTGAATGAAGTGGCACGGGTGGCCAACGATTTTCGGGACGATTTACGAGTTGGGGTGATATCCATGCAAATTGATGCATCGTATGCCGTGGAAAGCTGGCTCGGACTTAAGAGCACCTACGGCTTAAGGGCCGACAATTGGAATCTATGGCAAGTCCCAGATGCCCCATCTATTGTTCGTTGCGGATTTAATCTGGAAATAGAAAACTGTGAAGCCGCTCAACAGTTAGTGTTATTGGATGGCCTGCTGAGAATCAGGGGTGTCTATCAGGCGGGTGATTTAGAAGAAGTGGATCGATTGATCACTGAATTGGAGATTCTATTGCTGAATGAGGAAGATGGCTGAGCACACTGAGCACACTGAGCACACTGAGCACACTGGGCAAAAGATGGACCGGAAATATCAGTTTTTGATTGTACTGCTTTCGGTGGCAGTACCCCTATTAGTAGGATACCTCATTTACCGGCCACAAATGCTGAATGCCCAAGGTAAATGGGTATTGATGCTGCCCCATATCAATGCGGCCATTAATGGTACCACCAGTCTCTTGTTGTTAGCAGGTTTGTACTTTATCCGTCACAAAAATGTGGTGTACCATCGCAAGGTAATGATCTCAGCCTTTGTTCTGGGTGCGCTGTTTCTCATTTCTTATGTGGTCTATCACAGTACCACCCCATCCACAAGCTATGGGGGTGAAGGCTGGGTCAGAAGCCTGTACTATTTCTTCCTGCTATCCCATATATTGTTAGCAGCTGTGGTGGTGCCGCTGGTATTAATGGCGCTTTACTATGCCTTAAAAGATAAGATCTCCCAACATAAGCGTATCGTAAAATTTGCTTATCCCATCTGGCTTTACGTATCCCTCACTGGGGTGATCGTCTACTTAATGATCAGCCCCTATTATGCCTTTTAAGGTATTTTGGTAACTGAGAATGCCGCCTTAAACTATTCTTTACCAAGGGAGTTTTGTAAATTAGAGTATGAACAACAAACGTACATTGATGACCATCAAGCGCGTTATTTGCAGCACCCTGGTATTACTGGCAATCAGTGTAGCCCAAAGCTGGGCCCAATGTGCCATGTGCCGGGCAGCTGTGGAGAATAATGTAAGCGAGGGCAGTGCGGGGTTATCTGCGGGGCTAAATACCGGCATCCTGTATCTATTTGTAGCTCCTTATCTTCTGGTGGTGATTATCGGGTACCTTTGGTATAAAAAAAGTAAGGTTCATGCCCGTAAAATCCACATTCCAGGCAATCTTGGAGGCTAGATGCCCCCGTTGCCGCCAAGGGAAAATGTTTGTGTTCCCCCTTCTCAAGTTCTCCAGATTTAGCCAGATGAATGCACATTGCCCCCATTGCCACTTTCGTTTTGAAGTGGAACCCGGCTTCTTCATCGGAGCCATGTACGTGAGTTATGCTATGTCGTTGGCGATATTTATGGTGGTGGGATTTTTAGTCTACCTGGTATTTGACAACCCTGATTTCTATTATTATATCATAGCCATTCCTATAATGGTATTAATTTTGTTGCCGTTTATGTACCGTTACTCCAGAGTGCTATTTCTTTACGGTTTTGGAGGAGTGAAATATGAAGATGAGCAAACGAATTCACGATTAAGACTGTAGTTTGGCCCAATTAAGATCCATAAAACACTATTTCCTGATTGTCGGTCTGCTGGCGCTGTTCTTAGGCTGGGCCTTGCTGAAAATCTTCACCGACGAAAGTAAAAAGCAGCAGCAATACTATGATCATATTGTTGAGCATGTACATGAACAGGTGGAGGAGATGGATCGTCAGCTGGAGCTGGTAATTCAAAGTATCCAGGGAAAAGAAGGGTTTTCACAGTTTTTACTGGACGATATTGAGTATCCCTATTTCTTGTTTCTAGACGATTCCCTGTATTTCTGGTCGGATTTTCACTACGTTCCGCAATACTTTAGCTTAGTTCCCGATGGCAGGCATCATTTCATAACGGACCGGGGAGTAGAGTCCATAGCGAAAGGTAAAATCCTTGAGGACGGACGTACCATCTTTATGATCTTACCCGTCCACAAATCCCGCAACATCCAGAATAACTATATCCAGGCTGAATTTAACGCCGACATATTTCCGCCAGGGCACACAGCTGTTCAAATAAATGTTACAGGGCGGAGCTATCCTGTCAACTCACCACAGGGAGATTATTTGTTTTCTTTGGACTTGGGAGACCAAGCTCATGTACATAATATCCCGGTATACTACGGCTCATTTGCAATGAATATCATCGCCGTAATCAGCTTATTCTGTTACATATTTTATTTGACCATACGACTGGTTAAGCAAAACCAGTTTGTGCGGGCATTCTTAGTGTTATTAGGTGGATTGTTACTGGTAAGAGGAGGAATGCTCTATTTCGATTTCCCGGGTACTACTTTACACATCAACGTTTTTGATCCCCAGTTGTACGCCTCCAGTGACCTCAACCATAGCTTAGGAGACCTCTTTCTCAATGAGTTGGTACTTCTTACTATTGTAGCTTACGTATTTAAGTACTACCGCCATATGAGGCCAAAATCCGATCATGAAGGAAACAAGGGAAACCTTAATCGCATTGTTTTGGTGACATGGCTATTGTTAAGCCTGCTCTTCCTTTATTTTCAGTATCACATAATAGCCTTGTTCTATCAATCCCAATGGTCCCTGGATATTTCGTCCATATTGGATTTTTCATTTACTAAGTTCCTTAGCCTGGTAGTTATTGTGGTCAATGCCATTGTCTATTTTATGGTGACTCACTTGGCCTTTACCGAGGTTCGGCGGTTGCTGGGTAGGGACCTCAAGGCACTTTCTATTCATTACTTAATAGCGGTGCTGGCCTTTTTGATAATCGCGGTTTGGTGGGGATGGAATTGGCCCGTTGTGATCCTGCTCAACAGCTTATATCTGGGATTGCTGTACCTATTAAACATTTCACAGCACCTGGGACAATTCAGCTATACTTCCTTCCTCTATTTATTTGTGGGGTGTTTACAATGTGCTATTATCGTTTCGTATGCAGTTAACCACTATGAAAAGATCGAAGATGCCAGTGGTAAATTGCAATTGGCCGATCAGTTGTTGAATGAAAGAGATGTGGTATCTGAGTTTCTGTTGGCGGAGGCCATGGGGAAGATACGGAACGACCCTTACATAGTAAATCAGATGCTGTTTAGTCCCTTTTCCTCCAGCGAGGCAGTATTGCAAAAGATCAATCGTATTTACATCAACCAGCACTTGGATCGATACGACATTGCCATTAACCTATTCGACTCACGGGGCGATCCGGATCCCCAAAACGATTCCTTTTTCAGGTTTCAGGATTTTGAATCCCAATATGCCCAGGATACTTATGAGACCGACACTCAGAATTTGTATTTTATCAATGAGATCACCGCCGATCTGCTGAACAGATATTTAGGTTTTGTGGAAATCAAACAAGGCGAGGTTTTGGTGGGATACGTGATCATAGACCTAAAGCTTAAAAGGGTTATACCCAATACCGTGTACCCTGAGTTATTGGTGTATAATGTTCAGCGCGAAAGTAGCTACAGTGGCTACAGCTATGCCATATATTTAGGCGATACCCTGATCAACAATTCGGGAAATTTCAATTATGCAAAAGAATTTAATGCGGCGTACTGGACCAATCCCTCATTATACACCAAAGGAGTGGATGCCGCGGGATACAGTCATCTGGGAGTGAAAGGGCCGGCAGGACGTACCGCGGTGATCAGCTCGGCCATTTATCCGGTACGCAACGTGTTGGCTAATTTTTCATTGCTGTTTATCACCTTTATTTTCTCTCTAATCCTGTTCATCTTGGGTTATGTATTCCTTTGGCGCAAGCGCCCGGTAAAACTTAACTATGCCACCCGCATCCAGCTTTACCTGAATCTAGCTTTCTTCCTGCCGCTGCTGATCGTGAGTGTGACCATCCTGAGTCTCATAAGTTCTTCCTCTAAAAAGGAAGTGATAAAGCAATACTTTGAGAAGGCAGATGGTATCAGGAACAACATTGTCAATCCACTGGACAACTATTTACAGGGTAGATTAGGGGACGAGCTTATGGCCCAGGACATCACCCGGATTGCACAATATTCCGAGTCGGACATTAACTTGTTTAATATCGGCGGAAGGTTGATCAGTACCAGTCAGCCGAAGATTTACGATTACAATATTCTATCGGAGTTCATTAACCCCCAGGCCTTGGGTGAGATCGTCGAAGAACAGAACAATAGTGTTTTGTTAAACGAATCGGTGGGTACTTTGGGATATAAGTCGGCCTACGTTGGTATTCGTTCTTTTGGTACTGGTGATTTATTGGGTATACTAAGTATACCATTTTTTGAGTCGAAATATGAGTTGGACAAAGAAATAGTGGTGATCCTGACCAACATACTGAATGTCTTCACTTTCATTTTTATTGTAATCCTTATTGCATCTTATTTTGCCTCCAGGGTATTAACCGTGCCTTTAAATCTCATTACTCAGAAGATCAAGAAAACCACACTGACCGGTTATAATGAGCCCCTGGAATGGAATTCCGATGATGAGATTGGCTTAATGGTAGGAGAGTACAACCGCATGCTGCAAAACCTTGAAGCCAGTAAAACAGCCTTGGCTCGCAGCGAAAAAGAGTCGGCCTGGCGGGAAATGGCCAAACAGGTTGCACATGAGATCAAAAATCCGCTGACACCCATGAAGCTGACCTTACAGCATCTGAAGAGAACATTATCGGCCGGAAATGACCAGGATAAGAAACTTGCAGAAAAGCCTATCAATACCTTATTGCATCAAATAGAAACCCTGAGTGAAATCGCCACTTCGTTCTCCAGTTTTGCTCAAATGCCGGTACCGGAGAACCAACGGATGGAGATCTCTTCTATACTGAAAAAATCTGTGCAGTTACATAACAGCAGCAATGAATATGAGATCCAATCCCATATTGAGGGAGGTAATCACTTTGTTATGGGCGACCCCCAGCTAATGGGCAGGATATTTTCTAATTTGATCATTAACGGCATCGAATCGGTCCCTAAAGATAGAACCCCTGAAATCGGTATTCGTTTGGCCTCCGGAGACAACAAAGCCTTAATTGAGATCAAAGATAATGGCGAGGGAATCCCCGATAGTATAAGAGATAAGATATTTATTCCTAACTTCAGTACTAAAGATACCGGTTCCGGTATTGGGCTATCAATTGCGAAACGGGGCATTGAGCACGCAGGGGGTAAGATATGGTTCGATTCCACCTGCGGTGTTGGAACCACAATTTTTATTGAATTGCCATTGGTTGATTAATGTATTTCAGGTTTGCTGTAGTTGCGTTGGCAGTATTCCTGTGCCCTATATTTTCGACGGCTCAAACGTCGGATAGTAGATGTAAATGGGTGCGGGAATTCAATCGCCCTGTCCCTTTGGATTCACTGTCTGTGAATGCCCAGTCGATTAGCTTTCCGGGGCTGGACTCCGTAAAATATGACTATGATTACAGCCGGGGTACTATTACAGTTTACCCGTCAAATGCTCTTGATTCACTGGAAATCTGCTATCAGGTCTTTCCTTTTGCTTTTCACCAGAGCTATCAAAACCGGTCATTGGCGCAATATGACTCTAACGCGCTGTTTAAAACCACCCCCCACCCCAAAGCGCTGATTTGGGACCATCGCGAGGAATTATTTCATAGCGATCAATTATATAAAAGCGGCAGCATCAGCAGAGGGGTGACTTTTGGTAATAACCAGGACGTTTTCGTGAACTCAAACCTCAATTTACAGTTAGAGGGAAAGCTCACGGACGACATCAATATATTAGCCACTATTACTGATCAAAATATTCCCTTTCAACCCGAAGGTAATACCCAGCAAATCCAGGATTTCGACAAGGTATTTATTCAGTTGTTCAACGAGCATGTATCCTTAAGCGTTGGGGATGTGGTATTGCGTCATCGGGGTGCGCCCAAATCTGAATCCTATTTTTTGCAATACTATAAAAATGTTCAAGGGGGCTTGGTGGAGACCAATTACCATATGCTCAAGGGCCAGGCCAAAACATCAGTGGGTATCTCGG
>Ga0224508_10005044_pt1 | contig 10697 bp, 9 predicted proteins | sample SF_Jan12_sed_USG_4_FD_170157 | JGI IMG/M metagenome (GOLD analysis project Ga0224508, IMG submission 170157) | Sediment microbial communities from San Francisco Bay, California, United States - SF_Jan12_sed_USGS_21 | ecosystem: Environmental > Aquatic > Marine > Sediment | place: USA: California... | reverse complement strand
CTCGGGCGTGGCATCCGTGGCCGGGACTGTTTTAGCTGCCTATGTCTTAATGGGTGCGGAAATGAAATACCTGCTTGCTGCCAGTTTCATGGCGGCGCCCGGGGGGCTGCTGATGGCAAAAATCATTATGCCGGACGATCCCGCAGATCTGGCGAAAACCGACGGTGAAAGTTTCAGGATGGAGGAAAGCAAACACGTCAACGTCATTTTGGCCGCCGCCGTGGGCTCGGCCGATGGTTTGCGGCTTGCAGTGAACATTGGGGCAATGCTGATTGCGTTTGTCGCACTGATCGCATTGTTCAATGGCATCGTGGGTGGTTTGTTTAGCCTGGTTGGGATCGAGGGCGTTACGCTGGAGCTGATACTCGGCAAAATTTTTCAGCCGTTGATGTATGTATTGAGTGTACCCTGGCATGAGGCCCAGGCTGCGGGCGCATTGTTCGGGGAAAAACTCATACTTAACGAGTTTGTCGCGTTCAGCCATTTGAACGATATGCTCGCTGGTATGAGCGAGCGCACAAGGGCGGTTGTTACATTTTCGCTTTGCGGGTTTGCCAATCTTTCGTCCATTGCGATTCTTCTTGGAGGCCTCGGTGTTCTCGTACCCGAGAAAAAAGACCTGATCGCACACTTCGGACTAAAAGCCGTTGCGGCCGGATCTCTTTCCAACCTGATGAGTGCAGCACTCGCAGGATTGCTCCTGACTTTTTGACGGGATGGCAGTGACAAGACTCCCGATCATCATCGACTGCGATCCGGGACAGGACGATGCGATAGGTCTGTTGCTCGCCATGTCTTCGCCCGATGAGCTCGACCTCCTTGGCGTAACGACGGTGGCTGGCAATGTACCGCTGGCGCTCACCGAGAGAAACGCGCGCCAGATGTGCGACATCGCAGGTCGTAGCGACGTGCCAGTCTATGCCGGTTGTTCGAAACCGATGGTTCGCGAACTTGTTACTGCGGAGCATGTTCACGGCAAGACCGGCATCGACGGTATTGATATCATTGAGCCCAAACAACCGCTTGAAGATAAACATGCTGTCGATTTCATCGTTGAAACTTTGAACAATGCGGAGGATGAATCGATCACCCTCGTGCCAATGGGACCACTGACGAACATCGGGCAGGCAATCACCAGAGATCGAGGTATTTTGCAGAAGATCTCACAGATTGTGCTGATGGGTGGCGCAATGCGTGAGGCGGGCAATATTTCTCCATCGGCCGAATTCAACATACTGGTAGACCCGCATGCAGCGGACGTCGTGTTTCGTTGCGGGCGCCCGATTACGGTAATGGGCCTCGACGTTACTCACCAGGTTCTGTCCTCTCCGGCACGAAAGGACAGAATCCGGGCAATTGATAATGAAGCTGCGCGAGCGACTGTGGGCATGCTCGATTTTTACAACAAGCATGATTCGGACAAGTACGGTATCAATGGTGCGCCTTTGCACGATCCGTGCACGGTCGCGTATCTGCTGAAACCGGATCTGTTTGAAGGCAAGCTCTGCAATATCACCGTTGAAACAGAGTCCGAGTTGACGATCGGACACACTGCAGTGGACTTCTGGAACATTAGCGGCCGCCCGAAAAATGCGACGTGGATGCACACGGCTAACGCAGACGGTTTCTACGACCTGCTAACCGAACGACTTTCACGGTTCAGTAATGCCGGCTAACGTTTCAATTGTTGTTGTTGGATCGGTCAATCTCGACCTGGCCGCTTCAGTGTCCAGGTTGCCGGTTGCCGGGGAGACCGTTACCGGCGCCGAACTCAACCGGTTTCCGGGCGGGAAAGGCGCGAACCAGGCGCTTGCGGCCAAAAGGCTGGGTGCGGACGTCTCTCTTGTTGCACGTGTTGGAGACGACGCAGCCGCTGATGAAGCTTTGGCGCTACTGCAGTCAGGCGAGGTTGACCTGTCCGCATGTGGCAGGGATTCAAATGCCCCGACCGGGATAGCGCTAATCGCAGTGTCGCCCTCCGGGGAGAACCAGATCGTCGTCGCACCGGGCGCGAACAGGGCCTTGGTCCCCGAGATGCTCGAACTACCGCCTGCGGATGCGTTGATCTGTCAGCTCGAGGTGCCCGTCGATACGCTGATGCACGCGTCGAAGGCGTTCGATGGGTTTTTTTGTATCAACCTGGCGCCTGCACTTGAAGTGCCTGCAGAACTGATTCAAAGAGCCGATCTCATAGTCGTCAATGAAACCGAAGCCAAATTTTACGGCGATGCGCTGGCTGCGTGTGGAGGCCTGGTTGCAACCACTTACGGCGCACGGGGCGCGGTTCTAAGAAAGGAGAGCGAAATCCTGGCCGAGTCCAGGCCACCAGTGATTGACGCAGTGGACGCAACCGGGGCAGGGGACACTTTTACTGCCGCATTGACCGTCGCAATCGTCGAAGGTCAGGAACCGGATGCTGCATTACAATTTGCGTGCGCGGCCGGTGCTGCCTCGGCAACCCAAGCCGGAGCGCAGCCGTCGTTGCCATTCAGGAAAGATGTAGAGGTCCTGATGAATCGCGGCTAAAGCCCAATTTGCCCGCAATTTCGATTGCGCGCATTTGGTCGACGCGAACTGACATTTATTGCACTAAAGATCAATTTGCACCGACCCAATTTCCACTGCAGGCAGAGCGGGCAAATTGGGCTTTAGCCGCGATTCATTGAACGCTATTCCTGATGGTATCCCCACCATCAGGGCATATCGGTGTCTCCAGGCACCGAATTTACGACATCTCTGCAAATCAACTCCGCATGCACCCTGTTACCACCATTTTTCCAGGTGAATCGCCATCGTGACATAGGTCGTCGCTTTTCCTGCATGAATCTCGAGAAGAATTCTTTTGCTCCCTAATCGAAAATCGGCAACCGAAAATTCCGCCCCCATTCCCGGGGCACTATCAAGAAGGCTATTCTCATATTGCTCCGCGTAAAAATTCAGCACGTCACGATACGGCAAACTGGATTGTATATCGATGACGAATCCCTGCCCGTCCTCAAACAATGTTCTACGGCCCGAGATAATTTGTCCTTCGACGACGCGGACGTCTGAAGGCAGCTGTGGAGGTAGCGTATTTCCATAATTCCAGTGATTCTGGATAAGATACAAAAGCGGCAGCAGGATCAATGTTGCCAGGATGATGAGAGTCTTCTTCATTGGGTAAACGCAAATCCACTATTCATAATCCGCTTGACGATCTGCGTAATCATTGACTCAATACCAGTATCGCCAGCCAGCCGCTGATCCCGACAAAGGGCGCCAATAATGACCACGCTATTTTGGTGTAATGGTGGTAGCTGGCAATGGCCGTTCCGATCAGTGACAAAGGCAAGATCAGTCCGAGCCAGCCATACACAGGACTGCCAGCCAGGTAAAAGGAGAATGGAAGTGCAACGATTGCAGCAACCGCCAGCAACTTCGTTCTTCTATGAATTATTCCGACGATCGATAGTGCAATTGCCCCAAGGATCGCAGGCCATCCAAATACAATAGCGGGCCATACTTCCAATTGATGCTTCCTTGTTCGAACATGACAGCGCCTGATCTTATTTGGATTAGTGGCCAGTTGACCCAATAAAGTTCACGCTTGGTTGCCGTTTCTGACGACATCCAATTAGCTTGTTTGGTTATAAGCCGGTCAATTACGACCGACGCTTTCACAGGGAGAATATCCCGTTCAGCGGAGTTTGAATGCCGCAGGCAGGAGATCTTCGATTGAGTAGCTATCTATCTGCTTACCTTCGCCGATCAAAATTACCCGCGTGTTTTCGTCCGCGAACTCCAGAATGCTTTGCCGGCAGCCGCCACACGGTGTGCATGCCTCAATTTCGTCCGCGCCGCCGACGGCGGCGATTGCGATGATGCGTTTGCCGCCAGCCGCAACCATTGATCCGATTGCATTTGCTTCTGCGCAGGTGCCTTCGGGAAATGCTGCGTTCTCGACATTGCAGCCTGTGTGCAGAGCACCGGTTTCGTCGATCAAAGCCGCGCCGACCCTGTAACCGGAGTAGGGCGCGTGGGCATTCGGCCGTACTTCTTTGGCGGCATCGATAAGCTGCTGCTCGTCGACCGTCATCTCGTGCGAATCCACTTCAGTCCTCTTTCCGCATCGGATTGTTCGGGTGCGTGGTCCAGTCGGCTTTCTTCGGGTCGACTGTTGCGCCGGTGCGCGGATCAGTGCCTTCTGTCAGTGGCTGCATCGTGATGCAACCATCTACGGGGCAGACGCTGGTGCACAAATTACAACCCACGCATTCTTCGTCAATCACTTCGAAGCGCCGCTCACCGTTCACTGACTGCGTAATTGCCTGGTGCGACGTGTCTTCGCAGACAACGTGGCAGCGGCCACACTTGATGCAGAGATCCTGATCGATGACAGCCTTTTCTATGTAATTCAGATTCAGGTATTGCCAGTCAGTGACACTTGGCACCGCCTTTCCAACCAGGTCGCTAACGGACGTCATGCCCTTTTCATCCAGGAAATTGCTGAGACCGTCAGTCAGGTCGTCGATGATCTTGAATCCGTACACCATTGCGGCCGTGCAAACCTGAACGTTTGACGCGCCGAGTGCGAGGAAATCGACCGCGTCGCGCCAGTCTGCGATGCCGCCGATACCAGAGATCGGGACTGTCTTTGTCTCTGCATTGCGCGCAATTTCCGCAACCATGTGCAGCGCGATTGGCTTCACCGCCTGTCCGCAATAGCCGCCATGCGAGCCCATGCCGTCGGTGGTCGGATACATCGTTAACGTGTCGTAGTTGACACGCATTATCGAATTGACTGTATTAATGAGCGATACGGCATCGGCGCCACCTTCACGGGCCGCATTTGCTGGTGGCAAAATGTTGGTGACGTTCGGTGTCAGTTTGACGATGACCGGCGTTTTCGCATACTTTTTGCACCATTCAGTCGCAAGCTTGATGTACTCGGGCACCTGTCCGACTGCCGCACCCATGCCGCGTTCCGACATGCCGTGCGGGCAGCCAAAGTTCAGCTCGAAACCATCGGCGCCCGTGTCTTCAATTATCGGAACGTAATTGGCCCAGGTTTCCTCGTTCATTGGGAACATAACGGAGACAAAGATCGCGCGGTCGGGCCAGTCTTTCTTGAGTTGCCGAATCTCGTCGAGATTCGTTTGCAGCGGTCGATCGGTAATGAGCTCGATGTTGTTGAACCCGATTACCCTGCGTTCGTTGCTGTGTATTGCGCCGTAGCGCGGTCCACTAACATTTACAATCGGCGGATCTTCTCCGAGTGTTTTCCAGACCGCGCCTCCCCAGCCCGCTTCAAAGGCACGATTGACGTTGTACGCTTTGTCCGTCGGTGGCGCGGATGCGAGCCAGAAAGGGTTCGGAGTCTTGATGCCTAGAAATTCCGATGTCAGGTCAGCCATTGCTTACTCCGGGGTGCGCAGGGCGCGATCGATTGAATTCGCCGCAACCTTGCCGTCCTGCACTGCCGTAACCGTCAAGTCGTCGTTGCCGTAGATGCAATCGCCACCGGCCCATACATCGGGCAGCGATGTCTGGCGATCCCCATCCACCAGTAACTTGCCGCCTTTTTGCTCAAACGACTCTGCTACTTGGCCAAAAACTTCAGTGGCGACTGACTGGCCGACGGCTTTGAATACGATGTCCGCATCCAGTGACCACTTGTCCCCGGTTGGCTGGAGTTTGCCGTTCGCATCCAACTCGGTTCGTTCGAATTCAATGCCGGTGACCCGGTCGCTGATCAGAAGCCTGGTCGGGCTGGCCCAGTGCCTGATCGTCACGCCGCTGGTCTGTGCGAAGTCCTGCTCGTACTGGCTGGCGCCCATTTGTTCGGGCCCGCGACGATAAACTATATCCACGATTTCCGAACCGAGGCGTTTGCTTTGTACGGCGATATCGATTGCCGTCATACCACCACCAATGACGACGACATGCCGACCGACTGGCAAATCGTCCAGGTTTTCTGACTGCCGCAATTTTGCGATATAGTCGACTGCATTCAGAACACCATCGGCGTTTTCATTCGCAAGTCCGAGTTTGTTAACTCCACCAAGCCCGAAAGCGAGAAAAACTGCATCGAATTCATTACGCAAATCATCGAGCGAGATATCTATACCGAGAGCCGTGTTTCGACGCACGTCGATGCCGCCGATCCCCAGGATCCAGCTGACTTCCTGCTGTGCAAAATCATTGACGGTTTTGTACGCGGCGATGCCGTATTCGTTCAGGCCGCCAAGTTTGCTGTCCCGGTTGAAGATAACCACTTCATGCCCGAGTACCGCGAGACGATGGGCGCAGGATAATCCGGCGGGGCCGCCACCCACTATCGCAATTCGTTTTCCGGTACTTGGGGCGCGTGCGAATAAAGCGAGGTTTTGCTCGAAGACCGGATCAGTCGCGTATCTTTGCAACAACCCGATGCTGACCGGCTTGTCTTCGTGCTCGTTGCGGACACACGCTTCTTCACACAGCACTTCGGTCGGACAAACACGGGCGCACATGCCGCCCATGATGTTTTCACGCAGGATCGTATGCGCCGATCCCTTTAGATTGTCGCTACGAATCTTTTGGATGAATCCCGGGATATCTATGCCGGTCGGGCACGCCGTGGTGCACGGCGCGTCGTAACAAAAATAGCATCGGTCAGCCTCGATCAGTGCTTCCGGGCGCGACAGTGGCGGATGCATCTCACTGAAATTACTGGAGATTTCTTCCTGAGACAGCCTTCCCGGCCGTACGTCTGCTTTTGCCATCAGCGCTTCACAGCCGTCGGTCTCTTGTGTGCCGCACGCCGCTGCATTGCATCGTAGTAAGACGCGAAGGGCGGCCGGTCAACATAGTTGCCAGCACCGCGCTCAATGATCAGTTCGCCATCGGTATAAACGACTTTGCCCTGGCTGATTGTGTGCGAGGCGCAGCCTTTGACCGTCATACCCTCGAAGATGTTTGCGTCAATATTCTGCCGATGCGTTTTGGCCGAAATGGTTTTGGATGCTTCGGGATCCCACACAACGATGTCTGCATCGGCACCGACCGAGATACTGCCCTTCCGCGGGAACACATTGAATATTTTGGCGGCGTTGGTGGAAGTCACCGCAACAAACTCATTCATTGTCAGGCGCCCTGTACTGACGCCGTGGTGCCAAAGGACCTCCATGCGATTCTCGATGCCGGCAGTACCGTTCGGTATCAACCGGAAATCGTCTTTGCCTGCCGCCTTTTGCGGCGCACAGAAGCAACAGTGATCGGTAGCGGTTGTCTGCAAATTACCGGCCTGCAATCCGTGCCACAACGCCTGCTGATGTTCGCTCGAACGAAACGGTGGACTCATTACATGCGCAGCAGCGAATTCGAAGTCTTCGTTGCGATACACAGAATCGTCGATAAGAAGATGGCCGGCGAGAACCTCGCCATAAACTCTCTGGCCTTCATTGCGGGCTCGCGTGATTGCCTCTAGCGATTGCCGGCAGGAGTTGTGCACGAGATAAATGGGTACGCCGAGAACTTCGGCAATACGAATGGCGCGATTGGCCGCTTCGCCTTCAACTTCGGGCGGGCGGGACAGGGGATGACCTTCAGGTCCCGTAATGCCCATGTCGTAGATCTTCTGCTGCAGCGTGTAGACCAGTTCGCCGTTTTCGGCGTGACAAGTGACGATGGCGCCCAGTTCGATTGCCTTTGAAAAGCTGTTAACGAGAATTTCGTCGTCGGCCATGATGGCGCCTTTGTACGCCATGAAATGTTTGAAACTGTTGACTCCCTTTTCCTTAACGAGTGTCTCCATGTCGGCGCTGACGGTGTCGTCCCACCAGGTAATGGCGACATGAAATGTGTAATCGGCGACAGACTTCTCCGCCCATTCGCGCCACTGGTTGTAGGCTTCCATTACGTTTTGCTGCGGATTGGGAATGACGAAATCGATGATCATCGTCGTCCCGCCTGCAAGACCTGCCGCAGTGCCCGTTTCAAAGTCCTCACTGGCGACGGTGCCCATGAAGGGCAATTGCATATGGGTGTGCGGGTCAATGCCACCCGGCATTACGTACTGACCAACGGCATCGACAACGTTTGTGCCTTTCGGCGCGTCGATGTCCGTGCCGACTTCCTGAATCCGGCCGTCCGCACACAGCACATCCGCCCGCCATGAGCGTTCAGACGTTACAACCGTTCCACCTTTTATTAGTACAGCCATTTCACTCTCTCATTTGCTCGCCAGGTAATAGATTACTGCACCCAGCGCCGAACCGGTGAACCAGCCGTAATCGTAAAACCAGCTCATCATTCCGGTCGTGATCGCCAAAATCGTCAGTGCAACCGGAATCAAAAACGCGATAAAACCCGGCATGTACCAGTCGGGATATTCACCGCCACTGAGATACAGGTCCGGAAGCGCGTAGGTTTGCCTCTTTGCCAGAAAGTAGTCGACTACCATGATACCGGCAATCGGCCCCAGCAAGCTCGAATAACCAAGCAGCCAGTTCGAATACATACTTTCGATACTGACATCGGAATCGAGCCAGCCCAGTTTTTTCAACAATTCCCAGCTCATCAACAGGATGCCGATAATCCCGGTAAGCAGGACGCCTTTCGTCTCGTTGATATATTTTGGTGCGACATTCTGAAAACTGTTGGTCGGCGACACGATGTTGGCTGCAGTATTGGTCGAAATCGTGGCCAGGATAATCATCAGCATCGACAATACGACCCAAAGTGTGTTGTCGATCTTGCCAATCAGGTTGATCGGATCGGAAATCGTTTCGCCAACCAGTTCCAGTGAGGCTGACGTCAATAGTACGCCGAGTCCGGAGAACAGAAACATCGTAAGCGGCAAACCGATAATCTGCCCGGCAACCTGGCTTCGCTGCGAGTTGGCGAAGCGGCTGAAGTCCGGAATATTCAGGGAAAGCGTTGCCCAGAACCCAACCATGGCGGTCAGCGCGCTGAAAAAGTAACCCGCAAACGGAGCACCTTCAGGCCGCGTAGCCGGCGTTGCCAGGACTTCGCCGAGAGAGACTTTCGGTAGCGCCCAGAAGACGAGCCCGATTGCGACGACCAGCAACAACGGCGCAGCGAGTGCTTCCAGATGCTTGATGGACTCCGAGCCTCGAATGACGACGGTTATGTTGGCAATCCAGAAAATGAAAAAGCCTAAAACTTCGCCGGTGCCGCCAAGTGTTGCCCAGTTGTCAGAGAGCGCCGAAAACAACAGGTGAATGGCGATGCCACCAAACAATGTTTGCACACCGAACCAACCGCATGCGACCAGCGCACGAATTAATGCAGGCACGTTCGAGCCGACGATGCCGAACGATGAACGCAGGACGACCGGACACGGAATTCCGTAACGGGTTCCTGGGTAGGCGTTTAGTGTCAGCGGGATTAACACGACGATGTTGGCGAAAAAAATCGTCCACAGTGCCTCGGTCACTGATAATCCGAAATATGCAGTGAGAACACCACCCAGCGTGTATGTCGGGACGCAGATTGCCATGCCGACCCACAGTGACGCGACGTTCCACTGGTTCCAGGTCCGTTCTTTGGCTTTTGTCGGTGCGATGTCTTCGTTGTAGCGCGAGCTATCCAGCAGGTCCTGCCCCGGTTCGAGTTCGAAAAACTCGCCAACCGCGTGAACCTGGCTGTGCGCTTCAGGCATCGATCAGCCTTCAACCAGTTCTTCGTAAAGTTCGGGCCGCCGGTCGCGGAAGAATTGCCAGGTGTCCCTGACTTCACGAATCATGTCGAGATCGATTTCGTGGACGAGCAACTCGTCGTCGCCGTAACTTGCTTGTGCTTCGATGGTGCCGCGCGGATTCACGATGTAGCTGGAACCGTAGAACTCGCCCATCTCATCGGCCCATGGTTCTTCCTTGCCGATCCTGTTGATAGCACCGATGAAAACACCGTTGGCGGCTGCGGAAGCCGGTTGCTCGAGCTCCCACAGATATTTGCTCAGGCCCGCGACGGTCGCGGACGGATTGACGATGTACTCCGCACCATTCAGTGCCAATGCACGCCAGCCCTCAGGAAAGTGCCGGTCGTAGCAAATGTAGACGCCGAGCTTGACGTAGGCCGTGTCGAAAACGGGATAGCCGAGGTCACCGGGTTTGAAAAAGAATTTTTCGTAAAAACCGGGATCGACCTGCGGGATGTGCGTCTTGCGGTATTTGCCAAGGTAACTACCGTCGGCGTCAATGACTGCAGCAGTGTTGTAATAAACGCCCGGCATTTCTTCTTCATAGATGGGTACAACGATGACCATCTTGTGCTTCTTTGCGTATTCCTGCATGAGCCTGGTCGTATGGCCATCGGGAATTGGCTCCGCCGCTGCGTACCACTTGCGATCCTGGCTCGGACAAAAATAGGGCTGGGTGAAAACTTCCTGGAAGCAAAGAACCTGGACACCCTGTTTTCCGGCATCTTCGATGTAGGGTTTATGAGCTTCGAGCATGACGTCCCGAATTTTATCGGGTTGCATCGACATATCGCCTTTGAACGCCATCTGTATCAAACCACACTTAAGTTTCGCCATTCCGTGCCTCGCTCAGTGAATCGTGTTCTTGTTACTCAGATGTTTTCATTCTAGCCACAAGACAGTGATTTTTCGATTGAATTTGATGGTCAATAGCGGCTGAAGCCCAATCCGCCTGCGTGCCCTAATGGGAGCCTAAGATGGATGCGGATTGATCCTTAGTGCAATAAATGTCAGT
>Ga0224508_10005043_pt1 | contig 10697 bp, 13 predicted proteins | sample SF_Jan12_sed_USG_4_FD_170157 | JGI IMG/M metagenome (GOLD analysis project Ga0224508, IMG submission 170157) | Sediment microbial communities from San Francisco Bay, California, United States - SF_Jan12_sed_USGS_21 | ecosystem: Environmental > Aquatic > Marine > Sediment | place: USA... | reverse complement strand
AACAGATGCATCCTTGTTGGTTGAGGTCTTTCTATTTCTTTTTCTAAATTAGTAACCTTGATTGGAATAAAGGCCAAGCCTAGATTTTGAAATCTTTCAGCAGTTGCAGGTTTGACACAAGCAGGTGATCCATTAATTCGAATTATCAAATTAAGTCCTTCATTACAAATAATGTTTTCTATTGGTATTCCTTTTTTCAATTGTTTTTTTGGTGCTTCTACTTCAGCATTCACAGGAATTGCCAAAGAGAATATCAAAAATAATGCAAATCCAAAAATAATTTGATGTTTAAATGACATGTACATTTACTTCTTTTTTATCATAAATAGATTGATGATAAATCCTACTTGTTATCTTACAATCAGACACGAGATTCAATCATGAGAATATGTGTATTTAATATATTTGATGAATTAAAACTACTCTTGAAATAATTTGATTTATAAAAAATTCTGGTTTGCACCATTGTTCTTCCTGCTGTTAATTCCAATATCTAACGTGCATGCAGAGCATGTATTGGACATTGAAGCCTTTGCTCAATATCTTGACATTTCTCAATTAGAAGCAGAAAAATTTGAACTTGAAGTTGATGAAAACTCATATGTTCTCTATTATGGGTATCATGGAAGTCTTGATGATTCTGCTCTAGACGATTTTAAAGAACCGATAGTTGCAGTAGCTCTCAATCAAGAAAGAAAATCCATAGAATTTGCGTTTGAGGAGGTTCCAGAAAAAACAGATTTTTGGGTAAGGATACCCTTTGAAGTGCTAACTGCTGAGAAGGAAAAATATCAAGTATTCGTTAATGAGCTAGATACTGGATATGATTTGATGAAAATGCCTGATGGCTATGTAGTTGGATTGATAATTTCTGAAGACACAAAACATGTCGAGATAATAGGTACCAATGTAATCCCTGAATTTGGAGCAATTTCAATCTTGATCTTTGGAATTGCAGTGTTTGGAATCGTTTTTCTAGTCAGAAAGTCTCCTGCTGGACCTAGTTGGACTAGAATTAATTAGGTAATATCTTCTAGTTTATCACAATGAAGAAGGTAGGTTTGCTTGGATGTGGAGCTATTGGAACTCAGATTGCCTTGGCAATTGATTCTGGGAAAGTCCCTGCAATACTCTCACATGTTTATGATGGTTCAAAAGATGCATCATCTACTCTAGTAGAAAAATTAACAACAAAACCTATAATAGTTGAAAATCCTCATCTGTTATCTTCAAATTCTGTTGATATGGTAGTGGAAGCTGCCTCACAAGAGGCAGTTAAAGATGTTGCATTAAGTGTACTGCAAAATAAAAAAGATCTAATGATTATGAGTGTTGGAGCATTACTTGATGAATCTATTTATGAAATTTTATCAGATGCATGTAAAGACTTCAAAAAAACCATTTATCTTCCATCAGGTGCCATTGCAGGATTAGATGGAATCAAATCAGTTAAAGATGAATTAGAAACATTATCCATTACCACAACAAAACATCCAAGGTCATTAAAAGGGGCAAAGTTTTTTGAAAATTCTGAGATCGATTTAGATTCTCTTGATACAGAAACTACACTTTTTCAAGGTAATGCAAAAGAAGCTGTTTCCTTATTTCCTGCAAACGTCAATGTTGCAGCTCTACTCTCTCTTATAGGAATTGGAAGTGAAAAAACAAACGTCACAATTGTTGCAGATCCTAAAACTGATAAGAATACTCATCATATAGAAGCATCTGGAAATTTTGGGAAAATGACATTTACAATTGAAAATTATCCCGACTCTAATAATCCTAAAACTAGCAGATTGGCTATTTTGTCTGCCATAGAAACTTTGAGAAAATACTGCTCTGATGAAATTCAAATTGGAACATAATATGGCAAAAATTGCCACGATTACCAAAATTTAATAAAATTATAGGCACCTTCCCATTCTTTAAATTCCATTCATAGTCATTTTTTAATAGACTATGCTTGTTCAAGACACTTCAAAATTAAAAGAGGATATACTTCGCCTAAAAAAAGAAAAAGATGTAGTACTTCTTGCTCATAATTATCAGGTGCCTGAAATTCAGGATATTGCCGATTTTACAGGCGATTCTTTGGGTTTATCCAGGCAAGCAGCTAAGGTTGATCAGAAGACAATTTTGTTTTGTGGAGTTCATTTTATGGCAGAAACTGCAGCTATTATCAGTCCTCAAAAAAAAGTGTTGATTCCAGAATTAGAAGCAGGTTGCTCATTATCTGATTCTATTACTTTAGATGAACTAAAAAATTGGAAAAAACAACACCCAGGTGCAATTGCAGTAGGTTATGTAAACACCACTGCTGAAATTAAATCTGAATTGGATTATTGTTGCACCTCTTCAAACGCTGTGAATGTTGTAAAAGCAATACCTGCAAATAAAAAAATTCTATTCTTGCCCGACATGTTCTTAGGTTCATATGTCGCAAAGGTGACAGGAAGAAAAAATATGCACATTTGGGCCGGCGAATGCCATGTTCATGCTGGCATAACTCCAGAAGATGTAACTAAAAAATTAGACTCTATGAAAGAAGCTGAATTTGTAATCCATCCAGAATGTAGTTGCACTACTCCAATGTTGTATGATTTGGCCTCTGGAAGTTTTGATGATAGAAAAGTCTCAATCCTTTCTACAGAAGGAATGCTAAACCATGTAAGAGACTCTAAAGCAAAAAACTTTGTTGTCGCTACTGAAACTGGCATATTGTATCGTATGAAAAAAAATAATCCTGAAAAATTTTTTGTTCCAGCATCTGAAAAAGCAGAGTGTCAATATATGAAAATGAATACTTTGGAAAAAGTCTATGATTCTCTAGTTGAGAACAAGTATGAGGTTAAAATACCCAAAGAAATTGCTGACAGGGCCAGACTGGCAATTAACCGAATGCTTGCAATTAGTTAATTCCTTAATCTCATTAAATTGTCGATTTACAAAAACTAAATATTTTTAGCCTCGTTAAGGGTATTATTTGGGTACTTTGAGTTCATGATAAGTTGACTGGACTATTTGGTATGGGCTCAAAAGATCCTGAGAAAAAGAATATTTCGAAAAAAAAGAAAGAACTTCGAAAATTAGTTAAAGAAAAGAGATACGATTCGGCAATAAGAATAGGTTCTGAAATTTTTAAAAAAAATCCAGATGAAAATGATGTTTTGTTTATTCTTGGGGGGATCTATTATATGAAAGGAAAATACCGAACAGCAATTCCTTATTTTGAAAAATCTTTAGAAATTGCAACTCATGATGTTGAAGTTTTAATTCTTAATGCCAATTCGTATTTTAGAGTAGGAAATTTTAAACGAGCAATACACTGCTGTGATATAATAAAAGAGATTGATCCTAAAAATAAATCTGTAAAAGAGTTGATAGAAAAAATAGATTCTGCAAAAAAATAATTATATCTCTAAACTCATATCTATTCCTTTTACAGAATTCGTAATACTTCCAACTGAAATTATATCTACTCCTGTTTTTGCGTATTGAGAAATATTTTTGGATGTAATTCCTCCTGACGCTTCTATCTTTACCTTACTGCGAAGTTTTTTTTCTTTTAGATTCTGAATAGTTTTTTTAATTTGTTGAGGTGAAAAATTGTCTAACATAATTATTGTTGCACCTTCACTTGCTGCTAAAATTGCATCTGTATTATTTTCAACTTCTACCTCAAATTTCTTGTATTGTTTTTTTGTTTTTTTAATTAACTCTAAAAGTGAATTACTTACTGCAATGTGATTATCTTTTATCATCACCATCTCGTCTAATGTTAATCTATGTTTTTCACCTCCTCCAATCATAACTGCTTCTTTGTCAAAAAACCTAAGACCAGGGGCAGTCTTTCTTGTTGCATAAAGTTTTGTCTTTTTATCTGGAATCTTTGCAATAAGATCATTTGTCTGAGTGGCAATCCCGCTCATCCTGGTTAATAGATTCAAAGCGGTTCTTTCGCAGGCAAGAATTTTCCTTGCATCTCCAAATATTCTCATTATGGTCTGATTTTTATTCACTTTCTGACCATCTTTTTTTAAAATTTGAACATTACATCCTTTGAGATTAAAAATCTCTTTTGCATACTTTGCTCCTGCTACAACTGCTTTTTCTCTAGATACTATTTTTGCAGATATCCTCTTCTTTGATAAGAGTTCACTTGTAATGTCTCCTGTACCAATATCCTCAGCTAAAAAACTCTCTAATTCTTTTTTAAAACTATATGCCAACATTGAGATATAAACTAGTTGTGATTTTAATGATTTGCTAAAATTATTTTCTATGTTACTTTGATAGCATACTTGCCTTTGGTGGTAATCCCAAGGGTTGCTGCAATTTGTGAGTTTGTGGGTTCTACTACTAAAACAATGCCATTCCAATCAGGAGTTAAATCTGAAGATTTACAATTTGGACAAACCTTTCCAACTGTAACATACTTGCACTTTCTGCAAGCCATCTCTCGTGCCATTGCTAACTTGCCTCAGCTTTTGCCTCTTTGGCAGATTTTTCTGGTTCGCTTGAATCACCACTGGTTTTTTTGATCTCTTCGGTAATCCATTCATTTGCACCAAGAAATGGCTGTCTACAGGTTATTCCAATTTTACCCATTGTAGCAGCTTTGCCTAATGAAACTGCGGTGATTCTTGCACGTAAAGTTGACCCTACTTTTAATGTCCTTCCACTTTGATTAGCTAAAATCATTCCAGATTTTACATCACTTTTTAGATAATCATCCATTACTTGTGATAAGTGCAATAAAGCATCAGTTGGACCTATTCTTACAAAGGCCCCAAAGTCTGTAATATCTACAATTTCTCCTTGAACAATTTCTTGGAGTTTTGGATAAAATGTTAATGCATCAAATTCGACTTTATGGAAAGTTCCTCCATCTCCTGCTACCATCTTTCCCATTTCTTCTACTTTAGCATCTAAAATCATAATTATGTATCCTAATTCTGAGTTAATCATACTCTCGTACTTTTCCTTGAGAATATTCAATGCGGCTTTCTTCAGAGTAGTCCCAAACAAACTTGGGGGAATCCTAACAACATCACCTAGTGTAGATATAGAAAACAACTTTGATATTTTTCTTAAAATTCAATTTATGAATCTTTGGGTAATTTCAGGCTAATTATTAAAAAGATTTTATGGAAATTACAAATTTTTTAAGATTTTATGGAAGTTTGACTTATGTTTAAATAAAGTAAAAGGACTTTTCCTCCCATTGGTTGGAATAGATCAAGTTCTCGAAAAACTTAGCACTGTAATCGATCCTGATTTGAAAAAAGATATTGTATCCATGGGAATGATAAAAGATCTAGAGGTCAACGATGGAAATCTAAAATTTACCTTGGAGCTTACAACCCCTGCATGTCCATTTAATGTTGAGATTGAAGATGATGTTAGACGTGTGATAGGTGAGATTTCTGAAGTAAAAAACTTTGATCTTAATGTGACAGCCAAAGTCATGGAAGGTCGATCCCTTGATGAAGACACTGCAATGAATACAGTCAAAAATATTATCGGGGTGGCAAGTGGCAAAGGCGGGGTTGGAAAATCAACTGTTTCGTTGAATTTGGCTTTGGCATTATCTCAAACCGGTGCTAAAGTTGGATTACTTGATGCTGATATCTATGGTCCAAGTATTCCTCTGATGCTTGGTATGAAAGATGGATACATGGAAGTGGAAGACAACAAACTACAACCTGCAGAATCAAATGGAATTCAAGTTGTTTCTTTTGGTTTCTTTGCTGAACAGTCTCATCAAGCAGCAATTTATCGAGGGCCAATTATTTCTGGAATTTTAAAACAATTTTTAGTTGATACGAATTGGTCTAATTTGGATTACCTCATTGTTGATTTACCACCAGGAACGGGTGATATCCCATTAACTCTTGCACAAACAATTCCTATAACTGGAATCCTTGTTGTAACTACTCCTCAAGACGTTGCAAGTAACGTTGCAGTAAAAGCAATCGGAATGTTTGAAAAACTCAATGTTCCCATTATAGGAGTTGTAGAAAATATGAGCCACTTTATTTGCCCAAATTGTAATGACAAACACTATATTTTTGGGGATGGGGGTGCCAAAAAAATAAGTGATCAATTTAAGATTCCTTTCTTAGGTGAAATCCCATTAAATTCTGGAATAATGTCTGGTTCTGATTTAGGAAAACCCATTATGATTTCAAATCCTGATTCTCCAAGTGCCATTGCATTTAGAAGTGCTGCAAAAAATATTGCAGGGCAATGTAGCATCCTTGCATCAAGATTACAAGATGAAATGGCATCTGAAAGCAAAAACGATGAAGCTGCACCAGAGGCAAGTACAAATTAACTCCGATTCCTGTGAAATTACCCAAAAATCTAAGAGACCATCTGAAAATTCCTCTAGGTTTGCTACTTTTAGAAAAAGAGGTTGACAAAAAAAACATTCAAAAACAAATTTCTGAAAATTCTTACATTATCACTGTGGGGGATAGAACCACTGAGAAAATGATAGACTTTGGATTAATTCCTTCATTGCAGATTATTGATGGTCAAGAAAAACGAATAACACGTGATATCCCTGAAAGTTTTAATGCTACAACTAATCTTTCATGCAATAATCCTGCAGCTGAAATAACTCCTCAAAGTATTGAGACAATAAAAAAGGCTTTCATCTCCAAAACTCCTATCAGAATTACCGTCCATGGAGAAGAGGATCTATTGGTTCTTCCAGTTTGTATTTATGCTCCCGATAATTCAGTTGTAATGTATGGTCAACCCAATGAAGGATTGGTTATAGTGAAAATAACTCCAGAAATTAGAAATAAAACACAAAAACTACTTGATTCAATGGAATAATTGGGGTGTGATGAGACGGTGGCTGTATGATTTGTGATTACACTACAAAATATTCTGACCCTTTTAATTCACATTTATTTCTAAGAAAAAGCAAAATCAAAAAATTATAAACTTGAATCATTCCTGAAACCTTAGCTATTTTGAACAGATTTAATTTTACTGTCAAACCAAATCTAACATTTCAAATATTTAATTTATTCATGTTGAGGGAAAGCGGTAAATTTACTCCTGAATTTTTGGAACAGTTACAATACGAAATGCCATTGGGATGTTTAAACCTGGATCACTAGTTTTCTCAAAATGGGATTATTTTGTTCATTAGGTGTGGTACAATAAAATATAATTAAAACTTTAGAGTTTATTCAAAAAGCAATACAAAATCTTTTTTAGAAAAAGGAGTATATTATCACCCCAATAGCCACGACAATTCCAATTCCAACAATTTGAATAATAATTTTATTTTTTGTAGTAAAAATTTTCATTTTTTATCTCTAATCTTTTAGAACAAGAATACCTAGGTTGTTCTATCAAATGGGTTATACTATATTTGTACAAAAAATTAACGTTGCAAGATATACATCAATAAATTAAAAAAATAATATGAAATTAGACCCTGATCTCAGGTTGACACTTTTGGAAAAAGTTGGAATCTATTCAAATCGTTTTTCTATTGCCGAGCCCAAAGTCCTTCTTACCACAAAAGAAGTTTTGAATATGCCAAAAGCAATGACTGAAGGCAGGAGAACTTCTGCCTACAAATACTATGGTGTATCATACCTACAACATAATTTGATTTTTATTAATGTGCGAAAAATTCCTGATGAAAAAACCCTTGAAAACACTTTGGTACATGAACTAATTCATCTGCGATTTCCATATCTTGCCCATGGTAAAAGATTCAACAAATTAGTCCGTCAAGGACTTCGTGGAAAAACATTTTTACCATATCGAAAAAAAACCAATCCCTCTGGTATTTGATTTATATTTCCCAGATTTAGGCAAGCTGAGTATAATATGGAATTTGCTGAAATTCTGCCATTTATTGCAGGCCTAGCATCATTTTTAGTTGCAGGTGGTTTGGTTGCATGGATTACAAAGCAGCCCTCTGGATCGAAAGAAATGATGGACATTTCAAACGCAGTCAAAGAAGGGGCTAGTGCATTTCTAAAAAGAGAGATGAAAATCATCATTCCTGTGGCAATAGCTCTAACGGTTATTATCGGAGTATTTCTTACACCATCAAATGGTATTGCATTTGCAGTTGGGGCAGCCCTTTCAGCAGTTGCAGGAATTATCTCATTAAAAATTACCGTAAAAGCAGCAGTTAGAGCTGCTAATCTTAGCAGTAGTGGACTGGGAAAGACATTTGCCATGGCCTTTAGAGGCGGTGCTACAGTTGGTTTAGCGGTTCCGGCAATGGCTCTTTTAGCAATTACTGGTCTTTATTTGATTTATCCAGACCCAATCACAATTGCCGGTGTCGGAATTGGGGCAAGTCTTATTGCATTATTTATCAGAATTGGCGGAGGTATCTTTACCAAAGCAGCCGACATGGGGGCTGATTTAGTAGGAAAAGTTGAAGCAAACATTCCTGAAGATGATCCACGAAACCCAGCAACTATTGCAGATAATGTTGGTGATAATGTCGGTGATGCCGCAGGAATGGGCTCCGATGTTTACGAATCTTACATTGTTACAATTCTTGCGGCCTTGCTAATTGCTGCATTAATTGGTGCTCCAAACTTTTTCCTTTATCCAATTTTAATTGGTTCTTCTGGTATGATCGCATCAATAATTGGAGTTGTAATTGTTGGGTCTAAAAATATTACCGATGTGATGAAACCTCTTAATCGTTCATTTTATGTTTCAGCATCTATTGCCATTGGACTAAACTTTGTCTTTATTACACAATTTATCGATAACTCTGATGCCTCATATGCTTTGTTTGGATCTACTGTACTTGGTGTCATTTTAGTTCCTGTTATCCAAAAAATTACTGACTATTACACCAGTTACAAACAAAACCCTGTAAAAGAAATTGCAGAGTCTGCAAAATGGGGCTATGCATCATTAACATTAATGGGAATTATAAAGGGAATGCAATCCACTGGGCCTTTTATGATTGCACTAGTTGTCGCAATTATTTTGTCTTACAGCATTGCATCAGCAGCTGCTCCTGAAGGTGCAGACCCAGTACTTTATGGAATATTTGGAACATCTCTTACTGCGATGGCAATGTTGAGCCTTGCAGGGATTGTCCTAAGTATTGATGCATTTGGTCCAATTGCTGATAATGCAGGTGGAATCGTTGAGATGACTGGGATGGGTGAGGAAAATCGCAAAGTCACAGATGAAATAGATGCAGTTGGAAATACTACCAAAGCTGTTACCAAAGGATTTGCCATTGCCAGTGCCGCCCTTGCTGCTTTGGCAATGATTCAGGCTTTTCAGTTTGAAGCATCTCATATCTTCGAAGGAATATTAGAATTAGATTATAGTTTGACAAATCCTGCAATTATTGTTGGATTATTGATAGGTGGTTTGATTCCATTTATTATCACAAGCCAATTAATCAATGGCGTATCTCGTGCTGCAGGAAAAATGGTCGACGAAGTTAGACGTCAATTCAAATCTGATCCTGAAATTCTTACAGGAAAATCCAAACCTGATTATGCTAAATGTGTAGATATTGCTACGGTTGCTTCAATTAAAGAACTTTGGAAACCTGCAATTGTCGCAATTATTGCTCCAATTATTCTAGGAATATTGTTAGGACCAACTGCAGTGGCTGGATTATTAATGGGTTCAGTTGTTACTGGAATCTTGCTGGCATATCACTTGGCAAATACTGGTGGTGCATGGGATAATGCAAAGAAACTAGTTGAGATGAAAGGCGAAAAAGGTTCTGAGGTACACAAAGTTGCAGTCGTAGGTGATATTATTGGTGATCCTTACAAAGATACTGCAGGACCTGCACTAAATACTGTAATCAAATTACTTAACACCATTGCGATCGTCTTTGTATCTGCATTTGTTGCAATACTTGCAATCTAATCATTCTTCAACAATCAGAGTCATATCTAACTCGTCTACTTGTGATTGAATTGCTCTTTTCAAAGTCTCGTTATGTTTATCACAGAATTTGAAATAGTCATCAGCAGTCTGGAAACATCCGCAAATCCATTTTGTTTTCTTGTCACCTTCAACGGTCCACTTGGAATATTTGTGTTCTACCATGAAATGACATAATCAGAGTAATAAAAAAATCTAGATCAAGCAATTAGAAAAAGGAAAAAAGAGTTTAAGGACAGCCTTCCATTTTTTGGATAAAATAGCCGTTTTCCTTAATTGCTTGTTCTACAGGTTCTGGTGCTCCTTGGGAGTGGCAAAATTGACATTCATTTGTAGTCATCACTGCATTTTCCTCCCCAATCGATTTTAACCAATCTTTGCCATATGTGAGGGCTTTATCGTGGTCTTTTTCTCCAGTAATTACATCAAAGTGCATGGTGTGTCCATCTGCGGCTTTGACATAAGTGTCGTATACATGAATTTCCATATATCTAACAAATAAAAAGGGATATTTAATTCAAAATGAAATCATAAAACAGGGCTATTCTCTAATTTTGAAATATCAAATTGCAAGGAATGAATAAATCTTGTCGGCTAAGGTTTTGAATTATTTTTTGGAAAGGATGATAAATTAAAAATAGAAAATAAATTTAGATTTTTTAGAAGCCTTTTGGCAATGTGCCTTTAGAAGACTTTGGCACAGTCTCAGCTGGTTTTGCCTCCATTCCTTTTGGTAGTGTACCTTGTGGTTTGGGAGCTGGTTTGGGAGCTGGTTTTGG
>Ga0224508_10005042_pt1 | contig 10701 bp, 6 predicted proteins | sample SF_Jan12_sed_USG_4_FD_170157 | JGI IMG/M metagenome (GOLD analysis project Ga0224508, IMG submission 170157) | Sediment microbial communities from San Francisco Bay, California, United States - SF_Jan12_sed_USGS_21 | ecosystem: Environmental > Aquatic > Marine > Sediment | place: USA: California... | reverse complement strand
ACGCAATGTGAACGTCATGTACAACCACGCGAGGAGCGCCAAGCCGAGCGGCCACACCGCTGCCTGTAAGGCCAGAAAGATCAACGCCGAGAGACCTGGAGGGTCATGTCGGCTCTCAGAGGTGGCGAGAGCCGTTGCCGCGAGTCTCCACAGGCGTTGACGCCCCCACCAAGCCAAGCATAGCCCCGTCATGACAATCAGGACGACGATGAGACCCCGCGTAAAGCTCTTGAAATAAACGTCGCGTAGTTGACTGAATCGGAGTTGGAGGAGCACATCGAGGTGCTCTGTTATGGTCTCGATGCTCTCTAGGATGCTAGGGAGCATGGCCCAGTTAAGTGGCTCTCCATCACGCACCAAGAACATTTTATTGAGGACGAGGTTATAACTCTCATCGAGCATCCGCACATACTCGTGATATAGGGACACCAGATAGGCAACTTGCTGAATGAGATGGGTCAGAATTTGCTGGTTTTCACGCAATGCGGTTTTTTGCGCCTCTAGCTCTTTCCGAAAGGCGGCAATCGTCTTGTCCCGTTGAGCGGGTTGAACGGCTGACAAGATGATCGTCATTCCAGCCAGCTGACCTTCGGCCTTACGGTCGAACCCGTAGAGTCGGTCTTCCAGAGCAAACAGGGCCTCTGTGAGCATCTGCTCGCGTGCTTTGAGGTCTTGAATGGGATCTTTAGTCGATTTGACACTGTGCAGTTGCATTTTGAAGGCCTGCACCGGGTCGTTGCTGTAGCGCTCCCGCTCAAGACGCAACCGCTTAAAGGTCCTGAGCAAGCGTTGGGCTACCTGCTCGCCTCCGATGTACTTTTCAACGAGCGAGGTCAGATGTTCGGTCTCACGTTTCAGCCGTGCATTCCGTGTCTCATGCACTTGGACCCGATCATCGAGTTCATTGAGCTGTTGCCGATAGTCAGAGCTAAGTAGGCGAATGGATAGGGTTTCTTGCTCCACCGCGAGACGCCGTTTCTCGGCGGGGTCGTCGACATGGATCAGGGCCTCTTCCACACGTTTGGCCTGTGCGCTCAGTGCTTGGTATTCTTGACGGATTGATTTCGCGAGGCTTTGTTTAATCGTCTCCAAATCGCGCTCGGTATGCCTTAAGCGCAGACCGGCGATATTGAGGAGCGCATCGTATAGAACCACACGCTTGCTCAGCCACGTGCGCTCAGCTTCGAGCGCCTCGATCTCCACGCGTTCTCTCCGGACCTGCACCACGAGTTGTTCGATGGTCGAAAGCGTGTCATCTTGCGCGGCGCCCTCGACCGTGTTGCCTTGAGCTTCAAGCAGCTCTTTTTCAAGTTGCGCCAGGGCGATAGGTCGTTTCTCGAGCGCCTCTGTGATTTGGACAAGGCGTACCTCTCCTCGGGAGGTCTTTGAATTTAACTCTGCAATTTGAGCCTGTATCTTATCTCGACGTTTCTCGTACTCGTCGCGCAGTGCCTCGTTAACCGTCGAAAAGCGACGCGGTTTTTGCGCCTCTAATTTCTGGCGCTCCTTTGCTAGGTCTGCTAAGCGCTTCGGCAAGCCTTCAACCAAGGCCCTATGGTTATTTCGCTGTTCAGTGGCCTCTTCAATTTCCGTTAAAGTCAAAAGAAATTTGCCAAGTAGATTTTGCGCCTCGGCGAGTTCCTCTTTAGATAGGTTGGATTTCTCAAGTTCTTGCAGTTGGGATTCCACGCTCTTCTTGCGCTTGGAGATCAGCTTTGGCTGGGACGCTTTTTCGCTACTGAGAATACTGTAAGCCTGAGTAAATGAAAAGATAGCTAAAAGGCAGGCGATAACGAGACAGAAAACCCAAAAAAGCCGCACTTCTCCTCGGCATCCTATCATCAACTGGCGTTCCTTCATGCTAAGGCATGCCTAGACAAGTTATAGATTATGTTGACTGCTTGACTCGCAACAGGATCAGGCATGGTTTCGTTCTAAGCTTGGTATCACTCTTACTAAACCAGTCAGAGCGATCAGCGGCTGGTATAGGAATAGGCTTCAGCGGTTGGTTTTCCGTATGACTTCCCTTATTTCTATATAGTGTGATGAATTTACCTCTCAGAATATGGTGTCCCACTTGATACCTTCTTTGCAAACCCTGCAAACAGCGTGCCATTATCCCCGAAAGAACGCGATTTGATGTAATGTGTTAAATGATAAAAACTTAATTAGATATTGTGGATATGAGGTGATGATGCGTTATTGGAGATTATCCCTCTATGGTTGAAAACATGTTGCTCGGAGGCGACAGTGCCGCCGAAGGGATTGTCGCACGCAGCGGGTCGCGGCCGCTGCCCACGCGGGATGTTTTGCCGGCAGGCGGCGCGCCCAGCCGATCAAAATGTCGAGTGCAGCGATTTGGGCGGCCTCGTCGCCATCGGCGAAGACACGGGTCCCATTCCACTACTGCCGCTCACCAATTGCCCGCCAGCCTGACCTCTCTTTCAGAGGCTCAGATAACAACTCCCGACCGTCGGTTCGCCGTCGTTGGGTGGGCTCACCGAGATGTGGCCAGCCGTATCGATGACAAACAGGACGAGATGTTCCGGGTCGGGCGGCACCTTATCGGCGTCGTGCCACTCGAGAGGGGCACCGTCAGCCAGCCGGTCGTGGAGAGTAGACTGAGTAGCATGGAGGGCAAACGCCCGCCGTCCTCGAGCACGGTGCTCGGCACCCCGACGGCTGGCGCGCTCCTCTTCGACTCGGGGAATCGAGAACACTTGCTGGCGACCGAGTGCCTCGACCAGGCGGTTGACGGCATAGGCTGAGCGCTCGGGGTTCGCCGAGGCGACGACCGCCTGGCTGATGCCGCACTCGTCGAGTCGGTCGAAGAACTCGTCTGAGCTGAGGCGACCGGCAAAGACCTCGACGTTACTGGGAAGCGGATAATCCTGATCGATTTCAGCCGAGGCGATAAGCACCATCACATCCATTTCAGCCAATGCCCTCGCGATATCAAGAACCCACGATTGACTCCCGACTAATACGATGCCATTTGGCCGGGGCTTGGCGACTCCGAAGCGTCGCGCCAGAGGCATCGCACCCAGGCTGGCCACGAGCACCGTGACAAAGATCACCGTGAAGACGATCGGCACAAGTTGATCCACATCTCGGCCGGCCTGCTCAAGCCGCAGAGCGAACAGCGACGCGACTGACGCCGCCACGATGCCGCGCGGGGCGATGGATGCCAGATACAACCATTGAGGCCGCGTGAGACCGGAGCCAATCGTTGCCAGCCATACGGCAACGGGACGGGCGATCAACAGGAGCACCAGACTGAACACCAATGCCGGCAGGGCGACGTTCGCTACCTGGCCAAGGTCGACGTGAGCCCCAAGAACGATGAAAAGAGTCGACAGCAGGAGCGGACCGATTTCCTCTTGGAACAGGGCGATGTGTGAGGCGGGCGCCACGCGCTGGTTGCCGAGCACAAGTCCAAGAGTGGTCGTGGCAAAGAGACCCGCTTCGCCTTGTAACTGGTCGGCCAGCGTGAAGCTCGCCACAGCGAATAGCAGAGCTACCGGGTTCTGCAGATGGTCAGGGATCCGGAAGGTGCTGATGGCGCCGGTCAGGGTGAGCGCGGCGGCGACACCCACAAAGATGCCGGTAGACGTCGTGAGCAGCAGGCTCTTGAACGCCTCCATGCCGGTCTCCTCGCCGATGACCACATTCAGGACCAGGACGGCCAGGGTCGCGCCGATAGGATCGATGACAATGCCTTCCCAGCGGAGGATTTGTCCGACCGGCCCCGTCGGCCGGGCTTGGCGCAAAAGGGGGATGACGACCGTTGGTCCCGATACCACCAGAACCGAGCTCACCAGCAGGGACATCTCGACAGAGAAGCCAAATAGCACCGCTGCCGCCGCTGCGCCGATGAGCCAGGTCACGACGACACCCACCGTCACCAGTCGAATCACCGTCGATGGGGCGGCATGGAATCCATCGAGGTGGAGACTGAGACCGCCCTCGAACAAGAGCAAACCTACCGCGAGGGACACGAATGGGAAGGTGAGATCGCCAAGCAGTTCGTCGGGCACGACCAGACCGCTGACCGGACCGGCAATCACACCGGCAGCTAATAGAAGGAGAATCGGCGGGACGCGTAGCTGGGCAGCCAGCCACTGTGCACCGACTCCAAAGGCGACGATAGACGTCAATCCAATCATCGCGTGCGATTCCATAGATGCCCCCTATCTTAAAAATGACCTTGGAACGAAGTCTCTCAAACAGAATCTTCTGATTTGACAGATTCCCGATCAGTGTCATCGGACTCACTTAGCTTGACCAGCCAGAAGCTTGCTTCGAAAAATACCGGTATAAATGCTAAAAAGACGCCATTTTTAATAAACAAGATGAGATACTTCTTGTTCATCCAGATCTGTGCAAGAAAAAATTTCTGATCTTCGGACTGAAACAGATAACCGAGGGTTGCCACGACCAAAAGCACGAATACCGCCCCCGGCATGAAATCCGCGTAATCCTGCACATAGGGATACTTAAGATAGGCCATGACGCGGGCGGAAAAGGGAATAGCGAGAGCGAGCGACGGCAGTTGCAACAAGTTATGAGGGGTGATGGGGAGATCGACCCCAGCGCTCCAGGAGACGAAAAAAAGCGCCTCACTGAATAAAGCCACATAAATCCAGCTGATCACATATAGAAATGTGAGGGCGAACAGCAGCGAGCCGACCCGTTCTGGGCAGACGGCATTAGGTATCGGTTGATCTCGGAATCGAACGAGCTTCGAAAGAAACCGCTGCACGTGGCCTTCACGAAGATCGTCATAGAACATCTCTTCAAGAATCTTAAATGAGTAAATATTGGAAATGATTTGAGTATAGAGTTTCGTGACGGAGAACATGAGGACAATCCCGCAACCTAGCAATACGGTGTATAGAGTGCCCATCACGAAATCGTCACTGATGGTATCCAGAATCTTGAAAAAGGCGGCGGTAGCGCTTTGACCCTTGATCAGGAGGTTGTAAAGAAATGTCCACGCAATGATGATCGTGATGATGGTGAGGCGTCGCTGTTGGACAGGCGCATGTTTCGACATGGTCCTCAATCCTTCATGAGCCCGCATAAACGCCGTGCCTATTGGGCGGGCACATCTGATTCAATCGACGGCGCCATTCCCCCCACAACCCGGGCCTTTGAGCGGCGCCGAGCATTCCGATGCCTCTTGGCGGGTGCCGTGCGAGTGGATATGGAGATGCCCTGTCACAATGCGTCGATGTGTCAACGAGTCAACTTGCGATCTCGTCTTGCATGACAATTCCGAAAAGTCCAGTAAAGGATTCCGGCAAACTCACGAAGAACGCTACGAGAATCGGCAGAAAGATACACAGCCACAAGAGCTTGTTTTGACGCCAGACGTCATGGCCTTCTAAGGGACGTATGGGAAAAGCATAGACGAGACAGTAGAGAAGAAACATGCTGGCGGCAAAATTGACGACCGGGCTCCCGATCCAGCTTCCAAGCCCTACCAGGGCAAGGTGGATGGCAAACATCGATGTCAGTGAGATCGCGGCTGCGCGCATATTCTCTTTTGAGTTGCCAAAGTATTCGATGTCCGTAGTCATCGGCACAAAGACCCCGGAGCCGGTGAAATAGGCCTGCAACAGGAGGCCATCCACGGCCGTGTTGATACGCCATTTGAGACCGAAAAATCTGGCCATGAGCAGATGAATCAGGCCGTAAATGGCCAAGGGGAGACCCGCGATCATGGCTGCCATGAGGTATGACAACGCACCGCCATACGTGACGGCCGTCGCAACTTCAGACCCGGCGACACGGAGGACGCCATAAAGAGACAGTGCCAACCCCAAGACGCCCAAGGCGATGACAAATAAGGGGTGCGTCCCCTGATCATCCGAAGTCGCTATTAACCGACTACGGGAGGTTGCCGCGACCGCCAAGGCGCCAAGCGAGGTGTAGACCGTGAAACGAATAAAACGACGGATGAAAGTGCGGCCCGCAGCACGGAAAAAACTCGCAAATGTGGTTCTGAGAACGTTGCTCATGGTGATGCTAAAGACGCGCCGTGTGGTGGCGCGCGCGACAACGGCAATGCCGACTGTCGATTCCTCTGACCTATTGGAACCAAGGTTTGTGATTGGTATTTTGTACAAATCGATGAGCAAAAGGGGCAAGAAAAGAAACAAGATCAAACTCGCTGCACCCAACCAAAGACTCAGTTTTTCGAATTTAGCGTGGTTCATAACACGTCATTTTAATCATGCGCTAGTCTCATACACAATATGATCACCTATACCTACACTAGGAGACAAATCCTATGCATAACACCTATCCGCCAGGTTTCATAGCTCCTACAGGTCCTTGGTCATGGCGCCTCTCTATCACCTCTGTGCCCTTGCGAATACGCCGTCATACCACCTCCCTTACGCGACCAATGGCAAACTGATACGCACAATAGTGCCTTGCCTGGGCCGACTACGAAGATCCATCTTACCCTGATGATTGGTAATAATTCGATGCGTGATGCTGAGGCCAAGTCTCGTTCCACCGATATTTTGACGTGCCCTGTAGAAAGGATTAAAAGCGTACTGCTGCGTTTCTTCCGTGCGACCCACACTCGTGTCTTGAACCGTGATGTGCACCTGTGTGGCCTCAACTTTGGTGCGCAAGCTCACCTGTGCGCCATTTTGCCCGGACGCCACGGCATTGCGAATCAGATTGACCAGTGCGAGCTCCATTTCATCCGCGTTGGCGCGGATGCGCAGAGACGCAGGGGCGAGGGCCAGGGTGAGTTGCACGTCATGCTGTTTGGCATAACTCTGTGTCATAGTGCAGGCGGTTTCGATGAGCGGGTGGAGATCGACAACGGTCTTAGCGAGGTCACCCTCGCGGACACATCTCAGGGTTCGCTTGATGGTTTGGGCGCAGCGATTGGCGTCGTTGAGAATATCGTCAAGACATGTCCTTACTTCCTCGGGAATATCAAGCCCGGTCAGGGCATTGCGGGCATGCTCCGCTGTCACCGTGATGGCGGCCAATGGATTGTTGAGTTCATGGGCCATACCGGCCGCTAGCGTCCCAAGAGCCGCGAGGCGTTCGGCCTGCAACAGCGCCTGGATGTGCTCGGTGATGTCTAGCGCATGACTGGCCACATAGGGCGCCTCGTAGGGCGCCTTGTGCCGGACGTTCTGATACAGCCAAACCCGTTCTTCCCCAGTGCGTGTGATGACCCGCAACAATCCATTGTCTGTGGGTTGCTGCTGGATGCGCTCCAGGTATGCGTCGAATTGGTGCAGTGCCGCTGGAGCCAGAAACTCGCGTAGACTCCATCCCACGCCATCTTGAGGCGGATAGCCCAGTGCCTGTGCCGCCGCTGGGTTAACCTCCAGGAGGATGCCATCTAGATCATGGATATACAGCAGCCCTGGGCTGTGCTCCATCAGACGGTGATAGCGGTGCTCGCTCTTCTGCAGCGTGGCTTCAACCTGGCGGTGTGTGATTGCCGCAGCTTCCGACATCGCCACGCATTGGCGGGGCGTGGTATTGTCGGCGATCAGTTCTTCTCGCGTGCTGTCGCTAGCGTCCATCGTTGCCTCCCATGACGATAAGGCTGACGAGCGTGTAAAGGAACAGAACGGGGCTGCGACCGATTAGCATAGCAGGTCTCCTCGACTGTGGCGGATAAGAAAACCCGAACATGGGAGAGCCCCTGTCAGTAAGCATTCGGTGTAACAGCGCCCCAACTCGGTTTGCACGCATATGAGGCCTCATGCCCGGTTTGTCTTGCGCCCCGTGAGTGCATCGATCAACGCATCGGAGCTGAGGAGTCTCTTGGGGAATCTTGTTGAACTCCGGTCAAGATATGGACAGAGCAAATGCTGTGCCACCCGCATCAAAGCCCAGCGCAAAGAATGTCTCGCGTCACACCTCTGCACAGGTTAAGACGCGCACCCCATAGGCATTCCTGTCATAGGGGCCATTCCCACAACTTACCCTCTATGACGCTCTTATACCCATGCCGCAGACGAGAGAGGGGATGGCTAAGAATGACGGCAGCGGGTTGAACCGCTGCCTGATGTCCGCATGCCTCTGCCCCCTAGAGACCGGGCATGAGACGCTAGGGGTTGGGCTGCTGACACCTAGACTGTCGTGCAAACCCGACAAAGTGGCCTCAACAATTAGAGAGCGGCTTGATTTTTAGGAACATCGAGTGTTGCAGAAAGGAGACATAGGCCATTGTCCTCCATGACCAGCCCTGTACAGACGAGGAAAGGATTAGCGTATGTGTTCGGACGGCGTAAGGACGACGTCTTCTTGAGGCTCAAACAGCTACTTGAACCATTTGGCATCACGACATTTTACACGGATGGCCGGGGGCTTACGAGCGGCATATCGATGCCGAGCAACATCAAGTGGGTAAGGAGAACACGCAGAAAATCGAAGCAAACATATCAATCTGCGGACGCGGATTAAGAGGTTGGGGCGTCGCACGATCTGGTGATTGGGCTGTTCGTTAATCGCTATGAGTTTGGCTTTCCCTTTGGCAAGGAATCAACAGATGTGAAACATCTTCCGCAAATGGTTCGTCGGTTGAGCCCGCTAAAATCATTAGGCTTGAGGTTCTCAAACCGCCAACTGACTTCTGCCGGTGTGTACTAGTGATGGGGCTTAGCTTGCAAGATCGGCCCACGTGCGGATGGGAATTTTGCACCGGCATGCATCTCCCCGTTTGGTGTACAATAGAACCATTCTGCATCCACATCGTGCAAACCATAACTCCTGATCGGAAGTGAGCATGACTGACAAACCATTAAACCGCGTGAGCGCAAACATCACCCAGCCCAAGTCGCAGGGCGCGTCCCAGGCCATGCTGTACGCCACCGGAATGACCGAAGAAGATATGAACAAAGCCCAGGTCGGCATCGCCAGCATCTGGTATGACGGCAACCCCTGCAACATGCATTTGAATGACTTAGGCGCCAAAGTCAAAGAGGGGGTGGTCGCGGCCGATTTGGTCGGCATGCGTTTTAATACCATCGGCGTATCCGATGGGATTTCGATGGGCACCCGGGGCATGAGCTTTTCCTTGCAATCGCGTGATCTCATTGCCGATTCCATTGAAACGGTGATGGGCGGCCAATGGTACGACGGGCTCATCACCATTCCGGGCTGTGACAAAAACATGCCGGGCGTAATGATGGCGATGGGCCGGGTGAATCGCCCGGCGCTAATGGTGTACGGCGGCACGATTCGGCCCGGCGGCGCTAGCATCGGCAAGAAGTTGGACGTGGTCTCCACCTTCCAATGTTATGGGGAGTACATTGCTGGGAGGATCACCGAAGAGGAGCGGCAAGAGATGGTGCGTTACGCCTGCCCGGGGGCAGGGGCCTGCGGGGGCATGTACACGGCCAACACCATGAGCTCAGCGATTGAAGCGATGGGCATGTCGCTGCCGTATAGCTCCTCAACTCCGGCGACCGATCCGGCGAAATTGGATGAGTGTATGCGGGCCGGTCAGGCGATTCGCCATTTGTTGGAGCAAGACATCAAGCCGGGCGCTATCATGACGCGCGAGGCGTTCGAGAATGCCATGGTTCTCGTCATGGTGCTCGGCGGCTCGACCAACGCGGTGTTGCACTTGATCGCCATGGCCCGCGCGGTTGATGTGCCGCTGACGATTGATGATTTTCGGGTCATGAGCGATCGCATCCCGTATCTGGCCGACTTGAAGCCGAGCGGCCAGTACGTCATGGAAGACCTGCATCAGGTGGGTGGCACGCCGGCAGTGATGAAATATTTGCTGGAAAAAGGCTTGTTGCACGGCGATTGTCTCACGGTGACGGGCAAAACCGTGGCGGAAAATTTACGTGATGTGCCGGGTTTGAGCGATGGCCAAGACATTATTCATCCGCTGGAATCCCCGATTAAGGATTCGGGTCATATCCGGATTCTAAGAGGCAATCTGGCCCCGAAGGGAGCCGTGGCCAAAATTACCGGCAAAGAGGGCTTGATGTTCAGCGGGCCCGCTAAAGTGTTTGACGCGGAAGAAGAGATGCTGCAGGCGCTGGAACGCCACGAGATTGCCGAAGGCGATGTGGTGGTGATCCGCTACGAAGGCCCGAAGGGCGGTCCGGGCATGCCCGAAATGTTGACGCCGACGTCGGCTCTGATGGGCGCCGGTTTGGGCGACAAGGTCGCTTTGCTGACGGATGGCCGATTTTCCGGCGGTTCGCACGGGTTCATCATCGGCCACATCGTGCCTGAGGCGCAGGAAGGCGGGCCGATTGCGCTGCTGCAAAATGGCGATATCGTCACCGTTGACGCGAAACAAAACAGTATCGATGTCGCGGTTAGTGATGACGAACTGGCGAAGCGCCGGGCGCAGTGGACGATGCCGCCGTACAAAGCGACCCGTGGCACCTTGTATAAGTACATCAAGACCGTGAAAGACGCCTCGGAGGGCTGTGTGACCGACGAGTAGACGTGCAAAGCGGATGAAGAAATAATTCCATCGGAGTAAGGAGGGGCTCGCGCGGAACCGTCCGCCGCAGAGCCCCTCCGAGGCTTGCCGTCCTGGTTACGACTGTATCGGAGGTAAGGACGCTCTAGTCGATAGCTCCCACCGGCAGCTTGGCCCCCTGGAAGGGGCCTTGGGTCTCTTCGCAGGACTTGGCGAAGGCCATGATGTCCTCGTCGCTCTGGGTCTCCAGGTCGATGGGCGCA
>Ga0224508_10005041_pt1 | contig 10702 bp, 10 predicted proteins | sample SF_Jan12_sed_USG_4_FD_170157 | JGI IMG/M metagenome (GOLD analysis project Ga0224508, IMG submission 170157) | Sediment microbial communities from San Francisco Bay, California, United States - SF_Jan12_sed_USGS_21 | ecosystem: Environmental > Aquatic > Marine > Sediment | place: USA... | reverse complement strand
ATTTTAACGGGAACCGCAAACGTCCTCTTACCACGGGTAATCAACGTGATTATTCACCAAGATGGTCTCCCGATGGGTCCAGAGTGGCCTACATATCCAATCAGGATGAATCCAGACAGATCTACATGAAATGGTTGGATACAGGGGCTGAGGCTAAACTCACGAATTTAACAGAGCCCCCTTCGGGTCTGGTTTGGTCACAGGATGGTAACTGGATGGCCTTTACCATGTTTGTAGCGGCTAAAAAAGAACATCTGGCTACTTTGGAGGGTAAACCGGAGGATGCCAAATGGAATGATCCACCGAAATTTATCGACGATATGAACTACCGCTCCGATGGTAATGGGTATATCAAGGCAGGAGCCAATCAGATATTTATAATATCAGCTGATGGTGGTACTCCCCGTCAAATTACTTTTTCTGACCATAGTGTGGGAAGCCCACAATGGTCCAAAGACGGACGCAGCTTATACTTCCATGCCAATCTTAACCAGGACCGTGATTTCAACCAAAGAAACCTGGAAATCTATAAAGTAGATCTAGAGAAAGGAAACATTCAAGCCTTGACCGATCGACAAGGTGTGGACAGTAATCCACGGGTATCTCCAAATGGAGGCAGCATTGCCTTTACCGGCTACGATGACCGTTACCAAGGTTATCAGATCACCCGGCTTTATACCATGTCGACCGATGGCAGCAATGTCATGGAAATATCCGGTTCATTTGACCGGGATGTTGAGCATGTACAGTGGGCGGCCGACGGAAAAGGCTGGTACTTCTCCTATGAGGACCATGGCAACCAGAAACTGGCTTATATGACGTCAAGTGGAAAGGTTAGCGATCTGGCAGAAGATGTGGGTGGTCTCTCCACAGGAAGGCCTTATACTGGAGGCACTTATAGCATCAGTAAAGACGGGCGTTTTGCTTACACCCTGGGGGATCCCAGTCATCCAGCCGATTTGGCTTCGGGATCCCGAAAATCCGGAACCAAACGACTTACCCGATTGAATGACGACCTATTCGCCTTCAGGAAATTGGGCAGGGTAGAGGAAATGTGGTATAAATCATCTTACGATCAGCGCGATGTGCAGGGTTGGATTTGCTATCCTCCGGACTTTAGCGCTACCAAAAAGTATCCCATGGTTTTAGAGATCCATGGAGGACCCTTTGCCGCCTACGGCCCCTGGTTTTCGTTTGAGGTACAGCTAATGGCAGCTGCTGGATATGTGGTACTTTACACTAATCCCCGGGGAAGCACCAGTTATGGGGAGGACTTTGGCAATCAGATCCACCATAATTATCCCGGCAATGATTACCACGATTTAATGTCGGGCGTGGATGCATTGATCGCCAAAGGGTTTATCGACGAAGATCAGTTGTATGTGACCGGTGGTTCCGGTGGCGGTGTATTAACCGCCTGGATAGTAGGAAACACCGATCGATTCCGGGCTGCTGTTGTAGCCAAGCCTGTGATAAACTGGTATAGCTTCGTCTTATATTCCGACGGGGCATCCTATCATAAATATTGGTTTCCGGGAGTTCCCTGGGAGCACACAGAGCATTACATGAAACGCTCCCCTATCAGCCTGGTGGGCAATGTCACCACCCCCACTTTATTGCTGACCGGGGAGAGCGATTATCGCACTCCCATAGCTGAGTCTGAGCAATACTACCGAGCTTTAAAACTGCAAAAGGTAGAGACGGGAATGGTACGCATACCCGGGGCTTCACACGGAATAGCCGCCCGGCCCAGTAATTTAATGGCCAAAGTAGCCAACATCTTGGCTTGGTTCGAGCGCTACCGTGAAGATGGATCTTTAGGGATGCAACAGTCGACAATAGAGGATAATTAACTTACTCCGGCAAACCATTCCGCGAATTTATCTCCCAGTACAGGGACGGTCTTAGTCTTTCCGCTTATGGCATTGATCAGGCCCATTATCCATAGAACAAAAAGCATGATACCTCCTAGGATTGCTATGATCCAACCTAGAATAGGTATTACTCCCACGAAGGAGATAACCAGCAGACTTACAAAAACTCCCAGTGCTTGCCTGATATGAAAGCTGCCGAAAGGCTCCTTTTTGTCCTGGTTCATGATAATTGCGGCGATAAGTCCGATTACCGTGAGATAAGCGATAATGGCAATGGTTTTATTTTCAGGGACTGAAGTCTCTTCCGATTGGGGATTGTCAATTACTGGGTTTTCTTCCATGGTGCTATTAGGGTTAGGTTAATAACACAAGATATGGATTTCCGGGACATTAGAAATAAATTGTTGGCTTAATCACAAAAAAGAACAACCAGGACTTCCAAAATTGCTTAAATTCATATTGGAATTTATAGATATGGCCGACTATTACATTACACCCAATTATATTTCCATCCCCAAGATATTTCGCAAGGACGCCACAGGAGGGTATTTTGAGACATGCATATCATGTGAATGCAATTTGTTGGAAGAGGAGGTGGATTACTTAATTGAAAAAGCCTTAAAACCTTACGATGGGCTTAATAGCTATTCTACGGTATTTGAATATGCTATCTGTTGGCCTTGTTCTGAAAAAATGCGCATGACCTTGTCACAAGAGTCAAAGACCAATATTGCCAAATACTTCGATCAGCACCTGGATTTGGAGGAACGTCGCAAGCAATTTGAAGAAACACCATTGGATGTTGAACGATGGTTGGGTACCTGCGCCATCAGCCAAGCCCCGGTATCGGAATTAAAGGAGTTCCAGATCTACGGACATTTTCAAGGTAAGGATATGATCTTCCACCACTACCCCTTTACCCTAAGCGGTCAGGTGATGGACGAGCTGATCCATTTGATCTCCAACAAGACCCTGGACGACCTCCAAAATTTTACGGACCAACTTACCAGCGGACCTCCGGAATTTGCCGATCTACTGAAATCGGGCCCACGGGTTTTTATTTGACGGTAGACCACCTTCGCTACCCCCATTGCTCCAGAGCTCGAAAGGTCAATAAAGGCTTCGGTGGTTAGCAACGATAGGCGGCCCTCATCCACAGCAAGATAATCCCTATATCAGATTTTGAGGGGTGCCCCCCACCCACCCATTTTTAAATTACGAACTGAAGGTTTCTGTAGTTGAGATTGGCTAAAATTTCTTCTTGGTAAGACTATACGTGGTTGCGCGTGGTTGCGCGCCATTGCCATTCGTATGTCGTTTGGCAATCGGTAGTCTCTAGTTGAACTTATTCTAATTATCGTTGGCGATTTTATGGAATTTGCCTGTTGTCAGCATCCCCTAATAAAAGCCTATGAAGAACTTTGTACTACTCTCGACACTACGTGTTAACCTTTTATATGCTCAAAATTTTCCGGATAAAAGTCTGGATACAAAAATTGAAGAGGTAATGGTGTTTCTACAGGGGGCGCAAATTTTCGCAACGGAAAGGTAACATTGAAACCCATGGGCAGATCGTTGTTGAACGCCAAATCTTTGAAAGACACTTCGGATATATCCCTGGGAAGAGATCGCAGCTAAGTAATAGCCAGAGCGCCGGCAGACGTCTTCACACGACGCAACTTTATAGGAGGCCACAAAATCGAGACCCGGGCATTTAAGATAACAGTGCGCAATCAAAAGAGTCAACCGGTTAGTATACAGGTTTTTGACCAAATCCCGACCCGCTATTAGCGAGATCTCAGTAACTCTGGAGGAGCTGCCTTCGGGAAAGTTTGATAAGAAAACAAGACAGTTACCTGGGAGTTGGATCTGGAACCTAAAGATCAAAAGGATTTAAGGCTGGTTTATCAAGTGAAGTATCCTAAACGTGAAAATGTACTATTGGAGTAAATAAATAGAATGTCAGGTCTTTACGGTTTTCAGGTGCACCTTGCGAATGGCTCTTGGCCGAGGTACTTTCATAAGCCAATACTTTTGCTTAGTTTGCTTCGCGATCAACTCAATACGTATTATGTTTAAAAATTTTACCAACTCTGATCTAACCAAAGGACCTACGGATTTCGGCATTTTGCTTTTACGCTTATTCAGCGGAATTTTCATTATGACCCACGGGGTGCCCAAACTTATGAAGATAGTCAAAGGGGACATGGGTTTTGGGGATCCCATAGGTATAGGCTCCGAGCTTTCGTTGGTGTTGGTGGCCTTTGCGGAAGGCATCTGCGGTTTTTTAGTGATTTTGGGCTTAGGGACCCGCTATGCGGCGTTGGTTTTGATCATTGCCATGGCAGTAGCAGGTTTTATCCATCACGCCGCGGATCCTTTTGGAACCAAAGAAAAAGCATTCTTATTTCTGTTGATATTTGTGGTATTGCTGGTAACCGGAGGTGGGAAATACTCGTTAGACCAGAAGGTATTTAATAAACGGTAATTTGACGGTTGACGGCCTTTCACAGAGATCCCCGGACTTGTTCCGGCGTCTACTGCAATAGGCGCTTAAAACGGCTGATCATGCCGCAAGAACTATGAGGTTCAACGATAAGGCATAAGATGTGCTTTCTTGAAACCCCTGGAGCCAAACGGTTTATTTCCGGGATGGGTGTTCATCTAGTACGGCCGAATATCTACCCTAAGTGGAGAACGGAATGAGAAGAAATTGGCATTAGCGCCGGCAGGATCCGAGTCGTTTACCAGGGGAGCCCCCCACCCACCCATTATTAAGTTACATTCTTGGAGTATCACTAGTTGAGACTAGGGTAGCACTTCTACAGCTTCACGGGTTATTGGGTTGTTCAAGACTATAAGATACTGGTTATGATGGACCTTCTCAAACAGCTAATCTTCATTCCTTTATTAACGGATCAATTCATTAAACTCCAAGGCGCGCTCGATCCAGAAATCAAGATCCTCTTCAGCATCAAAACCATCTGGATCAATAAATAGGAAACCCCGCATTACTTTTCCGGTGAAGTCCATCTCCCGACTACCTTGCTTAGCCAACAGTTCCAGATATGGTAATTTACCTACTCGTACCATTAGCCGGTCTTGCCGGGTTTTTTTATCTATGTCGACCCCCACGCACATCTTATCGTTGACCATAAATACCATGCCGCCCATCATTTTTCGTTCTTCTACCTGTCCTCCTTTATCCAGACGTTTTCGTACTCGCTCCACTAGGTATTCACTGTAGGCCATCAGATTTATTCAGAATCCATCAACTGGACCAAAGCCTGGGCAAACTGTTTCCCAAGATCAAGATAACCCTCACTATCGTAATGCCAAGGGTCGGAGTACTTATAATACCGCGTAGTGCGTACGATGGCGGCTTTGTCATCTTTACGAACAAATTTTTCCTGGGCATATTGCACCAGTTCACCATAGTCCCAGACTTTTCCGTCTCGTTCATCATTCCAAGAATCCGAAATCTTACCGATCACCACCGGCAGGTCGTCGGTATGATAAGCTGCCCGGATCAAATCCATTAAACGCTTTAAGTTATGATAGTATCGGGAAGCGACCTCCTCGTTTACAGTGGCATCGCTTTCACCCTGCATCCATATTATACCAATAGGTATCAGCCGGTCCTTTTCCCCATCGCCGTCGATATCTTCCTGGCTAAAAGCATTTCGGGTGGCCGCCAAAAAATGGTCGTACTGATTGATACCAGTCGTCCCTTGAAAATCAGGTTCCCAACAACCGAACTGCTCGGCAGCCAGACTGTCGATGGAGGTCCCACCCCTGGAGTATTTAACCAGTGCAAACCGCGCCTGGGGCATAAGGCTCTTTAACTCATGGATTAGGCTCAGCTCTATGCCAAAGCGGTCTGAGTAATGATTTTGTTGCCCGTCAGACTTGAAGCCTACTCCATGCCCTGGCCGCAGCAATGTCCAAAGCCCTTTTCCGTCAGCGCTCCCTTCATTATCGGGAGCGGGATTTCCATGGAAGATGTATACATCATTAAATCCATCCTTGAAGCTGGCGGGCAAGTCCTTAGTATAACCATATCCATCCATATTGGATTGGCCTCCTAGATATATTACATAGTAGTCTGTGGCGTTCAGGCTCCCACAAATCGTGAGGGCCCACAGTAGAAGCAGTGCTCTCATAGTTTATTTTTTGGTAAAATAAATTAACTAGATCCTAGAACAAACCAAACAAATAAATAGTAAACATGCCCCAGGCGGTACCCGTGACCATGCTGAGTATGGCCAATAAAATGGCGTGGGGCATCCATTCTTCATTGTAAGCGGCGGTCACTGCCGGTGCGGTTGAGATGCCTCCCAGATTGGCCATGCTGGCAATAGGCACCCAGGCCATGTGTACTTTCAGCAATCGTGCCACCACGATCATTACCAAATAATGTAGCAACAGCCATACTATCACAATCAACACAAAAAACCAGGGTAAGGTCATATTGCTGAAACTTAGCTTTAGTCCCAATATGGCCATGATGGTAACGATTAGAAATCCTCCAGCTTTTAATACTAAGCTGTGATTCCAATTTTTGATAAAATTGCCCAAAGCCAATCCTACAAATGACAATATCACTACTTTCCATAAAAAGGAGGGAATAAACCATTTGCTGAGTCCGGCAATTAGTATTATTAATCCCAAGGTAACAGTTATCGCTTGCCAGGTTCTTTGTGAGGGTTGCGCTTGGTCCGGGACAAAATCGGGCATGGGGTCATTGATACCAAACCATCGATTCAATACGTCGCTGCGCTGGATCAATTGAAACATCAGAATGGTCCATATGTTGACCAAGATGTTGTCCAGCACTAAAACGGATAAAAACATACCTTCAGGAGTTTCTGCCAGTTCTTTAAGAACCAGTTGACTAGTACTCCCGCCAATCCATCCGCCGACAATAGGAACCAAGCCTTTCCAGTACACTTGTTCAATAAATATGCCGTGAGCCTGAGGACTAAATAAGCCGCTCAACCAAACTAGTATCACCGGTAAAGTGGCAATAGCCAAGGATCCCGAAACGAAAAGTAGAATGGGGCGGCTGCCAATCATTTTTAGTTGACGAAAGGACAGCGCGCTCATGACGCATAAAATAGCCAGGGGAATGATCCACTCCTTGCTCCATTGGTGCAAAGTCACTTGTGACAGGTCCAGGTTAAAGCCGTGAGTAATTATGGCAGGAACCACATAGGCAAAAAGGATCGCTGGAAACCAGTTGATGAGTTTCTTAATCCAAGGAGTCTTTTGAGTGCTTAGCCAGTGAACAAAGGCCAGGGTGATGACAACAATTAGAATGGATATGGCCTGCATGGGCCAAAAGGTAGTGATAGCGGGGGGAATATCCAACACTCAACTCCAACCCCCAACACTCAGTCCTCAACATCCACAGTAAGCCGTTTTACCACTAAATTTTAAGGAGTACCAATGTACTTGTGTGCAAGTCGACGGTCTCTTACATTAAAGCTTTGTTGGGCGACACACAGATAGCGACGGTTCCAGGCAGGCGATTTCCTTTGGCGTCTATTGGCTATCGCGCCTTGGAAGGTACTCCGCCAAACATGTAATGTACTCCAAACTGCAGACCCAGCAATACATTTGCACGACGGCCGAAAACATCCTCAGCTACATTTCCTCCTTGTCTTAGCAAATCGATAAGTTCTTCATTACGCATATCAGTAAGCGAGTAGTTGGCCCGGATCATGGTCGATAGGTAAATATTTGGTGTAATGTCCACATCTACCCCCAGGCTTCCAGCAATCTGCACTTCGGAATTTTTAAACTGTTCCAACTCATTCTCCGCAGCGCTACTTAAAAGCTCCGTAGTGGTCAATTCGGGTACATTATAAGTTCCGTCGCCATTCTCTACAGCACCTTCAGGGATCTCAACTCCTGGTGGAATTTCTTGCACGGAGGCATCATATTCCAGAGTCTCGGTTCCTTCTCGAAGCAAGGAGAGTTGTGGTCCCAGTGAAAAATTCATCCGTGCCCTGTTCGTTTTGCCGCTCATGAACTTGAACAGCAAGGGGATGTGAACATACTGCAGATCTATGCGACGCTCACCAACCACTTCTTTAGCTACGTCAATAACCTCGTAAATCTGACCTTGATTGGAAAGTATGGTTTCCAGTTGGATGCCAAATGAAGGAGACAGATCTACCCCAGCGGCTAGTCCAATGGGAGCCCAATCATAACTGAAAGTGGAATTGTAACGGGGGTCTTCAGAGAGACCTTTGTCCAGCACAAACGTGGTATTGACCGCGGTAGTTGCACCTACATGAAGTCGTATTTGAGCTTGTGATGCTGCCGTGGACAAAATACCAATTGTAAAGGCTAAGAAAAGATTTTTCATGATCATACTGTATTTACCATCACAAATTACCGTATTCCACCTCTGGAAAACCCTATTAAATACGCCTGCGGGTGACTGATGTAAGGTTTTTTGATCTTTGAAATCTTCCGGTTTATAGGACTATTCTAGGATAACTTTGACTGCACGGTTTGGCCTCGTCAAAAATTAAACTACATTAGTTGTTTACCAGGTATTGAAAACAATAAATAAAGCCTCATATCATTAGATAAGAGCAATAATTTTCAGATGGCCTCTCAAAATCAACCTTTATACGGTGATCAAGATCTGTTGGATCTCTTTTGGAAAGATGATCGGCGAGGTTTGGAGATACTGTTCAAATCCCATTATCAGGGCCTTTATCAGTTTGTTTTCATCATAACCCGAAACAAGCCGCTTGCCGAGGACATTGTTCAAGAAGTCTTTATCAATTTGTGGGGAGTGCGCCATAATCTTCAAAGGAATACCAGGTTTAAGCCTTATTTGTACCGAGCCTGTAAAAATCTGGCTCTTAACAAGCTCAAATCAGCCCATAGAATCCAGTTCAACTCCGATGAAATCCCGGAGATCCCCGATAATCAAGCCTCGATTACCGAAATACTAGCCAACCAGCAACTAGAACAGTACCTTCATGAAGTTGTTAAAGCCTTACCTCCCAAGCGTCAGTTAATATTTCAATTAAGCCGTTTTCAGCAGATGTCATACCGGGAAATAGCGGATCATCTGGACATATCGGTTAAAACCGTAGAGAATCAGATGAGCGCCGCTCTGCGCACCATTCGTAAACAACTTGAAAAATTTTTATAACTGATAATTAGGTAGTTATAAATTATTTATGGGACCCAATAGGGGTGAAGCAGGTTGATTTGGTTATAACAAGACCAAATGCACTATGTTAAACCCTGGTGACCATATCTGGAAGCTGATTACCGGCAAATTGGCGGGACAATTACGACCTGATCAGGAAGTAGAGTTAAAGGTGTGGCTCGAAACCAAGCCTGAGCATGCGAACTTTTTTCAGGAGGTTGTTCAGCTTTGGGAGCATTCACCTAATCCAAAGATCGATGAGAGTGCTACTTTTTCTGCTTGGGAAAAACTAAACAGTAAGCTGGAAAACCGCTCCAGCATCAACCCTATACCCACCACAACAGACACTAGCGGGAGTCGAAATGTAAAGTGGCTGATTGCCGCAAGCTTTCTGGCAGTGGCTATGGTAATGGGTGCCTATCTATTTTCCTATTTGTCACCCAACCAGGTTTCTAAAACTCCCACCTATCCCGGTGATTCCACTTCTACCAGCAGCGCCCTAACTTATAGAGCTGCTATGGACTTTATAATATCGCAAGACTCTTTGGATTTCATGCGATTGCCTGATGGAACCAAGGTATGGTTGAACAAAGGCACCGAGCTTTCTTACACCAAAAATTACAACCGCATTATTCGGGAAGTGCATTTGAAAGGGGAGGCCTATTTTGAGGTACAAAAAGATAGTTTAAGACCATTTATCATTAAAGCGGGTGACAGTCATACCCGAGTACTGGGGACGTCATTTAATTTGAGAGCTTACCAAAAGCAGTCGCCAAGACTCACCGTGGTTTCGGGGAAAGTGACTTTTACTAATGAGGACAGTGAGCAAATTTTAGTTCTGTCGCCCGGTGAGACAGGTATCCTGGACAGCGAAGAGGGTAAGCTGATTAAGAAACTGAATGGTGATCCACATTTTTTAGATTGGAAACACACCTTGGTTTACAGACAGGAAATCTCCCATCCCGAAGATTTTTTGAGTGAAAAATTTCACAAAAAGAAAAATGCCATCAACCAGACGGAAATAGACGGGATCATTTACAACCACGCCAGTTTGGCTACTTATAAGAATATTAGACTAAGGGTACAATACTATCACAAGAAGAAGGAAAAAATGAAATCCCATGTGTTCACGGTGTACAAACCCGTGGGACCCGGCGAAGCAATTGACTACCAGTATCGGCTGGCGGATTGGTTTTCGCAGACCGATCAGCTGCAAATCAAGGTAGTCGATGCTACCGTTGCTAAGAACTAAATTATGAACTTAAAATAAAAACTATGTTTAACACTCAGGAAAGAATAACTGATTCACAGCCCATGACCAACAATACCATAGGCAGTGGCACGGTGCTGGAGGGAAACTTAACCACCACCGGAAATTTGCGGGTAGATGGTAAAATAATAGGAGATGTCAAGACGGAAGCCAAGATGGTTCAGGGTGATAGCTCTATGATCCAAGGAAACATCAGCGCTCACAGTGCAGATATCGGAGGAAAAATAAAAGGCAAAGTAGTGGTACAAGATGTCTTGGTGCTGGAGCCAAACTCCGTTATAAAAGGAGATATTGTAACCAAGCGGTTGATCGTAGAATCCGGAGCCAAATTCAATGGCCAATGCAAGATCGGGGGTACTATTAAGGACTTCAAGATCGAGC
>Ga0224508_10005040_pt1 | contig 10704 bp, 6 predicted proteins | sample SF_Jan12_sed_USG_4_FD_170157 | JGI IMG/M metagenome (GOLD analysis project Ga0224508, IMG submission 170157) | Sediment microbial communities from San Francisco Bay, California, United States - SF_Jan12_sed_USGS_21 | ecosystem: Environmental > Aquatic > Marine > Sediment | place: USA: California... | reverse complement strand
ACTCCGCACCGCTCACGCGGTAAGCTCCGGCCCCGTCATGGTGGAAGGATTCTCAGACGAAGAGACGAGCCCGCTCGACACCCTCGGTGAGGAAGTACCCGAGATCGACGATCCCGAGATCCGTGAAAGTCCTCTGCGGGCTTTCTTTGGTCTGTTTCTGGTGCCGCTGCTGGTCGTCCTTGTTTGCGTTGGCGTCTTTGTGGGCTTTGGCTGGCTGGCCTACGACCGGCAGGAGGTCGGCGACTATCTGAACGATCTGCGTTCTTCGTGGAAACCGAGGCGGGCCCAGGCGGCCTATGAGCTTGCGAAGGTCCTGATCGCCGACGAGACCGCGCTCGACGGGCAGCCGGCCGTAAAGCAGGAGTTGCGCGATCTGTTCGAAACCGCCGAAGACATCGAGATCAAGCGCTATCTCGCCCTGGTTCTGGGATACACAAAAGACCCTCTGGCGGTTCCTGTTCTCAGCGACGCGCTCGACGCCAGCGATGACTCGCAGACCCGCATCTATTTGCTCTGGGCGATGGGAGCAATCGGCGATCCTGCAGCCACGCCGGCGCTGATCGATTCGTTGAGCGATTCCGACTCGGGGATCCGCAAGACGGCCGCGTTTGCGCTCGGCGAGTTGGGAGATCGAGCTTCGGTGCCGCGTCTCGAGGCGCTGCTGGATGACGGTACTGCCGATGTGCGCTGGAACGCGGCGCTGTCGCTGGCGCGCCTGGAAAGCGATGCCGGTGTCCCGGTTCTCGAGCAGATGGTCGATCGCCGTCTGTTGGCCGAGGTTCCAGAGATCACAGCCGAGCAACAGCAAGACACGATGATCAGTGCCGTCCGGGCCCTGGCCGTGCTGCGGGGCAAGGACTCCCTTCCTTTGTTCGAACGGCTCGCCGAGGATGATCCGAGTTTGAAGGTTCGGCAGGCGGCGATCGAGGCGAGAAAAGCCGTCAACCGTCCGGCGTCCTAAGCCAACCGCGGAGATCTGGTTGGCTCGCTCTGGCCGGAGGTCATAAAGAACCCCGCCAAGCTCGCGCCGGTTCCGCGCGAGGCCCGAAACTCCGGCCGGCTCACCGTGTCCCCGATGGCTCCGTTGGGAGGTAGTGGCTCGAGACCCTTGTCCGTGGAGCATAATGGCCCTCGATGACCTGGGAGATCGCACTCGTCCTCGGCCTGTTGGTGGCGTCGATGGTCGCTTTTATCAAGGAATGGCTTCCCGTCGACATCGTAACCCTGCTGGTGCTCGCTGTCCTGATTTTGACCGGTGTTCTCTCACCGACAGAGGCCTTCGCCGGTTTCGCCAACGAGATCATCATCATCCTGGGATCGATCTTCGTGCTGTCCGGAGCGCTTCTCCGGACAGGAGTCATGGAGCAGGTGGGTCACCTCATCCATACACGCGCCGGGAACTCACCGGGTCGTCTGTTGACGGTGCTCATGGGTCTGGCTGCTGGGATGTCGGCGGTGATCAACAACACCAATGCCACGGCCGTGCTGATGCCGGCGACGATCGAGGTCGCCGAGCGCAGGGGCCTGAACGCGTCGCGGCTCCTCATGCCGCTTGCTTACGCCTCGATCATGGGCGGGACCTGCACCTTGATCGGCACGTCCACCAATGTCGCAGCGAGCGGAATGATCACCCGGCTGGGGCTCGAACCGTTCTCTCTCTTCGAGTTCACCCCGGTAGGTCTGGCCGCCGTCGCCGCCGGTATCCTCTATTTCACGCTCATAGGGCATCGGTTCCTGCCTGAGCGCGGCGCGGCCACGGTTCGCGACCGCCAGCCGATCGGTGACTACTTGGCGACCTTCCACGTGCCGGAGGAATCCAAGCTCGGCGGCTCCTTGCTCAGCGAGACCCGCCTTTCGAGCGAGGGTCTGACGATTCTGGCCATCGTGCGGTCGGGTGTGAAGATCTTTCCGCGCGGCGATAGCCGACTCGAGCCCGGAGATCTACTGATCGTCCACGGACCGCGGGACCTCCTCATGCGTGCGACCGAAGGTGCCGATCTGGGGTTCGAGACCGAGCGTTGGTCGGGGAACCCCGACCCAGTGGCGGAAGACACCGAGATCATCGAGGCGATGGTCATGCCGTCGTCTACCTTCGCCGGTTGGACCCCACGCCAGCTCGAGCTGCGCCGCGACCGCAGCCTCTCGCTTCTCGCGGTCTATCGCCGCGGTCATGTGCTGGCGACTCAGATAGGCAACCTGAAACTCGCAGTGGGCGACATTCTGATGCTGCAAGGCCGCCGCAAGCGGCTGCGCGAGATGGAGAAGCGGCAGGACCTCTGGCGCCTCGGAGAAGTGCCTCATCTGCCTTTCCGCAGGAGGAGAGGCATCTTCGCCGCCGCGGCGCTGCTTGTCGGTGTCGCCGTCGGTACCTCGCAACTGGCTCCTCTCTCGGTAGCGTTGCTCCTTGCAGCACTTTCGGTGGCTCTTGCCGGCTGCGTCGAGCTCCACAAGGTCTACGAGCTGGTGGAGTGGAGACTTCTGGTTTTGATCGGTGGGATGACCTCCGTCGGGCTGGCGATGCAGAAAACCGGCGCCGCGGAGCACCTCGCCGAGAAGATTGTCGAGTTTGCGCTGCCATTCGGGATCTACGCGGTTCTGGCGCTGATCGCGCTTCTCACCATGGCGCTCACCGAGCCATTGTCGAATGCCGCTGCGGCTCTGGTCGTGTTGCCGGTGGCGCTGTCGACCGCGGCGAGCCTCGACTTGAACCCACGAACTTTTGCCGTCTTGGTCACGCTCTCGGCGTCGCTCTCCTTCTTCACGCCCTTCGAGCCGGCCTGTCTGCTGGTTTTTGGCCCCGGCAACTACCGATTCCGTGACTTCGTCAAGGCTGGGACGATCCTGACGGCGATCACCTTCGTCATCATCCTTCTGATGGTGCCGCGACTGTGGCCACTCTGATTTGGCTTCCCGAATCGCGCTAGGGACACCGGGCGCGACCTTTGCAAGAGGTTCTGTTTGACAGAGAAGGTGAAACCATGTAGCGTGTAATGCGTAATACATGAAGAGGTAACACTGATGCCGGGAAAAACCAAGACAGGTGCAAAAACGGGATTCGATCTGGACGGAATCCTCGGAATGGTCCAGGACGAGCTGGGAAAAGCCGGCATCGAGGTAGATCTGGCCGGCGAGGCCTCGACCTGGGAGTGGCCGAAGGGAGACAGCCGCGTCAAGGTGGTGGCGGTGGCGCCCGGGCTCAAGAGCTCGGTCGAAGAGATGAGCAAGACACCCCGTGACCAGGTGGTGATGGTTCGGGTGGACACGGAGACCTCGGCCGCGCTCGATGACTGGGTCCAGACCGGGGCGGTCAAGAGCCGGTCCGAGGCCGCGGCCCTCTTTATCCGCGAGGGCCTCAACGTGCGAGCCGACGAGCTCGAGAGGCTCAAGGACGCCCTCAATGAGGTGCAATCGGCACGGGAGCGTTTGCGCCAGCAGGCGCGAGAGGTATTCGGAGAAGATCTGGATGTCGAAGAAGCCGCCGAGTAACGAAGACCCTCCAGGAGGCGAGAGCGTGCCCAGATACCCCGATCTGCGGGTTCGAGTGCGCAGCGACAATCCACTCGCGCTCGTCGCGGCGACGCGAGCGGAGTTGCGTCTCGCGGGGGTAGGTCCCGAGGAGATTCGCGACTTCTCCGATCAGGCCTTGTCGACCGGTGTGGACCGGAAGCTGGTTCAAGCAGTAGTAGCGGAGTGGATCGGCGAAGTCCAGGCGGCCCAGGCGCTCTGATTGGAGCTCAGGGGACAGTCCCAGAATTAGCGGAGAAAAGATCGCAACGGAGCAAAAGCGGTTGCGGCCTCCGCCTGTCCATCCCACTCTTCCCAGAACCGCGACAAAGGGCTGGTTTCCTGATGGGACCGGACCGCGACATCGCCCTCGGCCGTCGTCCCCTCGGGTTTCCACTCGGGGCCGAGCGCGGTGCGTGCTTGTTCCAAGAATCGCCCAGCCGCCGTCTCGTCTCCTTGGAGCCACGCGACGTATCCACGTAAGAAGAGGGCGCCGACGGCTCGCGGGTTGCTCTGCAGGACCAGCGCGAGCCGTTCGTCAGCGAGGCGTGGGTTGCCGCGGAGGAGGGCGACCTCACCCAAAGCCAGCAGCGCTCCGGTCTCTTCGCGGTTGATCTCGAGGGCTCGTTCGAGCGCCGTTTCCGCCGCCGCTAGGTCCCTGTCGGATTGCGCGGAGAGTGCCAGCAGGATGCCGCGTTGGCGATAACCGCGGTGGCTCAGGGGGTTCTGCCTGGTGAGTACGTCGAGTTCGGCGAGCGCCTGTTTGGTTTGTCCCTTGTCGGCGAGGAGATTGGCGAGGTAGTAACGGGAGTCACCGTGCTCCGGGTTGAGGGCGAGGGCCTCTTGGAAGAGGGTCAGCGCGCGTTCGGTGTCGCCGTCGCGCTTCATGGCGTCCATAGCGGCACGCTGCTTGGACCAGAACTCGATCAGACGCTCGCGATCTCCGGCCGGAGGTGCCGATGCCGAGTGAGAAACGGCGCCGACTCCCGAAATCCGCCGTGGCTCTGTCTCGCCTTCGGTGATCTGCCAGATGGCGTTTGAAGAAACACCCGAGTAGGACTCGGTCTCACCACCCGGCCAGGCCACTTCGATGCGGTCGACATTCGCCGCGGCGCCCAATCCGAAGTGCAAGGTGTGGCTGCTCTGGGAAAGGTACGACGCCCGGGTTAGCGACCGGCGCAGTGGCACGTCGCCCAACCAGGCGGTGACGGTCGCTCCCTCGATCGCTCCCGGGAAACCATCGGCCTCCGACAGCCGGCGCAATCGGATCTCGAGCCAGTTGCCCATGTCCTCCAAGTTATTGCGCAGCAGCCGGGGTCCGCGCTCGAGATCCATGACGAGTACATCGAGGTCGCCGTCCTGATCGTAATCCGAAGTGGCCAGACCGCGTCCGACCCATGGCTCCGAGAGAGACTCGGCAAGCGGTGCGATGTCGTGAAAGGTGCGCCCTTGCCGATTCCACATCAGAAACGGCTTTTGGGGTTTGAGCCGTTTGGGCGATTCGGTGGTCTCGAATGTCGAACCGTTGGCGATGAACACGTCGAGCCAGCCGTCGGAGTCGAAATCGGCGAACTCGGTTCCCCAACCCACCGATTGCAGAGCGATCTGGCCAAGACCCAGAGGCGCCGCGAGGTCCGAAAAGACCAGGGCTCCGGTCGAGGTCTCGGTCGCCGATAGCCGCCGCGCGTCGTAGAGGGCGTTCTCCTGCGCCACCCAATGGGTGACAAAGAGATCGTCGTCGCCGTCGCGGTTCCAGTCGCCGGCAGTGAGCCCCATCGCGCCCCGGTAGTCGGCCACCCAGGCGGCGAGACCCGAGTCCTCGAAACCGGCTGGGAGGTTCAAGAAAAGAGCGTTGTCCGAAATGTCGTTGGCGACATAGAGATCTTGTCGGCCGTCGGAGTCGAAGTCGTGCCACAGCGCGGTGAGACTTCTGCCACCGGGGTTAGAGACTCCCAGGGCCACCGCCTCCTCGACGAAGTCCGGCTGGCCGCTCTCTGACAGACGGTTGCGAAACAGCAGATTTGGCGACGGTTCGAAAGACGCCGGGTTCAGCGTGTAGGGAACGGCCTGGCCGTACTGGTCGGAGAATCGCCTGCGGCTGGCGTCGTCGACCTTGTAGTCGACATAGCCGCAGACATAGAGATCGAGATCGAGATCGTTGTCGAAATCGGACCAGGCGACGCCGGCCCAGTAGCCATCGGGCGCGGCGAGAGATGGATCGAGTACGAACCGGTCTCCGTTGTTGTGGAAAAGCAGAAGAGCCCGGTAGCCGCTCACCACCAGATCGAGCCGCCCGTCGCTGTCGAAGTCGCCCCAGGCGGCTCCCATGCCATGGATGCGAGTTTCCGGGAAGCCGCCGAACTCGCGAAATGTCCCGTCACCCAAGTTTTCGAAGAGCTTGGACTGGGCGATTTCTTGCTCTGTCAGTTCCAGAGACCCGCCGGCGCTCACCAGGAAGAGATCGTCGTCACCGTCGTTGTCGAAATCGCCCCAGGCGGCTCCCGCTCCCATGTCTTCTGGGAGCTGGGAAGTGCGCTCGCCGGTAAAGGCACGAAAGTCCCCCAGCCCGGCGGCGCTCGTCACATCGGCGAAGTGCGGCAGCGGGGCGTCAGCGGGCAGGTCCAGAGCCAGCCGAGCAGTTATCTCCGGAAGGTCTTCGCCCGGTGTGCGAGTCTCCGGTCGTGTCGAGAGCCAGATCCCCAGCCCCGCTACGACAGCGGTGACAGACGCCGCGACAATGAGCCAGACGACGCGTCGCAACCGTTTCTTGCGACGCCCTACTTTAGCCTGCATCACTCACGAGCCACTCGGCATCTGGCCGAGATCGTTCGCCATCTCGGGCCGATACTCGGTTCTCGATCCTCGACATACCGTAAGTATGCCAGCGTTACTCGCCCCTGCGTCCGGCCCGATCTGACAAACGCTTTCGACAATCTGCTCGAGCGGCCGTGAGTGACGCAGGCTAGGTCGAGTCGAATCCATCTTGCCCCCCGGCACTCGATCAACCGCCGGCGCCTACCGAACGGCTCGAACTCCCGGTCGCGGCGGTCCTTGAACGAATTGGAACGATGGCGGTCTGGCGGCTCATCTCGACGACCGGAGCCGTAAGCCCCGAGTCCTCTCCGAGAAGAAAGTTGATCAAGAACTGGTCCACCTTGCGATACATCAAGCGGGCCTCGATTCGTAGCTCACCCTCTTCGGCCGGTACATCCACATCGAATCCCTGATTTTCCCAGGATTCTCGTTCGTCTTCGGACATGGGGGTTAGAGCGCTCGGGCAGTCGACCATGTATTCGACGGTGTCCGAGTAACCCGGGAAGAGAGCCCGCCGATAGCGCACACCGACCATCTCCCAGAGGTTATGCCGATCGATCAGATTGCCGTACTGATCGACCGGTTCCGCCTTGAAGAGAAAGCTTCCGGGCTCGATGAAGTTCTTTTCGTCGCGTGTGCCGCTGGAGAAGATTTCATTGCCGTTCTGATCCTCGATGTGCATCTCGATCCAGCTCTGGATGATGTCGAGAGGTCCGGTCGGAAAGTCGTGCCCGACCTTGTTGGCGGTCATGACCACTCGGACCGAGAGCTTCTCGCCAGGCGCGGCCGAGTCCGGAACTTCAAGGGAGACTTGGATCACCGGTCCTTTTCGCCATTTGTCCTGGATCTCCGGGATCTCGAACTCGCCCTTGAGCCATTGCTCGGTCAACGCCACTTGCTCTTCCCATCCCTCGAGCTCGAGCAACGCCGGAACCAGACTGTTAGCGGCGATAAAACGGTGGCTTCGGTGCATGCCGTCGTCCGCCTGCCGGTTGTGATCGACGGCGTCGCCTCGCGCCGGGTCTGTCGAGGCCACCAGCGGCATATGGCACTCGCGGCACTCAACGGTCTTTTCGGGCTCGCCCTCGACAAACCAGTGGCTCGCTTTCCAGTTGTCGTACTGGTTCTGGAGCTGCACCCAGCCGACCCGGTTGACCTCTTGATCGATGAACTGTTTGTGGCAAGCGGCGCAATACTCGGGCGCCTTGAACATGCGCTTGGAGAGCTTCTGGTGCTCGTCCGGATAGGTGCGGATCAGAAAGTCGCTGGCGAACTTCGCCATTCGGCCCTCGCTCCACTGCCACAGATAGGTCGAAGGCTGGGTCATGACGTAGTTGGCATTTCCCTGGAGGTCTGTCTCGCGCACGCCATGACACGAGAGGCACGAGATCCCTTCCTGATAGCCGTGGAGATCGGTGAGGTTCTCGACAAACAGGTTCTTGGTGCCGGAAAAGAGGGAGATGGGATCGTGACAGCCACCGCAGTAGCGTGTCGATTCGGCACCGTTCTGCTCGGCCATGACGCTCTGGACCTTTTGAAATAGCGGGTCCATGGCCGCGTAGCGATGGGCGCTGGGCTTCCATTCCTCAAGGATCTGCGAGTGGCAGCGAGAGGTGCCGCAACTTTCGGACCCGGCAAGCGATTCCGCGTCAAAGGCGCCGCCGGTCGAGGTCACCGCAAGGCTGGGTGCGAACGGACGGTCCTCGCCGTAGAGGAAGTTGTAGTCTTCCGGCAGCTGGTTGACGTATTCGACGCTACCGTAGACCCGAGGCAAAAGAGCGACGATTGCGATCATGAGAACCGCCGCGCCGAGCGACCACCCGGCGAGCTTCCCGGCCCGCACTTCCGTGCGTCGTTTTCCCAGCCGTATGTAGACCAGGACCAGGTGAGGCAGTGTCGCCAGCAGCGCGACAAAAGTGGAGTACAGGTGGATGTTGCGCCACAGGGGCGACATGCGCAGTGCGAAGAGTCCCTGCCAGGTCACGACGACACCGGAGAGTGCGCAAAGCAACAGGGCGAACGCTGCGACATAGCCGAGAAGTAGTGAATCCGAGAAGCTGTAGTGCTTGTAGTCTGCCCAGTGGGCGATGGTGTACCAGGTCAGGGGCACCAGTACGATCAGCCCAACGACCGTATGGAGGAGCACGGTCCACTCTACGGCCGCCGAGAACGGCGCGAATGTGATCAGCAGGCCGGTTACGGCTTCTGCCACAAGCGCGGCCATGGCCAGCCGGCTGATTCTCGAGGCCCAGCCGGTTCTTATTCCTTCTTGTCTTGGCATGCTGTCTCCCTGGGTAGCGACGCGCGCGACGTCAGCCTTGATGATCGATCCGACCTCTTCGAGGCTTGCATCTACCGAAGGTAGATACCCAGCCCGGTTTCGGCGCGCACAATCGGCACAAGCCTACTGGGCAGCTTGTTCACTGCACACCACCCCCACGGGTGGTGCCTCACTCGTTGCGCTTTCGTTGCTCCTTTCTGAGTTCAGGGAGCTTAACGTGGCTTTGGCCGTAGGCTCGACTCCGGAACAAACCAGGCGGGGCATTCGGCTCCGTGCAGAACCTCGAGACTGGTCTGTTTGGCGCGCTTGCGGCGGAGCAGAGTTTTCTTGCGCGCTCCAACCAGCATGAAGAGCGGTTCGGTTGTCTGAGCCAGGTTCAGGATCTCCTGGCCCGGATTGCCCTCGGCCACGTGGACCCGAGCACGGCCGGTGAGAAGCTCGGGGATGAGGGACTCGAGCCGTTGACGCGCATCGTCGATTCGTCGCTCGCGTTGCCCCGCTCGCCGGTCGGGGCGGGTCGGTTTGAGCACATGCAGCAGATCCAACTCATGCGGCATCCGCTCGGCGAGAGCGAGCGCGAAGTCGAGCGCCGCGTTGGGACCGTCGAGACGGTCTACGACAACGAGAACCGGAAGGGCGTGAGGTCTCTTCCCAGGGCGGGTGGCGAAAAGCTTCTCGGGGTCGCACCCGTCTCGGATGGTCAATACGGTACAGGGTGCTTCGAGGACGACTCGTTCGGTGACCGAGCGATGCTCCGGAGTGCTCCAGCCATGGCTCCCCATGACGACGAGATCTGCTGGGAGAGTCTTGGCCAGAAACAGGACGCCTTTCTCGAGGGGGCCACGGGTGATCTTGGCTTCTACGTCGACATCGGCGGGTACCGTCTCGAACAACCGCTGCAACAACTCCGCGGCGTCGATGTCTTTGCGTTGCTCGTGTTGCTCGTGTTCCTCGGACCACATCCAGTGAACGCTCAGGAAATCGGGTGGTATCGGACCCTGGTTGTGGTGCAGAACCAGGCGGGCGCCGAAACGCTGGCAGATTCGTGAAGCCACCTCGAGGGTGCTCTTCGTCAGCGCCGAAAAATCGATGGGGCAAAGGACGGTGCGAAATCGGTCCACGGCTATTTCCCCTTCCGGGTTACGGCGGCCTTGGAGGGGCCGGTCTTTCTCTGTGACGTCGGGACACGCTCGAGTGCATCCGACAGAGCACGGATCAGATCGTCAGGGTGTTCGATCCCGACGGAGAGCCGCACCAGGTTCGGGGTGATACCGATTGCGGCCTGTTTCTCCTTGGGGACGTCAGCGTGGGTCATTGAAGCCGGGTGCTCGATCAGCGATTCGGTGCCACCCAGGCTCACGGCGAGTTTGATCAGCCGGATCGAATTGAGAAAGCCGAAAGTCTCCGCCTCGCCCGCGGAGGCGATCTCGAAACTGATCATGGCTCCGGGCCCCTCGCACTGGCTCTCGTAGATTTCTTTCTGCCGGCCCTCGGTGAGCAGGCCCGGGAAGTGGACATTCACGATCTTTGGGTGGCCGGCTAGCCAAACGGCTATTTTCTCGGCGTTTTTTCGAGCGCAGGTCATCCGCAGCTTGGCGGTCTCCAGAGACCGCATCAGGAGCCATGCCGAGTGGGGGTCCAGGGGCGTACCGAGGATCGTTCGGTACAGTTTGATGCGCTGGATCAGTTCAGCGGAGCCCAGTGCAACCCCGGCGACCAGATCGCTGTGTCCTCCGAGGTATTTGGTGGCCGAGTAGAGCACCAGATCGGCGCCATGACTCAGGGGTTTTTGATAGAGAGGCCCGAGAAACGTATTGTCGACCGCGCACAGCGCGTCGTGGCGATGGGCGATCTCGACGATGGCGCCGATGTCGGTCATGACCATCGTCGGGTTGGCAGGCGTCTCGACGAAGATCAGCCGGCAGGGAGCGCCGTCGGCCGCGAGCTCGGAGCAGATTGTGTCTACCGAGTCGGCGGGGGAGCCCGCTCCGAACTCGCGCGTCTGAATCCCCAGCTCGGGCAGGATCACTTCGAACAGATAGTCCGAGCCGCCGTAGACCGGCCTCGAGAACACGATCGAGCAGCCAATGGGAACCAACGACAGG
>Ga0224508_10005039_pt1 | contig 10704 bp, 7 predicted proteins | sample SF_Jan12_sed_USG_4_FD_170157 | JGI IMG/M metagenome (GOLD analysis project Ga0224508, IMG submission 170157) | Sediment microbial communities from San Francisco Bay, California, United States - SF_Jan12_sed_USGS_21 | ecosystem: Environmental > Aquatic > Marine > Sediment | place: USA: California... | reverse complement strand
TGCCAATGTAGCTCCCGTCGCGCAGCAGCTGGCGCTGCGCATCGACCCGGAAGAGACGAGCTACTCCGGATCGACAATAATCAACGTGGAGATAAGCGGGTCGGCGCCCGAGATTCGGCTGCACGCTGAAGATATGGACGTGGAGGCTGTCCGCCTGACGAAGGACGACGCGGAGATTGCTGTCGCTCATGCGCCCGGGGAACACGGACTGCTATTGATCACCGCGGACGCGCCTTTTGCGACAGGCAGCTACGAACTTTCCATCGATTTTGGCGCCGAGTTCAATGCCGACGGCGAGAGCATCAATCGCAGTGAAAACGAGGGGCGTCATTACATCTTCAGCCAGTTCGAGGCAGACCATGCGCGGCAAGCCTTTCCATGTTTCGACGAACCGGGATTCAAGTTTCCGTGGCAATTGACAATCAGCGTGCCTGAAGACGTCCTGGCAATTACGAATACGCCCGAGGAAACGGTTACAAACGAAGACGGCTGGACCACGACCGTATTTGCGTCGACGCCGGCATTGCCGTCGTACCTGATCGCCGTCGCTGTCGGTCCGTTCGAAACTGTGCCGATCGAAGGGATGTCGATTCCGGGTCGTGTCATCGTGCCGGAGGGCAAGAGCCACCTGGCAGCATTCGCCGTGGAAACGACTCCGCCGCTGCTCGAGTACCTCGAGGAGTATTTCGGCCAACCATATCCGTTTCAGAAGCTCGATCTGATTGCGACCTACCAGGCGTTTTCGGGCGCCATGGAGCATCCGGGTGCAATTACCTACTCGGACTTCTACCTGCTACTTGACGAGAACGCTAGCCCGCAGCAAAAAGGTACCCTGATCAAGATCACAGCTCACGAGCTTGCACACCAGTGGTTCGGCAATCTCGTTACGATGAAGTGGTGGGACGATCTTTGGCTGAACGAGTCGTTCGCCGACTGGATGGGCGACAAGACGGTCGAAGTCGTCTATCCCGAGTACGATGCGGGGCTGCAGGAGCTGCGAACGACGTTTCGCATAATGAATTTTGACGCAAGACCGACGACGAAACCGATCCGCAAGGAATTCAGGTCAACCGACAATTTCTCCGACGGGGTCTTCCTCTCTTATTACAAAGGCAAGGCGGTACTCGGCATGTTCGAGAATGCCGTTGGCCATGATGTATTTCGCGAGGGCGTGATCCGTTATATCCGCAAATACAGTCGCAGCAATGCCGAGGCGAACGACCTCTGGGAACAGATCAATGCCGGTGCGGAATTCGATCTTGCCGGCGGTCTGGCGAGTTTTATCGACCAGCCCGGCATCCCGCTGATCACGGTAACGGCGCTGGACAATGGTCAGTACGAGTTTTCGCAAAGCCGGCATGCAGCAGGCGACGACGCGCCGAACGTGACGTGGACCATCCCGATTAGTTACCGCTATTTGGTCGGCGACACGCTGGCGATCAACAGCATGATCCTCGACGAGGACCCGCAGTTTGTTGATTTCGGTTCCGACGCTGCCTGGATCCTGCCCAACGCGAACCAGGATGGCTACTATCGCTGGAAGGTCCCGGCAGACATGCTGGAACGGTTAGGAAAAGATGCAGCGCGGAGTCTCAACGTTCGCGAACGCATGGGGCTCCTGACCAACCTGTGGGCGCTGCTTGCCGACGAGCAAATCGAGGCGGCGGAATTCATGGCGGCACTAATGAGCTTGTCGGCAGATACGGATCCGGCGGTGCTGGCGGCAATACTCGACCAGCTTGGCAGCATCAGGCAGACCTTCATCACCCCCGAGCTCCGCGAGCCGTTCGCCGCGTATGTGCGCGACGTGCTGACCCCGACGCTCGAGCGCATCGGCGCCGAGCCGTTGCCTGATGACAGTGCGGTGCTGGCGACGCTCAGGCCGCAGGTCCTGTTGTGGCTGGCCGACTACGGTCGCGACGAAACCGCACGCGCTGTTACTGCAGGCCTGACAGAACGCTACCTCGCCGGCGAGATGCCGCTTACCAACGAGGTGGGTGTTGCGCTTCGAGTCGAGGCGCGGCGCGGCGACCAGGCATTATTCGAGCGCTTGCGCGAGCGCTTTGAGGCTGAGACTTCGCCCGGTGTGCGGCGCACGTATGTGCAGGCGATCGGCTCGTTCCGCGACCCTGCGGTTGTGGAGCAGGTGCTGGACTACCTCATGGAGGGACCGTTTCGGCCGAATGATCTTGGCACGGCGCTATTCCGGCTGACCGGATGGACCGATAACAACGCAATGTTGCTCGACTGGCTCATGGAAAACGATGCAGAACTGCGGGATCGCCTGCCCCCTGGTTCGATGGCGGCCGTTCCCGGCGCAATGACCACCTGTTCGCCGGATAACCTGCCAACTATCAAGGAGTTTTACGGCGTTCCCGAAAGATCGGTGCCGGGCGTCGAACAACGCCTGAAAGACGCTGAGATCAACGTGCATGAATGCTGGGAATTTCGGCAGCGCGAACTGGCTTCTGTCAGCGGCTACCTGCAGGGAACGATGTAGTTATTTCTACGTACTTTGAAGCTGCTGCTTCGACCACATAACTGCTACGCCCGAAGCGAAATTCCGGGCGGCGTATTAATTATTGTGGAGGAAGCAGCAATGAACATTGTGAACTGGACACCCTTTCGGGATATGGAGGGTTTCTTTGATCGCTACTACAACGCCCTTGGACGTGCTCCTTTCGCCGGCAATGATGCCGAGATGCGGAAGAAACTCGAGTGGCGGCCCAGCGTAGACATCAGTGAGACCAAAAAGCACTACCTGATCAAAGTGGAGTTACCCGAGGTCGAGAAGGACGACGTCGACGTGTCCGTAGAGAACGGCGTGCTGACCATCAGCGGCGAACGTCACTACGAGTTGGAAGAGGAATCCGAGACCAAGCATCGCATTGAGTCGATGTACGGTCGATTCTCGCGCAGCTTCACGTTGCCGAGCGACGCCAATGAGGCAAAGATCTCGGCAAAGTCGAAAAACGGTGTGCTGAAAGTGCGCATCCCGAAGTCGGATATCGTCCAGGAGAACAAAGTCCGCGTTTCGGTCGAATAACGCTCTGACCGTTTGACAGGCTTGCCGAACGCCGCCTTGGTAAACGATGATAGGCGCCATGAGCAGCGTCTTCTATCGCAATCCCACGCATGCCTACCCGATGGGCTTTCGCGGCGAGGGTGTGTACCTGTATGACGCTGATGGTAAACAGTACCTGGACGGCAGCGGCGGGGCGGCGGTTTCCTGCCTGGGCCATGGACACCCGGCTGTCATCCATGCCATCAAGAGGCAGCTCGATTCACTCGCGTACGCGCATACCGCGTTCTTTACGAACGCACCGCAGGAACAGATGGCGGCGCGTCTCACTGATCGATTCGGTGATGACGACGCGCGCGTATATTTCCTGTCCGGCGGCTCCGAAGCGAACGAGGCGGCAATCAAGCTGGCACGGCAGTACTGGCTCGCCAAAGGATGTCCCGACAAGCATTTGATCATCAGCCGTAACCAGTCGTACCACGGCAATACGCTCGGTGCATTATCGGCGTCGGGCAATCCTGGGCGAACGAAAATATTCGGGCCGCTTCTGCACGACTGGCCGAAGATCGATCCGTGCTATGCCTACCGGCACAAGGCCGATCACGAGTCGGACGAAGACTACGGGCTGCGCGCGGCCCGGTCGCTCGAAGACAAGATTCTGGAAGTCGGCGCAGAAAACGTCGCTGCATTCATTGCCGAAACGGTGGTTGGTGCGACGCTCGGTGCCGTGCCGGCCGTGCGAGGCTACTTGCGGGCAGTTCAGGACATCTGTGATCGCCACAAGGTCCTGTTGGTTCTCGATGAAGTGATGTCAGGCAGTGGTCGTACCGGTACGTATTTCGCGTTCGAGCAGGACGGTATCACGCCGGACATTGTCACGATCGCTAAAGGTCTCGGCGGCGGCTATCAGCCGATTGCCGCCACGATCGCGCATGGATTTATTCACGATACTGTCGTCGGTGAGTTCGGGTCATTCGAGCATGGCCACACGTACATCGGTCATGCCACGGCGTGCGCGGCAGCACTCGCGGTCTCTGCTGTTATCGACGACGGAGATCTGCTTGGAAACGTGCAGCAGATGGGCGGCCTCCTGGTCGATGAGTTGCACAACGCGTTCGCCGAACATCCGAACGTTGGCGATGTCCGTGGACGTGGACTGTTTATCGGCATCGAGCTGGTTACGGACAGGGCGAGCAAGGCCCCGACTGCGGCAGCCGTCGCGGGCAGGATCAAGAGCGAAGCGATGGACCAGGGGCTGATCATCTACCCGGGCGGTGGCACGGTCGACGGCACGGTCGGTGCCCACATACTCCTCGCGCCACCGTTCATCTATGACACCAGGAATGTCGACGAACTGGTCGGAAAACTGCAGACGGTGCTCGGCAGCGTCGACGTCGTATCGTGAATAACCGCATTGAGCGATTTGCCGAGAACCGGGTCATAATCCTGTCTGCCCCCAATGGGGCGCGCCGCAGCCAGCGCGATCACCCGGCGCTGCCGATTACGGCGGCGGGGCTGGCAGACAATGCGGTCGCATTGCGAGACGCGGGCGTCTCTGTCTTGCATCTGCATGTTCGCGATGACCAGGGCGGGCATACATTAGACCCGCAGAAGTACCGTGAGGCACTGGCGGCGATTCGTGATCGCATCGGTGACGGGTTAATCCTGCAGGTAACGACCGAAGCGGTGGGCATGTACAGCGCTGCCGAGCAAATGGCTGTCGTTCGCGAGTTGCAGCCGGAAGCGGTATCACTGTCGCTACGGGAGCTCTGTCCTGAAGGTGCCGACGAAGCTGTATTCGCGGAATTTGGCCATTGGATGCACGAGGCGGGTGTCTGGCCGCAGTTCATCCTGTATTCGGTCGAGGATGTGCAGCGATTCGATGCGATGCGCGCCAGTGGCGTCATCCCGGGAGACGCGCCATTCGCATTATTCGTACTCGGAAATTACGCGGATGCGGTGGCCGGCACGCCGGCAGACCTCGAGGGTTTGCTGGATGCCACCGATCCCGCCGCCTATCCCTGGGCAGTCTGCTGCTTCGGTCGCAATGAAAATGCAGTCATGTTGACGGCGCTGCAAAAGGGCGGACATGTGAGGATCGGCTTCGAGAACAATGTTGTCCTCGCCGACGGCAGCCCGGCCGCCGATAACGCGGCGCTGATTCGGCAGTTCACTGCCGCAGCCAGCGCCAGCCCGCGTCGACCGGCGTCGTCTGGAGAGGTGCGGGCGGCTTTCCCGGGCGGCGGTGCCAAAGCGTTGTAAATTAGCAACAACAATCGTATAACCCACTGGAATAAGGCACTTGGCGGGACTATAGTAGTCGGATAAATACCAACAAAATACTTACGTCTCCAGGAATCAAGAAGGGGAAGACCATGAAACCATTACTTAGGATTCTGGCGATTGCGGCTGCTGCCGCCATCGCAATGCCGGCAACCGTACTGGCGCAGGAAGGCGCGACAGATGACGCGGGAGAAATCGAGGAAGTCACCGTAACCGGTACCCGTTCGCGGCCGCGATCGGTTGCCGATTCACCGGTGGCCATCGATTCTTTCAGCGAGACGCAGCTCAACATGCAGCCGGTCGGCGACATGACCGAGAATCTAAAGAATCTCGTGCCGTCGTTTACTGCAACAGCACTGACTGGCGATGCCAGCGCTTTCGTCCGCCCGGTATCGCTGCGTGGCCTGCCGCCCGACGAGACCCTGTTGCTGGTCAACTCGAAACGACGCCACCGTGGTGCATTGTTGGCGTTATTCGGTGCTGCGATGAACTTCGGTGCACATGCTTCGGATATGGGCGTGCTGCCGAGTATCTCGTTCAAACGTGTGGAGGTGCTGCGTGATGGTGCAGCCTCACAGTATGGTTCCGACGCCATTGCCGGTGTAATCAACTTCATCCTCCGCGACGAAGATGAGGGCGGCAAACTCGAAGCGCAGTATGGTCAGTACTACGAAGGCGAGAATTCCTACAAGGTCGCCGGCTGGAAGGGTTTTCGCCTCGGCGACAGCGGTTTCCTCAATGTCAGCGCAGAGTGGACCGATAATGAGCAACTGGTGCGTGGCTTCCAGCGACCTGATGCGCAGACACTTATCGACGCAGGCGTCAGCGGTGTCGGTGCGGACAGCCCGTATGGCGACGGCCTGGCCCAGACCTGGGGCCGCCCCGAAAACGATGGTGTTCGCACTGCCTGGAACATGGCGATTACCCTGAATGATGACAACGAGCTGTACACATTCGGCAATTACGCCAGCACCTACGGCAATTACCGCTTTTTCTATCGCAACGCATCATTAACACCGGCAGGTGATGGAGGTTGGCATTCGTCCTTGCGACAGTTGCCACTGGATCCGACCGACGACGATGGCGACGGTATCCCGGGCTCCGATGGCGATCCGCTGTCCGCGGCAGAATTTGCGGGTAACTTCTGCTGGTGTGACACGCTGACGGCTGGCTACACGCCGTTTTTCGAAGGGCGCCAGACTGACTTTGCATCGGTCGTTGGTATTCGTGGTGAATTCGACAATGGCGTGTTATTCGATTTCAGCGGCAACTTCGGCATGAACAAGCACGAGTACAAGCTGAACAATTCGCTGAGTGCATCGTATGGACCCGAAAGCAAGCGAGATTTTCGTACCGGCGACATCAAGGAATCCGATCGTAGTTTCAACGGCGACTTCTCATACCCGTTCAGTGCCGATGTTAATCTTGGTTTCGGCTTCGAGTGGCGTGAGGAAGTGTGGCAGGCGTTCGCCGGTGAAACGCAGTCCTGGATTGCCGGACCATGGGCTGCGGTTGGCGATTTGACCAACCCGGTCACGGGCACGAATTACAGTACGCCGCCTATCGGCAGTAACGGTCGTTCTGGTTTCGATGGCGATGCAGCCGGTAAATTTACGCGCTCCAACAACGCTATCTATGGCGACCTCGAATGGGACGTATCCGAGGACTTCCTGCTGCAGTTCGCGCTGCGTTGGGAGGACTTCTCGGATTTCGGTACGACAACAAACGGCAAAATTGCAACGCGCTATAATGTTACGGACCGGTTCACGATTCGCGCGGCAGTTTCGACAGGCTTCCGCGCACCAACGCCGGGGCAGTCGAATCAGCGTGTGATTTCGACGACATTTGACGTCGGCAGTGGCCTGCAGACCCAGTCGGGCACGATTCCGCCGGGCGATCCAGCGCTGGTCCCGCTTGGTGGTAAACCGCTGGAGGCCGAGGAAGCGGAAAACGTCAGCCTTGGTTTCACTGCCGAGATCACCGACAACTTCTCGATCACTGCCGATTGGTACCAGATCGATGTGGATGACCGCATTATCAAGACTGACCGCATCAACGTGGTGGGCGTGCCCGGTTTCGAGGACGCTGATTTCACCGCTGCCGCGTTCTACACCAACGGTGCAGACACGGAGACACAGGGCTTCGACATCGTTGCAAACTGGGATATCGATCATGCGGGTGGCGCAAGCACCGCGGTCAGCCTGGCGTATAACAACAATTCGACAGAGGTTTCGAACCTCGATGTCGTAGAGGCTACCGGTGACAACATCATCGGTAACCAAACCTTGTTCAATATCGAGAACAACCTGCCGGAAAATCGTGCCAGCTTGTCGATCATCCACTTTCGCGACCAGTGGTCATTCACGATCCGTTCGAATTGGTACGACGATGCCTTCGACGAACGTGACTTCCCGGATGGTGACCTTGTCAAAGCTGCAGCAACGTTTGATTTCGAAACTCGCTATTCAGTGAACGATAAATTCACGGTCGTAGCTGGTGCAAACAATGTGTTCGATGAATTCCCGAACGAGACGGACACGCGCTTCTCGAATGGTCTGCAATATTCGCGGCGTACACCATTCGGCTACGACGGCGGCATGTGGTATCTCAAGGGTGTTTTTGAATGGTAGGTTGACGCCTTCGATATGCAGTAGTATCAGACGCGGGCTTCATGCCCGCGTCTTTTTTTCGCAATACTGAGTACTGGAATATATGGGAAACACGAGCAGGATCATTGGCGTGCTCGGCGGCATGGGGCCTGATGCCACGGTCGACTTTATGAGCAAAGTCATTGCCCTGACGCCGGCCGACAAGGATCAGGACCACATCCACATGCTGATCGATCACAATCCGGGCGTGCCGAATCGGCAGACCGCCATCCTCGATGGAGGTGAAGATCCCGGGCCGGATCTTGCGGCGATGGCTGCAAGGCTCGAGGTTGCCGGTGCGGACTTCCTGGTTATTCCCTGCAACACGGCATATGTATTCAGGGACGCCGTGGACTCGGCCGCAGCCGTACCCCTGATATCGATAATCGACGTAACCGTTGGCGAAGCCGTTACGAAGGGTGCAAGCGCCGTGGGTGTGCTGGCGACCGATGGTTGTGTCGCCGCCGGCGTTTACCAGGATGCGCTGAAACGCGCGGGCGTCAAAGCGGTCGTGCCCAGTGAAGAGGAGTTGGAACAGTTTATGACGCTTTGTAACCGCATCAAGGCCGGCTACCAGGGCGAGCGGGTGGCGCGCGAGATGACGAAGCTCGCAGAAGCGCTGGTCGAGCGCGGCGCGGAAGTCGTCATCGCTGGCTGCACCGAGATTCCGCTGGTGCTTAAGCAATCGGCGCTGGCGGTCCCGCTCATCTCATCGACTGACGTGCTTGCGGAAACGACGGTCGCCCTTGCCCGCGGCGAGATGGCATTGCCGCGAAAAAAATCATAGCCGTGTTATCGAAGTTTCCACGGGTCGCGCTGGGCCACCTGCCAACGCCGCTTGAGTTCCTGCCGCGACTGAGCGAGCGGTTGGGCGGTCCCGCAATTTGGGTTAAACGCGACGATTGCACCGGGCTTGCAACCGGAGGTAACAAGACGCGCAAGCTCGAATTCTCGATGGCGGCGGCGCTCGAGGAGGGGGCGGACACAATCGTCACTGTCGGTGCCGTGCAATCCAATCATGTGCGGCAAACAGCTGCTGCCGCTTGTAAGCTCGGTCTGAATTGCGAGGTTCTGCTGGAGCATCGTGTGAAGGATCCGAGCGAGCCTTATGCGAACTCCGGGAACGTACTGCTTGACCGGATTTTTGGAGCAAACCTGCGCGAGTACCCCGCTGGCATCGATTTCGATGCGGCGATGCTGGAAGTTGCCGACGAGGTCAGAAACGATGGCGGCAAGCCATACATCATCCCGGGCGGCGCATCGAATGTGGTCGGTGCCCTTGGGTACGTAAATTGTGCCATTGAACTGCTCGAGCAGGCGCACTCGGCGGGACTGACAATCGATCACCTCGTGACAGCGACGGGCAGTGCCGGAACTCAGGCGGGACTGATTGTCGGGCTCAGGGCGTTGCAGCGGGATATTCCGCTGCTGGGCATCGGTGTCAATGCGCCGCAGGATGTTCAGGAAGAAAAGGTCTACAAGCTGGCGTGCGAGACCGCTGATTTTATCGGCAAAGCCGGAATCGTCGCTCGCGAGGATGTCATCGCGAACTGCAATTATATCGGTGAGGGTTACGGCATGCCGACAGAGAGCATGAACGAAGCTGTGTTGCTACTCGCGCGGCTCGAAGGATTGTTGTTCGACCCGGTATACAGCGGCAAAGGCCTTGCCGGCATGATCGATTTGATTCGGAACGGCGGATTCGGCGACGCGAGTAACATTGTGTTCCTGCATACCGGCGGCGCTGCTGCATTGTTCGCGTACTCCGACCTGCTAAATACCGATGCGCTCTGACCAGCGAGGCTGCAACCGATGAAATCCTACCTGCGTCGCCACATCCTCATCGTCTCGGCATGCCTGTGCTTTGCGCTCCTGGCGGGACCGGGCTGCGTCGCGGCACAGGACGAAGACGAGGAGGGCGCGCCACCCGCATTGAATGAGAAACCAATGTCAGCGGTTCGACTCGGCGAGTTGATTCTCGCCGTCGATGAAGACGCGATTTTGGAGGAGACAGCCTGGATTTTCGCGCTCGAAGAACTCGAAGTTATTGTGGTTTACGATATTGAGGCGGACCGGATGCGAATCATCATCCCGATTGGTCCGGCGACAGACATCCCGCAGGAAGAACTGGTGCGCCTGATGCAGGCGAATTTCGATTCGGCCCTCGATGCGCGATACGCGATCGCGCAGGACACCCTTTGGGGCGTATTCATTCACCCCCTCTCCGAATTGTCGGATGACGAATTCCTGACCGCACTCGGTGAGACGGTCAATATTGTCTTGACCTATGGCACGAGCTACTCCTCAGGCCTGCTTATTTATGGCGGCGGGGACAGTGCAGAGATACAACGCCGGCAGCTGATCGATGAGCTGAGGAACAAGCGCACGTGAACGGGGCGCCTGGACAGGTACCGGCGTGGATACCCTGATCGCGCTTTTTCGCGGCATCAACGTTGGTGGCCACCACAAGCTGCCGATGCAGGACCTTCGCGATATCCTCGCATCGCTCGGCTGCGAAGACGTCAAGACCTATATTCAGAGCGGCAACGCGGTTTTTAATTCGTCCGAGCATCCGGAATCCCTGGCCACCGGGATCCAGGCGGCTGTGGAGGCTAAATTCGGCTTCGCACCCCGCGTGCTGATACTCGAAGTCGAACAGTTCCGGGCGATAGCAGCGGCAAATCCGTACAAAGCCGCTGAGGAAACACCCAAGGCCTTGCATGTCGCGTTCCTGGCAGAGCTGCCCGGTAA
>Ga0224508_10005038_pt1 | contig 10706 bp, 11 predicted proteins | sample SF_Jan12_sed_USG_4_FD_170157 | JGI IMG/M metagenome (GOLD analysis project Ga0224508, IMG submission 170157) | Sediment microbial communities from San Francisco Bay, California, United States - SF_Jan12_sed_USGS_21 | ecosystem: Environmental > Aquatic > Marine > Sediment | place: USA... | reverse complement strand
ACTCGACGAGTTGGAGACGCGGCTCCATCTGCGGCTGGAACGGTCGCTGGCCGAGCCTCGGTCCCGCCTGACCGAGCTGAAGGCGAGCCTTCTGGGCGCCACGCCCCGGCATCTCGTAGCGAGTCTCCGCGAGCGTCTCCGCTTCAACGTCCGTGAGCTGGAGCGTGGCGTGCGCGAGGTGCTGCAGATGCGGAAGAGTCGGTTCTCGCTGGCGGAAAGAACACTGAGATCGGTGAGTCCACTGGCCACCCTGGACCGCGGTTATGCAATCGTTACGAGGCGTGCCGACGGTCGCGTCGTGACCGACGCCACCACGGCTGAGCCCGGGACGGGCATCGAGGTCCGGCTTGCCCGAGGCGAGCTCTCCGCAACGGTCGAGGACTCCCGCCCCGCCGCCGAGGACGATAGCTGACTGGTAGACGCGGTCATCACATAGCTCAGGGGCCTGTCCTCAACGCCACGTTGACGTGCACCGGCGGGCGGGCGCGATAGCCCTCCGCGGGCGGTCGTGCGTCGGAAAACTGTCAGTGCTCAAAGAAACGAGAGATGGCAGGGCGGAAGTTGTCCATGTCCACCAGGAAGGAGTCGTGCCCCTGAATCGAGGGGAGCTCGATGAACTCGACCGCCCGCCCCGACCGCTCCAGCTGCCCCGCCAGCTCGTGCTGCTGGTGCAACGGGAAGAGGAGGTCGGTGGCGACACCGATCACCATCACGCGGGATGCCTGAATCCTGCCAATGCCGGCCTCGACGGACGCACCGTGATCCGCCACGTCGAATAGATCGCTCGCCTGTGACAGATAGAGATAGCAGTTCGGATCGAACTGCCCCGTGAATTTGTTGGCATGGTGCTCCAGATACGACTCGATCTCGAATGTGGGCGCAAACGGGTCCCCAGTCTCACACTCCGCCGCGCTGCGCTCGCGGCCGAATCGCTGCCGCCACTCCTCTGCAGAGCGATAAGTGATCATCCCGAGCTTGCGTGCAAGACGCATACCCGTGATCGGGTACGCGTCCGGGGTGTAGTTGCCGTTCGACCAGGCCGGATCCCGTCGAATCATCTCTCGCTGCAAGGACCGCAAAGCGGTTGCAAAGGCAAGCGAACGTGTCGCCGACGAAATGACAAGAAGTCCTTTCGAGAGTCCGGGAAATAGAATTTCGAACGCCAAGGCGGACATTCCCCCCATGGAGGGTCCCACCGTGGCGTAGAGTGCATCGACACCCAGGTGACGCATAACCTCCCGGCCTCCACGAGCCACATCCTCCAGAGACAGAACCGGAAACGCGCAGCGATAGGCCTCACGCGTCTCGGGATTCGTCGATGCGGGGCCGGTCGACCCGAAGCAGCTCCCCAGGGAGTTGACGCAGATCACGAAGAATCGCCGGGTATCGACGGCGCGGCCCGGACCGATGATCTCTTCCCACCACCCCGGAGCCCGGTCCTGCGGTGAGGATGCTGCGTGAGCCGAGGGCGATAGCCCGGTGAAGATCAGCACGGCGTTGTCCCGCTTCTCCGACAACTCCCCCCAGGTCTCGTAGGCAATCGTCGGGTTCAGAAGCGACCCGCCTCGGTGCATCGGAAACACACCTTCCACCGTCACGAATTGTCTGGCGCTGCTCAAATAAGGGCCCTGTTCTGAATTCGATCCGACGTTGCACAGACCGAAAGAAGTGTAAGACCCTCCGGCGCGCCTGGTTCTAACTTATCGTTATTAGAATAGGCCAGCGGGAGTGAGGCCCCCCAAGCCGTCACTTGCGACCATGACGAATCACCCGGCGCCTGCGTTTCAGCTGCCTGCGCGTCAGGGTGTTGCGCCGGCCCGCGAACGGGTTCTCGCCGCTCTTGAGCTCCAACCTCAGAGGCACCCCTTCGAGGCGCAGCGCCTTGCGGAACGCATTCACCAGATACCGCCGGTAATGTGCCGGCAGGCGTTCCGGACGGTTGCCGTGAATCACGAGAATCGGGGGGTGCCGACCACCCTGGTGCACGTAACGCAGCCGGATCCGACGACCCCCAACCAGGGGCGGCGGATGGGCGGCGAGCGCGCGCTCGAGGATCCGGTTGAGGTTCGGTGTCGCGAACTCCCTCCCCGCCGCATCGTAAGCGGTGAGCGCGGCGTTGACCACGGAATCGATGCCGCTGCCATGGAGCGCCGAAATATAATTGACACGTGCAAAGCTGACGAACTCAAGCTTGCGGTCCACCTCAGCTTCAATCTGTCGGCGACGAGAGCCTTCGATCCCGTCCCACTTGTTGACACCGATGGTGATCGCGCGACCGCGCTCGATGATCAACCCAATCAGATGAAGATCCTGCTCGGTCACGCCTTCCCGCGCATCGAGCAGCAACAGGACAACGCCGGAATCCTCGATCGCCTGGAGGCTCTGCACGACGCTGAACTTCTCGATGGAATCGTGAACCCGTGCGCGGCGGCGGATACCGGCGGTATCGACGAGAACGAAGTCGCGGTCTCCCCGCCGGCAGGGGACGAGCACACTGTCTCGGGTCGTGCCCGGCTCGGCGGACGTGACCAGGCGCTCGGCGCCCAGCAACCGGTTAATCAGTGTGGACTTACCTACGTTGGGTCGCCCGACCACCGCGAGGCGCGGCCCGTCGAGGCGATCCCGCTCCTCCTCTTCCCGACTCGGCTCCGGGGCGAAGGGGTCTAGAACTTCGCGCATCAGGCTCGCGATCCGACGTCCGTGCAGCGCCGCGATGCTCACCGGAGACCCCAGACCCAGGCTGTGAAACTCCGCCTCGGCTAGCTCCGGGCCGAGCCCTTCGGATTTGTTGACGGCAATGGTGACTGGTTTGTTGGAGCTGCGAAGCCGTTCGGCGATGTGCTGATCGGCAGCGGTCAAGCCCTCACGGTAGTCCACGACGAGAACCACGGCATCCGCTTCATCCATAGCGATCTGCGCCTGCCGAGCGGCCAGCGAGTCTACCTCACCAGCGTCGTCGCCGAGGCCCCCGGTGTCGATAGCAATAAAGGACCGGCCTTCGAAGTTGCCGAAGCCGTAGCGGCGGTCCCGGGTCAGGCCAGGATAGTCGGCAACCAGCGCATCCCGGGAACCGGTAAGCTGGTTGAACAGGGTGGACTTACCGACGTTGGGTCGTCCCACCAAAGCCACTGCAGGGAGCATGATCTAGTCCGCATATCTCGCCGGGCTGGGTCGTCCTAGGCCGGGTCGTCGACGGGTTCCGGTTCCGGTTCCGGTTCCGGTTCCGGTTCCGGTTCCGGTTCCGGTTCTTCGATCTGAACCGTATAAGCGGCCAGGGTACCGTCTTCGGCCTGGGCGAATAGATTCGTTCCGACTACAAGCGGCGCCGCAGCGATCGGCCTCGATGCAACCCGTTCGCGCGCCAGAAAGCTGCCGTCAGCAGGATCGATCCAATGCAGATAGCCTTCGAAATCACCGACGACGATCGTATTCCCGTAGGCGCTGGGCGCCGTGACGTCTCTCAATCTCAACGCGTCCTGCCGCCACTTGGGCGTTCCCGCCCGGCGCTCTAGTGCCACCAGCTCGCTGAATTCGTCCGTGACGTAGACACTGTTCAGATCGACACCCAGTCCCGAATAGCTCGAGAGCTCCTGTTGCCAGAGGACCAGGCCGGTTTCCAGCGCGATGCCCACGGCCCGCCCGTGGTAGCCGACGGCGAAAACGTCGTTACCCACAACCCGGAGACCAGCGCTGATGTCGACCAGGCGTTCCAGCTCCGTGCGCCCCGAGGGTGCGGCCACAATGATCTCCCACCGCGGCTCACCGTTAGTGAGCTCATAAGCCCCCAACCGGCCATTATCGAAGCCTGTCACGACGGCCGTCCCTGCAATGGAAGGCGCCGTGTTCCCCCGTAGCGTCAGCGCGGGGACGGTTTGCACAACCGACCAGAGCTCGCGACCGTCTGGCATCGAGTAGCCCCGCAGCCGACCATCGACCGTTCGCAGGACCACGACATCTCCACCAATCGCAGGGGGCGCCAGGACCTCTGAGCCGACGACGCGGCGCCAGAGCTCTTCACCCGTCTCAGCATCCAGCGCGATGAGATCCCCATCGGACGTGCCGAAGGCCAGGGCTCCGTTTCCATAGGCCGGGCCCGCGGACAGCGGCAGATCCGTCCGCGTGGCCCACTGCCGCCGACCGCTCTGCGCATCGAACGCCGCTGCCTGGCCATCATGACTGCCCGCGTAGATCCGCGCGCCATCGGTCGCCGGCGCCAGGCCCAATCGCAGACGTTCGGATGCCCTGCCCACGCGGGCGCTCCAGACCCTTCGAACGTCGATTCGCTCCTCGATGGTCTGCAGCTCCGCCGGCGGCTCGCTCGTATCCTTGTCGCCGCCGCAAGCGCCGGCCCCCGTACCGAGTATCACAATGGCCATTGCCAACCAGCGCCTCACTGCGCCGCCTCCTCCGCTGTCGTGACCTCGACGGCGGGAAGGTCCTCGAGCTTCATCTGCACCAGATTCCGGTCAACCAGATTCGATTCCTGCGCCGTGAGCGCCGCGTTGTACGCCATCCGCGCGCTCGCGGGATCTCCCAGCCCGACATGGATATCGCCCCGCACCTCGTTGTAACGACCGGAAAAACTCCCAGGGTCCACGTCGAGTGCCGCCAGGGCTTCTTCGTATCGCTCCTGATCCGCAAGCACCCGTGCGAGACGAAGCCGGGCGACCAGTGCAAGCTCTGGATCCCTGCTGCTCTCCATCACCAAGCGCAGCTCTTCTATCGCCCCGTTCATCTGCCCCGCGTCCATCCGCATGACGGCGACGAGCATGCCGCCATGATCGGTATAGGGGCTTTGCGGGTAGTCATCCCGCAGCTGTGTCAGCAGATTACGGGCATCGCCGAGTGCATCGTCCGCGACGGCTTGGCGCAACTCCACGTAGAGTGTCGAGGCAGCCTCGGCCCGCGCATCCTGATAAGCGTTATAACGGTTCCAGCCCAGCAGGACGAGCACGCCCAGAGCGACACCACCGATCAGATACCAGCCGTTCTCACGCCACCACGCGCGGATCTGCTCGAGCTGTTCCTTTTCAGAGAGAAATTCGTCCACCAAAAGCCTCCCGGCTCTTTTTTGCAGTCGCGCCTATTCTACGGCGATTCTTTGCGAACGCGGAGCAGCACCGAGACCACCGCATCCGGGCCCAGCAGGGTCTGTGGGGTATCCTCCCGCAGCGCCTTGACGCTCAACAGGCCCGCAGCCAGCTCGTCGGTGCCGAGAATCAGGGCGAGGCGCGCACCGCTGCGATCCGCGCGTCGCAACTGCGATTTCAAGCTCCCGCCCGCTGTGTCCATGAAGAGTCGGACCCCCGGCACCCGCCCCCTGAGCTCCTCGGCGATCCCAAATCCCTGCCGCTGCGCCTGGTCCCCGGCCAGGACCAGGTACGCGTGGGGCTTGCGCTCCACCATCTGCAGCCCTTCGGCCTCGATGAGCTCGACCACCCGCTCGATGCCCAGGGCCCAGCCGCTCGCGGGAGTCTCCCGCCCACCCAGCTGGGCGACCAGACCATCGTAGCGCCCCCCTGAGCAGATTGCGCTCTGTGCGCCCAGTCGGTCGGTCACCCACTCGAAGACCGTGCGTGAGTAATAATCCAGGCCTCTCACGAGTCTCGAGTTGAGCGAGAAGCCCACATTGACGTCATCCAGAAGCTCCTGCAGACGCTCGAAATGCGCCTTCGACTCCTCATCGAGGTAAGCACTCAACTCCGGCGCCTGCGCTATCAACGGCGCGAGATCCGGGTTCTTGCTGTCGAGGATTCTCAGTGGATTGCGTTCCAGGCGATGCAGGCTCTCCGCGTCCAATACCTCCCGAGATGCCGAGAAGTACTGCTGCAGCGCTTCGCGATAACCCGCTCTGGCCGCCGGCGTGCCGAGAGAATTCAGTTCGAGCCGCGGGCTCTCGAGCCCCAATCGCTCCCATAACCGGGCCGACATCACGATCAGCTCTGCGTCCACCTCCGGACCAGCGAAACCGATAGCCTCGACATCCAGTTGATGAAACTGACGGTAACGGGCCTTCTGGGGCTTCTCGTAGCGAAACATCGGGCCACTGCACCAGAGTTTCTGCTGCTGATTGTGAAACAGGCCGTGTGTCAGCCCGGCACGGACGATGCCCGCGGTAGCCTCGGGTCGCAACGTCAGACTCGATCCGTTGCGATCCTCGAAGGTATACATCTCCTTTTGCACGATATCGGTCGTTTCGCCGATCGAGCGGCTGAACAGCTCCGTGCGCTCTATCGCAGGAATTCGAATCCGCCGGTAACCATAAGCTTCGAAGATCGCCTCGGCAGCGGACTCGACAGCCGCCCACGCCGAGCGTGCCTCCGGCAGAATATCGTTCATGCCGCGAACCGGCTGAAGGGATTCGGACATTGGCCTCAGGGGCCCTCGGCGATCACGAATCGGGCGAGGTTTCCCTGGCGACTGTCGGCGGGGATCGGGTAGGGGGTTCCGTTGATCTGCAGTCCAACCCCACCTGCATTGCCGAGAAAGAACGACAGCGGTAGCTGCGCATCGAAGCTGGAGACGGCTCCGGCACTGCCGAGGCCATAGAAGAATCGTTCACCCCGGGCATCGGTCACTTCCGTCCAGCAATCCTGCTCGAAGCTGATGGTCACCTCGACCGTCGGCCCCGGCGGGAGATCCGGCACGGCCGCATCCGCCAGCTCGGCCACGGGTTCCACCGCCGAGCCAACGGGCACCGCTGCCGGCTGCGGCTCGATCGCCGCATCGGCGCCGAGCTGCTCAAGCACGGCCGGCTCCTCGCTGCTGCCCGGCTCCGGAACCACGACTGCCTCTGGCCCCGAGCCCAGCGCCGGATCGGGTGCCGGTACGGATTCCTCGGGCAGGTCGGGCGGGGGCGCTTCCACGACCGTTTCCTCATTCATCCCCGGATCGTCGGGCGCCTCGCTCGGGGAGGTCACCTCCACCGGCGGCGCATCGTTGGACAGATACCAGATGCCGAATCCGACGACCAGCGTCGCGAGGATCAGGCTCGCGACGACCCATTGGGAAATCTGTTGCTCGTCCCGCAGCCGGATGGGCCTGTTCGCCATCATGGGCACGTCACGCACCTCGGCCTGGCGATAGTACTCGGCCAGCAGGTCAGCGTATTCGAGCCCGAGCCGCTGGCCATACTGCTTGATGTAGCCCTTCGTGAAGACCGGCGCCGGGAAGTCCTCGAAATTGTCCTCTTCGAGAGCGCTCAGAAACCGGGGCTCGATGCGCAGCTCCCCCGAGATCTGCTCTATGGAGAGATCCAGCTCCTCACGGGCGCCTTTGAGCATGGCCCCGACGGTTGCTGAGGATTCCTCGGCAGGGCGATCCTCCTCCGGGGACTGTGTGTCATTGCTGTCCATCACGCTCGAGCTGATCTAGCTGGGCCATCTCGGCCGATTCGGGGAACCGTTCTCGCAAACGGGTCGCGCAGCGTTGCGCGTCCGCGTAGTTACCCAGCGCCCTCTCGACCCGGAAACACAACCAGAACATCTGCGGGTTCTCCGGTGCAGATTCCAGGTAGCGCTGGGCGAAAGCGCGCGCCTGCATGAAGCTCTCGTTCTCGAACGAGAGCTGGGTCAGGTTGAAGAGTGCGTCCGGATAACCCGGGTTGCGGGCGAGTGCCTCGCGGAAATAGCGCTCGGCCGCGGCGTTATCTCCGGAGTCCCGTGCGCAGATTCCGGCGTTCGTGAACGCGGCTTCCGGGGTCGCATAGCGCGGGTTCTGCGCCGCCCGCATGAACTGCCGCTCGGCATCGTTCCAACGCTCGTTACGACACAGAAAGACCGCGTAGCTGTTCGCGGCGCCCGGATTCCCCGGCTCGAGCTGCGTAGCCCGCCGGTAATGGCCCTCCGCTTCGTCGATTTCACCAAGCTGGTCGTAGACCAGCGCGATGGTGCTGTGCGCGTCCGCAAGGCGAGGATTCTGGCGCAGGGCCGACTCCAGTCTCTCCAATGCCAGCTCCAAACGGCCCTCTCGATAATAGGCCACGCCCAGGTTGAGATTCGCCGTGGCCGCCTCCTCGTCCGAGGCGGACTCAGAGATGGTGGTCGATGTGACGGTCGTCACGCATCCCTGACAGAAAAGCCACAGCACACCAAACGGGATAAGTCTCGCCATGGTAGTCATTAGCTCGCTGCCCTGATTTGTCTGTCCCCTAAGCGCACCCGCATCCGGTCCTTGACCTGGCCCGCCAGCTGCCCACACGCCGCGGCGATGTCGTCCCCACGGGTGCGCCGTATTGTAGCGACAATCCCGGCAGACCTCAGATCCGTGCAAAATCGATCTATCACTTCGGGGGAGGAGCACCGGTAATCGGTGCCAGGGAAGGAGTTGAAGGGGATCAGATTCACTTTGGCCGGCCGGTCCCGCAGCAGTTTCGCCAGGATTTCCGCATCCCGGGCCCTGTCATTCACATCGGCAAGCATGACGTACTCGAACGTGACCTGCCGCGAAGCCAGACATTCCGCATACTGCCAGCAGGCATCCAGAAGCTCACGGATTCGATGGCGCCGGTTGATCGGCACCAGTTCATCCCGAAGGGGATCTGTCGGCGCGTGCAGGGACACGGCAAGGGCGACATTGCAGTCCTCAGAAAGTCTGCGGATCTGCGGCACGAGCCCCGAGGTACTGATCGTTACGCGCCGGCGTGACAGGCCAAAGGCGTAGTCGTCGATGAGAAGCTTAGCCACCGGAACCACCTCGCGATAGTTCGCGAGCGGCTCCCCCATGCCCATGAATACGACGTTCGTCACCGCTGAATCCGGCCCCAGAGACTGCTTGGCGAGCACCACCTGACCCAGGATCTCGGCGGCGGAGAGGTTGCGATTGAATCCCCGTCGACCCGTCGCACAGAAAGAACAGTCCATGGCGCAGCCGGCCTGGGAGGAGATGCACAAGGTCCCGCGACTCGGCTCGGGTATGTAGACGGTTTCCACGGCCTGTCCCGCCCCAACGTCGAGCACCCACTTGTGTGTGCCGTCGCCAGAGTCCTCCCTGCGAATCACCTTCGGCGGCGCAAGGCAGGCAACGCATTCCAGCTGCCGGCGCAACCCCAGGCTCAGATCCGTCATCTCTTTGAAATCGAGGACACCACGCTGGTACACCCAACGCATGATCTGCCGCGCCCGGTAAGGTTTCTCGCCGAGCCCTACGAAAAACTCAGCCAACGCCTCCGGAGTGAGCCCAATGAGGTTGAGCTTACCGGGTGCGTCGCGAGTCGGATTCAGCGCGTGCGCGCGCAAATCTCCTCCCGGTCGAAAAAGAAGCTGATTTCCTGGGCAGCCGTGTCCGGACCATCGGAGCCATGCACCACATTCTCTTCGATGGATGCCGCAAAGTCCGCCCTGATCGTCCCGGGATCCGCGTCCGCCGGGTTGGTCGCTCCCATGATCTCGCGGTTCTTCTGGATCGCGTCCTCACCCTCGAGCACCTGAACCACGACGGGACCAGAGGTCATGTAACTCACCAGATCGGCGTAGAAAGGTCGTTCCCTGTGAACGACATAGAATCCCTCCGCCTGCTCCTGAGTCAGGCGGAGCATTTTTGCCGCAACGATCTGGAGGCCTCCCTGCTCGAATCGGCGATAGACCTCGCCGATCAAGTTCTTCTGCACACCATCCGGCTTGACGATGGACAGGGTCCGTTCAACTGCCATTCTGCACCCTCATTGATTGATCGTCTTTCACTAAATGCTGAAACTCTCTCCGCAACCACATTCGCCTTTGACGTTCGGATTGCGGAACTTGAATGCTTCGTTGATGCCTTCCTTTACGAAGTCGACCTGGGTCCCGTCGATGAGCTTCAAGCTGTCAGTATCCACGACCACCTTGACGCCACGCTCGTCGAATACCACATCGTCAGGGTCGATGGAGTCCGCGTAATCGATGACGTACGCATAACCCGAGCAGCCCGTCTTTTTGATTCCCAGCCGCAGACCCACGCCATGCCCGCGGCGCTCGAGATATCCGCGTACGCGCTCCGCTGCGCTTTCCGTTAGTGAGATTGCCATCTTCAGCTTCCCTTCCGTGCGTCCAGACTCTCGAGCTCTCGCCAACACTGCGCGGCGGCATCCTCGATCAGCAACAACTTACCCAACTTCTCCACCGCCACGCCCAGCGCTTCATGGCGCTCGCGCATGTCCAGCCCCTCCAGCGCTTCGCTGGGGCGCCCCTCCAGCCACTCGGCTGCCCAATCGACCGCGGCCACCGTGTCCGGGCAACCGTAGACGTTGAAACGGGCAGCGCAAATAACGCCATCGAGTACCTGGACCTGGAACCGAATCCAGACGTTCAAGGTGCGATCTGCGGCCTCGCCTGAAACCAGCCCCGGAGTACCCTCTTCGAAAGCCCCGACCCTGCTCGGCGACCCAAACCGCTGTTCCACCTCAGAGCCGTAATCCATAGAGCTCTCAATAGTTTAGCGCAAAGCGTGCGCTCCGCGCATCAGCGTGCGATCCAGGCCGGGGCGCCGGTTGCGAGCGCCCTGAGCCGGGGCACCTCCTCCTGGATTCTGCCCACCACGTAGTCGATCTCCGCCTCGGTCGTGAAACGGCCCACGCTGAACCTCAGGGTGCTCGCGGCCAGGGCGTCGCTCAGCCCCATGCCACGCAACACGTGCGAGGGATCGGGGACGTCGGAGTTACACGCCGAGCCCGCCGAGATGGCGACATCATCCAGCGCGAGCTGCAAACTCTCACCCTCGACACCGGGAAA
>Ga0224508_10005037_pt1 | contig 10707 bp, 6 predicted proteins | sample SF_Jan12_sed_USG_4_FD_170157 | JGI IMG/M metagenome (GOLD analysis project Ga0224508, IMG submission 170157) | Sediment microbial communities from San Francisco Bay, California, United States - SF_Jan12_sed_USGS_21 | ecosystem: Environmental > Aquatic > Marine > Sediment | place: USA: California... | reverse complement strand
CGAGTTCTCCGGCACCCCCTTCTCTTCTAGATAGCCGGGGACCGTCTCGTCGTCGATGACACCGCCCACGTACTGGCCGTACACCACATCCTCGGGCTTGATCGGTTGAACCGAGCGAAGCACCTTCACCTTCTCGTCGCGGATGGAGTCGGCATCCAGCTTGACCGGCGGCTCCATCGCCACCAGCGCCAGCAGTTGGCTGACATGGTTCTGAATCATGTCGCGGAACGCCCCTGCCTGGTCGTAGTAGCCGGCCCGGGTCTCGAGTCCGAGATGCTCGCCAACCGTGATCTCCACGCTGCGCACCAGCGAGCGATTCCAGGACGATTCGAACAGAGCATTGGCGAACCGAAACACCAGCAGGTTCTGTACCGTCTCTTTGCCGAGGTAGTGATCGATCCGATAGACCTGGTCCTCGCCGAACCAGCGATGCACCACCTCGTCGAGTTCCCGGGCAGAGTCCAACGACTTTCCGAATGGCTTTTCAATGACCAGTCGGGTGAACCCGGGTCCCTCGTTGAGGCCGGCCGTTCCGATGTTCTCGATGGCGGTGGGGAACACCCGGGGCGGGATGGCCAGATAGAACGTTCGATTGCCGGGAAGCTCATACTCCGCCTCAATGGCGGCGATCTTCTCGGCGACGCCCGCCCATCCCCCGGCCTCATCCGAGTTGGAGGCGTAGTGCATGGATGTGTCACACCAGGCCTTGACGGTGTCGTGGGAAAGCCCGGCCAACATCAGGCTTTCGCGCGCCCAGTCTCGGTAGTCGGCATCGTCGCGCTCTGCCCGGCCAACCGCCAGAACGTGGAAGCCGGTCTGCCAGCCGTGATGTTCGACCAGCCGGGCAATGGAGGGAAGGAGCTTGCGACCGGCCAGGTCGCCTCCCCCACCAACGATGACGAAGAGCGTGGGAGCGAACGTAGCCATCACGAGTCCTTCTTGACCGCGTGTCCGCCGAATTGGCCGCGCAGGGCCGACAATACCCGGTCGCTGAATTCGACCTCGTCGCGTGACCCGATCCGTCGCATGAGCGCCAACGTGATGACCGGGGCGGCCACATCCAGCTCAATGGCCTCGGCCACAGTCCAACGGCCCTCCCCTGAGTCGGGAACATAGGGGGCGATGCCGTCCATCGACGGGTTCTCGTCGAGGGCGTTCACGGCCAGGTCGAGCAGCCACGATCGGACGACGCTGCCGTGCTGCCACACCTGGCCGATCTGGGCAAGGTCCAGACCGAACTCCTCTTTGTCGTGCATGATGGCGAAGCCCTCGGCGTAGGACTGCATCATTCCGTACTCGATGCCGTTGTGAATCATCTTGACGAAGTGGCCGGAACCGGACGGGCCCATCCGGCCCCATCCCGTGGTGGGTGAGGGGGCAAGGGTCTCGAAGATGGGCCGCATCCGCTCGACTGTGTCGGCGTCGCCTCCCACCATCATGCTGTACCCCTCGGCCAGGCCCCAGATGCCGCCCGACGTTCCGACGTCAATCAGTTGGATGCCATCGTCGGCCAGGGTGGCCGCCATCGCCACCGTGTCCTTGTAAAAGGAGTTGCCGCCGTCGATGACGGTGCACCCCGACTCCAGCAGCCCGGCCAGGGCCTCTATCGTCGAGGAGGTTGGGCCTCCGGCGGGCACCATCACCCACACGTGTTTGGGTACGTCGAGCTGAGACACCAGGTCTTCCAGCGACTCGGCGCCCCGGGCGCCGGCCACCACAACCCGCTCGATCGCTTCGGGATTGTGGTCGTAGCCGACGACGTCATGACCGCCCCGCACCAGGCGTTCGGTCATGTTGGCACCCATTTTCCCGAGCCCGACCATTCCCAATTGCATTTGCGTTCTCCTAGATATCGATTCCGAGGGCAACGAGGCCTTCCCGAAGCTGGCCGGGGTTGTGGTAATGAATAGTGCGCATGCCCTCGGTGATGGCGCACTCGAGATTGAGGTCCCGGTCGTCGATGAACACGCACTCCTCCGGGCGCCGCTGGGTGATGTGCAGTGCCAGTTGATAGATCGCCTGATCGGGTTTCTTGACTCCCAGGAATCCCGAAGAGAGAAACACGGTGAAGTAGCGGCTGAGGTCGAAGCGGTCGATGCGGGCCTGGTTGAGCTCCACCGACTCGTTGTTGAGGGTGGCCATCAGATATCGGCCGGAGGCCGCCAGATCCTCGACCACGGCCAAGGCCTCCGGGTACGGCTGGGACTCGGCAACCATGCCGGCCAGGAATGCGTCCCGGGTGAAGTCGCGGCTCCGGTAGAAGACGGTGCGGTCGAGATATTCATCGATGGTCATTCGGCCAGTTTCGAAGGCGTCGGCGACGAACTCGTGACGGTCGGCGAACTCCTCATAGTCAAGACCAAACGACTCAACGCAATCGCGCCGACTTGTGCGGTCCCACCCGTTGGTGAGCAGCACGCCACCGAGGTCGAAGAACAGCGTGGTGATGTCAGCCAAGCGAGCTCACCGTGTCCACCAGCGCCTCGAGGCCGGGCTCACCCTGTGAGCCGAGTTGCACCCGCAGCACCCGCTGGCGGCGGTCCTCCAGTGCCCGATAATCGCCTTCCGCCTGACCGACCACCAGCTTGTCGAACGTGAAGTCGGTCTCCGGCACCGCCAGGCCTGTCGTTGGCTGGTCGACTATCTGCAATACCAGGGCGGGCGGCCCTCCCTTGTGGAGTTGGCCGGTCGAATGAAGGAAGCGCGGCCCGAAGCCCACGCTGGTGGCCGAGCCCGTCAGGTGCCGGAGATGATGACGCAGATCCTGGGTGAGGCGCACTGCTTCGGTGGTCATCGGCACAAAGGCCGTGAGGGCGATGTAGGCATTCTCGGGAGCGTCCGCCAACCACTGGCCGAGCAGCGAAGCGTCGGTGGGCGCCGCTTCGACGATGGGTGCCCCGCCCGCCAGCTCTCCGGCCATGGCCTGCTTGGCCAGCTCCTTGGCGATCTGCACGTCGGGCTGATTGAACGGATGGATGCCGAGCAGAGCCCCGGCGGCGGCCGTGGCTATCTCGGCGTCGAACATGGCCCTTCCCAGGTCTTCGATCCGGTCGAGCACGATCCACACAACCGGATGGCCGGCCTTTGAGAGAGAGTCCAGACCTTTGGGCTCCTCGCCGGCCAGCTGATATACAAGAAAGAGCCGGTCGTTGCCGTAGGCGGCGGGTTCGGCAAGGTCCTCTCCAGCCACCGGGACGATCCCGGTACCGTCCTTGCCGGTACTTTCGGCGACGAGTTGCTCGAGCCAGTTGGGAAACGCCGCGAGGGCCGGCGAGGTGATGATCGTCAATTTGTCGCGGCCGGCCAGGGCCGCCTCACCCCACACTGCCCCGAGGGTGACTCCGGAGTTGTCGGCCGCCGCGTTGCGACAGTTGGCGGCCGCGCCGGCCGCGCCGGACAAGAACGCTCCAATGTCCACCCCGATGAGAGCGGCCGGAACCAGGCCGAAGGACGTGAGGGCCGAATAGCGTCCGCCGACATCGGGGGGAGTCGTGAACACTCGCCGGAAGCCGCGCTCGGCAGCGATGTCCTGCAAAGCGCTTCCCGGGTCCGTCAGCGCCACGAAGCGCTCGCCTTGGGGAAGGCCGGCGGCCATGAGCCGATTCCAGTAGTAGCGCATGAAGCTGAGCGTCTCGAGCGTGCCGCCCGACTTGGAGGCGACCAGGAAGAGCGTGTGCTCCAGGTCGATGCGATCGTCGACCAGCTCGACCGCACCCGGATGGGTGCTATCGAGCACGATGAGCTCGGGACGGCCGGCGGCGTTCCCGAACGTGGCCTGGAACACCTCAGGGGCCAAGCTGGACCCACCCATGCCGAGCAACACAACGTGCGTAAAGCCCTCGTCGCGAATCGAGTCGGCGAATGCCTCGACATCGGCCACCTCACCAGCCATGTCCTCAGGCAGGGTGAGCCATCCGAGCCGATCGGTGAGCTCGGGCAGTTCGGTCTCCGCCCACACCGTTGGATCTTTCGCCCACAGGCGGCGGACCAGGCCCTCAGAATCCCACCCGGCCACCCGGTCCTTGACCGCAGAGGTCAGGTCGCCGAGGGCGAGATGAACATCAGTCGGCACGGACGAGACCCGCCTTCTCCTCCAAGGAGGCCATGAGTGAAGTGAAGGCCGCCGCGAAGGAATCGACGCCGTCTTCCTGCAACTTGGTGGTGACTGCCTCGAAGTCGACCCCGGCTTCGGCCAGGCCGGCAATGGCAGCGTCGGCCTCGTCCCAGCCGGCCAACAGCGTGGGGCCCCGCACCTCACCGTGGTCGCGAAAGGCGTCGATGGTGGCCGGCGGCGCGGTATTGACCGTGTTGGGACCAACCAACTCTTCGACGTACAGCACGTCGGAGTAGTCGGGGTTCTTGGTGCCGGTAGAGGCCCACAACAGACGCTGGGGCCGGGCGCCGCGGGCGGCCAGGTCGGCGAACGCATCACCAAACAGCTCCTCATACAAGCGGTAGGCCTGCTTCGAGTTGGCGATGCCGGCCTTGCCGCGCAGCGCCAACGCTTCGTCGGTCCCTACCTCGGTGAGCAGGCTGTCGGTGAGCGTGTCCACCCGGCTCACAAAGAACGAGGCGACCGAAGCGATCCCCGACGGGTCCTCGGCCGCTTCCAACCCGCCAATGTAGGCCCGGGCGATGGCCTCGTAATGGGCCAGTGAGAAGATGAGCGTGACGTTGACGTTTATGCCTTCGCTGATGAGCGTCTCGATGGCCGGAACGCCCTCCTCGGTGGCGGGTACCTTGACCAGCAGGTTGGGTCGATCAACCGCAGCCCATAAGCGGCGGGCCTCGGCGACGGTGGCGTCGGTGTCGGAAGCCAGCAGCGGCGAAACTTCCAAACTGACGAAGCCGTCTGCGCCGTCGCTCTCGTCGTATACCGGACGCAGGATGTCGGCGGCCGACCGAATGTCTTCGATGGCGAAGGATTCATACAGCTCGTTCACCGTACAATCGGGTTTAGCGTCGAGCACCGTGCGAATGTCGTCGTCGTATTCCTGGCTGTCGGCAATCGCCTTTTGGAAGATGGATGGATTGGATGTGACGCCCCGGATGCCTTCGGCGACCAGCGCCGCCAGACCGCCATCCTCCAGCAGATCCCGGCGAATGAAGTCGAACCACACGGAAGTACCTGCGGCGTGGATGTCGGTGAACTTGCTCATTGGTCCTCGTTCTCTTGGCGGCGGATGGCCACCCGATAGTCGGCGTCATCCCATTGGTCGATATCTTCCCAGCCAAAGGCGAAACGTATGTCATTGCCCTTTGCATTCCCTGGAGCGATGTCGTAGTACCAGATCCCGACCGCGGTCCCGCTGGCCTGGGCCTCGGTGTGGCTGGCCCACCCGTCGTCTGTCCACTTGAGACGGAAGGGGCGGGGCGTGAGAATGCGCAAGGTCATCGAGGCGGCCACCGACTGGACCTGGCGATTCAGTTTCCACACCTCGAGCGGCAGGCACTCCTCGTGGGGCAGATAGCGCTCGGCCACCTCCGGGATCAGGTCGAAGACGACTCCGTCGGCAACGGACCGCAGCAGCTTGATGTACTCGGCATGGGCCCACATGAGGGGCATGGCGGCACCGGTCGGTTTGCCGAACTCGAGAAACCGCTCGGGTATATCGGCGCTGTCCCACACCTGCTCGGGGAGTAGGCCGGTCCCCACCGCCACCTGTTCGAGGGTTCGAATAAAGGGCGTCACGTCCCGGCCGGCGGCCAGCTCGTAGTGGGCTCGCTCGCCGGTGAGAAGCGGCCAGGCCCGCCCAATCCCATAGCTGTGATATGGACTTCCGTCGGCCTGTTCGCCGTAGCCATCGTGGTTGTAGCGCCGCCAGATCGGCCCCGCCGCGGTGTCCACTCGGAGCAGCCGATCGACCACCGCCAGGGAATCCTCGATCAGCGGATCGTTGGGCGACCGAATCCCGTAACGAACCAGCTCCAGGAACCCGGCGTCGACGATCTCGCGGGCCGGAAACTCGTATCGCTCCCCGGGGCCGCGGTTGGCCAGCACGAGCATGGTTTCGTTCGGGTCCTCGTGGGGGATCGGGTTGTCGAGGTCGTCGGGGTTGATGCGGATGTAGTGGCGGCGGATGTCGGGGTGGAGAGTTCCTTCGGTGGTGACGGTCCACTTCTCGATGTGGCACTCGAGGAAGTCGGCATAGGCCTGCAGGAAGTCAGCCGTGTGCGCATCGCCCCGGTCCCGCATGAACAGTGCGGCACAGGTGAGGGCGGTGATGTTGGAGGCCAGCGTCGAGGGCGAATACCCGGCGGCCTCCTCCCACCGCTCCTGGGCCGTGGCCGGACCATTGCGGATGAGGTACCCCGCCGCCCGCTTGACCAGATCGAAGGGGTCAAAATCGGCCAGGCCGCCCATCTGGTGAAGCTTCCAGGCCAGGATGATCGGGAAGGCCACCTCGTCCAGCTGGATGCCGTGCCAATAGGGCTCCCCACTGATCCAGAAGTTCTGATAGAAGCCGCCGTCAGGCAACTGGGAAGCGGCCAGATAGATGAGGGCCCGCAGGGGTGTGACGGTGTCGCCGGCCGCCAGCAAGCCGGTGGCGCTGTTGACCATATCCCGGCTCCACACGAGGTGATAACCACCCAGCTCGTTGTCTCCCTTGCTGTCGCCCCACGGGATCGACAAAGAGGCGATGATCGCACCGGGATATAGCTTGTCTTCGTGGGCCAGCAGGAGCGAGCGGCTACGGCGATACAGAGCGCCGCCGTCGGTCGAGGCCTCCTCCAACGGCGCCAGGGTGTCGCAGACCGACCGCCAGTCGGCTACGAACCGCTCCCGGTAGTGGTCGAAGGGCAGGCCGAGTGCCTGCAACAGGGCCGTGATCGAACCATGGCGATGGTCGGCGAACGACAAAGCGACCGTGAATTCGCTTCCGGCCGACAGATCAAGCTCGGCCGTCAGAGCGATGTTCCCCTCTGCGCAGTCGTACTCGTAGGTCATGTCGAGGTGCTCCGACAGGTCCTGCCACCCGTCGGTCTCCCCAACGTATCCCACGGAGGCCTTTACGAAGGGTACCGAGGCCCCCATCGCCATCCAGGTGCTCCCCTTGCTGGCGAGTAGCACCGTGTCGGCCCCGACCTCGGCGACCTCTCCGTGGTTGCCATAGCCCCCGATCTCCAGATGCGGCGCGGCCAGTAGGAACAGTCGCAACCCCGGCTCGCCGGTGAATTTCACCCGGACAATCACCGAAGACAGGTCCGAGTCGGTCAACACCTCCTTTTCAATCTGATACCGGCCCCGCCGATCGCGCTGGACCACCCGATAGCCGAGGGCGTCGGGGTGGATGGGCTCGATCGTGTAGTCCATGTCCCGTCGCTCGTCATGGAAGAAGGTGTCACCGTCGCTCACCAGGAATTGCAGGTCGCGCAACTGCGGGCGGTCGAGGGTGGGCCAATAGACCTCGGTCAACACCCCGCGGCCGATGGTGAACCATACGTGGGAGGCGCTGGCATGGGCGGTCCCCACAGCATCCTTGGCCGCCCTTGTCCAGCGGGGCTCGATGCCGGGCCCGCCCGGGGCCGGCCGATGACAATGGTCGTGAATATGGTGGCTCCGCACCGAGGCAGCTTACGGGAGAGAACGGTGCAGCCACCACTCTCCGAAAAACCGAAGCAAATGCCACAGGACCGCGAAAAGCACTCGTATTGTTGCCCGCGAGGGGGTAACCCTCGCGCCGCACTCGCGGTGATCGCCATCACAAACGGAGAATCATCATGCCGCAGGCACATCCACGCCGTCGTTTGTCCATCTTCCTCGCACTGCTCACCATGTTGACCGTGCTGGTCGGCCCCAGCGGCCCCGCCTTCGCTCTCGACATCCCGGTCGACTGCGACGGGGGCGGCGTCCTGCAGACAGCCATCGATTCAGCCTCCCCCGGCGACCGGATCCTCGTGACCGGAACCTGCACCGAGAACCTGGTGATTACCACCGGAGGAACAAACCTCACTATCGAAGGCGCCGGCGCCGGAGTCACCTTCATTGACGGTGGCGGGGTCGACACGACCGTGGACATCGGAACCCTGCCAATCCTGGAGTTCAAGGCCCTCACCATCACCGGGGGCGCAGCCACCGGCATCGAAGGTGGCGGGATTCGCAACGGCGGCACACTCACCTTGACCAACGTCGACGTGGTCGGCAACACCACCGACACCAACGGCGCCGGCGTCTTCAACGGCGGAACGCTGACAGTCAACGGTGGAAAGATCAACAGCAACACTGCCGGCGCCGACGGCGGTGGCGTGTACAACAACATCGCCAGCTCGGCCTTCTTTGACGGGGCTGCCGAAGTCGGTGGCTTCGGGTTCGGCAACGACGCAACCCGCAATGGTGGCGGCATCTACAACAACGGCACCCTCACCCTGCAAAACGACTCCCATGTCCTCGACAACATGGCCGGCGACAGCGGTGGCGGCGTCTACAACACTGCCGGTGTCCTCACCATGGCCTTCGCCCTCGTGAGTGGCAATACGGCCATCGCGGCCGGTGGCGGCATCTACAGCGTCAACGGCAGCGTCATCGACATGGTCGGTTCGTCGGTCGGGGCCAACACGGCTCCTGCCGCCGGCGGAATCCTCAACGCCGACGCCACCAGCTCGGCGTTCATCGGCAGCTCGTTTGTCAACAGCAACTCCGCGACCAATCCGCTCGGCACCGGCGGTGGCGGTATCGAGAACGCCAACGGAGCGACGATGAGCATCGACGACGTCGATATCACCGGCAACACCGCCGACGGCACCGGCGGAGCCGGCATTCACAATGTCGACTCAACCTTGACCATCGCCAACTCGCGTATCATCGCCAACATCGCGACGGCGACCGGTGGTGGGATCCGGACGTCGGGAACTCTCACCGTTGACGACCTGACGCTCATCCAAGGCAACCAAGCAACGGCCGGCGGCGGTATCTACCTGGCGGGCCTCGCCTCGACTGTCGACATCATCGACTCACGAGTCGAGGACAACGATGCCCTCAGCGGCGGCGGCGCGGGTATCCACGTCGATCCGGGCAACTTCCTTACCCTGACCAACTCATCGGTCACCGGAAACGACGCCACTCTTGGTGGCGGCGGCATCTCCAATGTCGACGGTGATGTCACCCTCACCAACAGCACGGTGAGCAGCAATACCTCCGGCACCAACGGTGGCGGGCTCAGCAACAACGGCCTGACCGGCACCATCACCAGCGAGTACTCGACCATCGCCAACAACTCGGCGTCGATCTCGGGTGGTGGGTTCACCACAAGCGGGCCGCTCGTCCTCGAGGGCACGATCGTCGAGAGCAACTCGGCCCCCTCCGGCGCCGACTGCTCCGGAGCAATCACCAGCCTCGGGTACAACCTGGTCGGAATCCATGCCCCACCGTGCGTGTACACGCTGGACGCGACCGACCTTGCTCCTCTGAGTGACCCGATGCTGGGCGCACTCACTTTGGGAGTGATCTCGCAGTTCCACCCGCTAGGCCTTGGCAGCGCTGCCATAGACGCCGGCGGTTCGTGCCTCCTCAGCGAGGATCAAAACGGTACCGCCCGCCCGAATGGCCCGGCCTGTGACATCGGCTCGACGGAGGGATTGTCCACGGTGCTGCCTGATGAGGTGGTGTTGGTTGAGCCGGGTGGTCGGTGGCATATTCGTGTGCCGGGTAATCCTGATTACACGTTCTTTTACGGGGACCCCGGTGACATTCCGCTCTTCGGCGACTGGGATGGTGACGGATTCGACACTCCCGGCATGTGGCGACAAGGCCCCGGTGGCGGTTTCGCTTACCTGACCAACACGTTGCCTCCCGATGGGGGAAGCGCCAACGCTGAGTTTGATTTCTTCTTCGGAGATCCCGGTGATGAAGTATTCAGTGGCGACTGGGACGGTGATGGCATCGACACGTTGGGTATCAACCGGGGAGGGCACATCTTCCTGACCGACACCAACGGATCCGGTGGCCTGCCGGTCCCCACCGATTATGACTTCTGGTTCGGGGATCCCGGTGACCGGGCCTTCGGAGGAGACGGAGACGGAAACGGCAAAGACGCCGTATTCGTGTACCGGGGAACCACTGGACTGGTGTACTGGACCGACCAAACCCCGGTCGGACCCGACGTCGTGGCTCCCACCACCGATGAGTTCTTCTTCGGTGATCCCGCCGACAGCTTCGTGGCCGGTGACTGGAACGCCGACCTGGTCGACACCGCTTCGATCTTCCGAAGCTCCAACACCACCGTGTATTGGACAAACACCAACGCCTCCGGTGGAGCACCAGCTCCCACCGACGGTTCCTACGTATGGGGAACCGCCGGATGGACCCCGGTAGCCGGAGTCCCCGAACTGCCATAAGCGGGGTTCGAGAAACCAACAGAACGGGGCCCCTCACCGGGCCCCGTTCTCAATGGGCGTCCCAGCCACCGCCCACCGTGAAACCGGTGGGCGGTGGCGTTTCCTCCCCCGGAGCGGGAGGTGACCCGCAGGGTCGGAGGGGGCGCTGCCAGCTACCGGCTACCAGCTACCAGTTGGAGATGGCGTCGACCCACGTCCTCGCAGGGGAGCCCTCTCTTGTTCCTTCCCCTTGAGGGGAAGGTGGCCCGGCCGCAGGCCGGGACGGAAGGGGGGAGACGGCTCCCAGCACCGCCGCGGCTTCGATGCCACCCCCACCCCGACTCCACCTCCGGTGGAGCCACCCCTCCCTGGGGGAGGGGAACAGACGTCAGT
>Ga0224508_10005036_pt1 | contig 10709 bp, 9 predicted proteins | sample SF_Jan12_sed_USG_4_FD_170157 | JGI IMG/M metagenome (GOLD analysis project Ga0224508, IMG submission 170157) | Sediment microbial communities from San Francisco Bay, California, United States - SF_Jan12_sed_USGS_21 | ecosystem: Environmental > Aquatic > Marine > Sediment | place: USA: California... | reverse complement strand
TTCCCGATTACTATGAAGATCGACCCAAGGCCTGTATGGCGGGTTGGGGCAATATATTTTTATCCATAGCGCCGGACGGCATGGCCTTGCCTTGCCAGGGTGCGCGCCAGTTGCCGGGACTGGACTTTCCTAATGTGCGTGACCACGATATTGAGTGGATTTGGTATGAATCGGATGCGTTTAACCAGTATCGTGGCGACAGTTGGATGAAAGAGCCGTGCCGAACTTGTCCGGAGCGTGGCAAGGATTTCGGTGGTTGCCGTTGTCAGGCGTTCCAAATGACTGGCGACGCGACCAATGCCGACCCTGTTTGCGGTTTGTCTCCCCATCATTCGAAAATTGTGCAGGCAGTAGAAGCCGCTAACACCAATGATGTGCTAGAGAATATTCCGCTTGTATTTCGCAATTCCAAAAACTCTCGAAAACATATTTCCGGAGAACAATCCTTATAGGTTTTTATTAAACCTATTTATGTTATTAGTTGTAGGAGCGAGATTGCTCGCGAATGTTAGAAACGGTACGACAGTTTGGAGAAGCCTGGCTAATTAGATGAATAGCCAAATAAACTGAGTGGGCATTATTAGCATCACCTCTTACATCGGACGCTTGTGTTTGATTATATCGCCGCTGCTGACGATGACGTTCTCCGCTTCGGCCAACGACATGTACCAATATATCGACTTCAATCGCCCGGATATGGTCGAGGCGGAAATGACCCGTGAAAAACTGATCGATTTGCTGGCAGCGACCCAGTGGAATCAACGTCCGGATTTGCGTGATAAAAACTTATCCGGACTGAATTTGAGCGGCGTTGATTTTCTAGGTGCTGACATGCAATGGACAAGGTTAAATGGAACCGATTTGCGCGGCGCGAATTTATCCGGTGTCAATCTCAATCAAGCGTGGCTCATGGATGCTAACCTTGAACGCGCCAGTCTGTTTGGTGCAAGTCTATTGTCTACGCAAATGCCCAACGCAAACCTGCGCTATGCGAGGCTCGATGGTGCGCGCATTAACGCCAATCTTGATCGAGCGGATCTAACCGGTGCGTCGTTTGCCAAAGCGAGCTTAGGGTCCGACACACGTGGCCGTGCGATCTGGCGCTATGCAACCAGCTTGGAAGGGGTAATTGCTGATGGTGCGGATTTTCGCCAAGCGGATTTGCGCGGTGTCAAAGCAGAGTATGCTTCGTTGCGTGAGGCTTTGTTAGATGAAGCGGATTTTACCGGCGGCTTGCTTGGCGGCGCTGATTTAACCGGTGCATCTGTAGTCCGTCTCAATCTTACCGGCGTCGATGTGGATAGTGCAAAACTCATTTTATTGCGTGGTGATGTAATCGGCTTCGATGCCGCGCTGAATATTCACAGAGCGATAACACACTAAAATCATGTCACCTAAGTGTCTTTCATTTGTAATTCTTTTGCGTGGGAGCTGCGTCTCGCGGCGATACAGTTTTAGTCGTTGGTTGTTTACTAAAATTCTCGTATTAGACGAAAAATGAATACAACGATACGAGTAGCATACCTCGACGAAATATCAAAATAGGCGGATGGCGTTTCACTTACAGGCCTTACGATGTTGCCATGTGTCATTCTAAACGAACGATAGTGAGTGAAGAATCCAGTAGGGAAGTGCGGAGATTTCAAGAATTGTTCAGATTTTTGTATGCAGTTCTACATGAATATAATCTCACCTTGGCCGTCGAAAGCAAGATCACCAACGAATCGTTTTTTAATCAAGCTTGAATTAAATTTTGAAAATGTTCCATCAGTCTGTCGAACATCTTTCCCCATCAATTTTAAGAATCCTAAGTCGATCGGATTACTTTCAGAAAAAGTTACTGGCATTGAACGAGGCTCGCCACCAACTAAAACTGTTCCACGCTGCATACTGAATCCGATGTTATCACCGGCGTTGCCGAGAACAACAATCGTTCCAGCAACCATGCGGGAGGCGCAGTAGTCGCCGACATTGCCTTGTGCCAGAATCATTCCTCTGCGTTGCAAGTCGCCTAAGCGGTCGCCAGCGTTGCCGCGAATAATGACTTTGCCTCCACGCATGCCTTTACGTTCTCCGGCACGGGCTGAACCGACAAGATCGCCTGCGTTTCCTTTGATCTCGATTTCGCCGCCCGCCAATTCACAAGCCGCGTAGTCAGTGCAATTACCTTGCACGGTTATCTTGCCACTGCACATTCGTTCGCCCAGATACGCACCGCAGTCACCCTCAACTACGATTTCGCCTTGGTTCATTTCGGCGCCGATACGAATTAGCTGATTACAAGTATTTTTCAAAATCAACTTTGTCGTATCCGTGCCGGTGATTTCGAACAAATCGTCGAGTGTATGTTGATACTTGCCTTGCCAAAATTTGATAGCGCTGATTTCATTCGCACTCTTACCGGCTAGTTGGTTAGGCGTAAGCGGTGACATGTTGATGGTTTGTCGTGGTTGTTCACGCAGCGTTAAGGTAAGTGCCGTCATTTCAGCAGTTCGTGTAGATGAAAATGATGTTTACCGAGTTTGCCGCCGTAGTTTCCGGCGGTGATTTTTTTAATACTAGAATTTGCTCCGCCGCTACAAGCTGCACGAATACCAACGGTCATCGCTTGAGCGACATCGTTTTCGGTAAGTCCATCAATCACAATCTCTAACACTGCGCCAATGTCTTTAGTTAATTCGGTCTTTACTTGACCGGTTAGCGTGGGGCAAAACGCATCGTTAGTCGATGCGATGAGTGATTTGTATTTTGACCCTACTTTGGAACCAGATCGAACGACGCCGCCGGGAAAAGGCATGATGACATTCGGTAGTTTGCGCATTTTTTCAATCGAGTGTTCACATGCTTGCAATGCTTGCGGTAATTTTTCTGCCAATACCAAAAAATTTCCGCCGCCAACAGCCTTGCAACTACCCGCGCTTTCTTCGCATAAGAACTCGCCGTCCATAACCGGAACACGCCAATAGCGTTTACCGCTGATCATTTTTGAAATCTGGTGGCCATCGCCAAAAAAACGTAACCGTTTTCCCAATGGAATCGGTTTGCCATCTTCTATGCCAGAAAATATGGCAGTGGTAGGGCAGGTAAGCACGCATTGACCAACACGTTTTTCGAATTGTTTGGCTAAGTCACTTGTTGACATGCCGAATAACAACACGGAGATACCATTGCGACCATCAGGCGTTTCGTCTTTCGACCATTCACGCTCGATACCTGCTTCCACGCCGCAGCCAATGACTGATGTGGCGAAGCCGGTCATGGATTCGGCAGCATTGCGACACCATTTTTTATTGTGCGCGGTAATCAACAAACGTGTTGCTGTCATGCCAAAGGCTTCGGCGAAGGTATCATCGATTTCAATGCCGTTGATATTCATACGAGTCGTTCACAGGTGCAGGGGTGGGTTGTAATCTCGCTTCCAATGTTTTCCGCCATTTCATCGTCCTTTATCGCGAAGTTACCGAAACGAATGGTTTGGTATTTGTCGAAATACTCCTTTAGCTTTTGTTCGATACGCTGGTCGTACTGCGGTCTTATCGTCTGTGTTTTGCCTTTCGATTTTGCGACAATTTCACCGTCTTCAACGATGACTTCGCCGTTCTTAAAAACCCGCCATGGCTTGGTAAACATCTGCTCTTTGTCGTCCAGCGTATCGTAGATCACGATATCAGCCACCGCGTCGCTATTTAGATGCCCGCGATCAGATAAACCCAAAATCCGTGCGGGCGCGGCACGTGTCATGGTGGCGATTTCGTAAAGAGAATACTCGCGATCAATGGCACTAAGATGACTCATTTCGGCGGCACCATTGTGAATATTTGCCAATTGGTCATTGCGAAACGATTTATCCATCAACAACTTGATTAAATGTGGATAGCTGGTGAAAGGTGCGCCGTTTGGGTGATCCGTAGTCAGGAAAACGCGCCAGGGGTCTTCGATCATTAGAAAAGTTTCGAGTCCGATTGCCCATTGCAAGGCATTGACGAATTGCTTGTTACGATAACGAAACGGAACCACACCGCAACCGGCGTCACATTCGATATCCATGCAAGTCCATTTACGCGGACTCGCGTGGTGTCGATGACGATACTGCAACATGGTGTCACCCGAGCAAGTCACGGTTTGACCAAACATGATTTGCCCGACGTCCGTAGTTACCCCTCGATTAGAGTTTATCGCTTCCGCAATACGCGCCGCTTCGGAAGAAAAGCTATAAGGGCCGTCCGTGCCATAACTATGAAATTGCACGTGGGTTAAATGAATCGGATGACTCTCAGCTGCGGCGATGGTTTGCAGCGTCGATTCATAGTTACCCGGGATGCCGAGATTGCTGCAATGGATATGTAGCGGATGTGGCACACCTAGCTCACTTAGCGCTCGACTGAGCACGCGCACGATGTCACGCGCGGTTACACCATAGTGCGGGTTTGGTTCGTCGACGTCGAGTTTACGTGTGTTAAATTTAAATGCGTTGATACCTCCAGGATTAACCACTTTGATGCCGATGCACTGTGTCGCGGTCAACGTCCACGCGACGTAGTCGTTAATTAGCGATTGTTCCGCATCTTCCGCCATCATTCGCAACAGGAAATCATCGTTGCCTAACAATGCGTAACCGCCGGTATCGACCATGGGCGTATCGGCCATTTCCATATGTGCCTGGCGCGCATTATTGGGTAAGACAGCCGGTTCAAAACACGCGGTATAACCCATCTCACCATAACGATAACCTGCACTGGTCGTGGACGGCGTGGCAATGCCTGATCCTGCACGTTTGAGATCTGTACGATGATCAACGCGTTGTCGATGATCGTCTGTCATCATGGTGCGCGCTACGTTGACCTTGCCCCCGCCGATATGAGTGTGTAAATCGATGGCGCCGGCCATGATGGTTTTTCCCTTGGCATCAATGGTTGTATCGATTTTTACGTCGTCAGGTGGTGTTTCGATAACGTGGTCATCGCGAATAAACAAATCGCGAACCTCGCCATCAATACCATTTGCCGGATCGAAAATTGTGCCGCCTGTAATTTTTGTTAACATAAAATCACTTTAAGTCGAGGTGCCGAGAGATTTGATCCAGCACCTGCGCTGGCGAGGGTAGATTGGTGCGTTGTATCTGACGTAACGGTATCGATACCACGCCGTCGCCACGAAACATGTGTCCACTATGGTGCAGGCCGGGTAGTCCAGTTTGGATAAAGATTTGTTTTTCTGTATCGATGTCTTTTGGCCCGACCATTATGCAATCGAGTTCATTCGTTATATCAATGTTTAAATCACTATGACCGAATATCAATAAAACATCGGCCTCACCGGACTTCAACAATCGGCGATAGTCAAACAACAAAAGATCGTGTTCTGGATAACCACGTGCAAAAGAAGTTCTTATCGGTAAACCGCTTTGCCAGGTGCACACTTGGTTAAGCGTCAAGTCGCCGTTGGTTCCACCAACAGGCAATGCGATGGCGCGTGATTTGTCATTTAAACTACGAACCCACTCCACCAGATTTTGTACTAATAAATCACTATGAGGAAAATCGAAATCGCCCGCTGCCCAGATAACTGATGAGTAACTGGAGTTTTTAATATAGTCAAATAGGTTATGTAATTTTTCTTTTAATGTGAGATCAATATCAAATTGATTAATAGAGCCTGTCGACAGCATGACGCGCAGAAGTGAGATAACATCCGCCGCACGGGATAACTCCGTGTCGATAATGATTGGTTTTTTCGCGCGTAAACTTTTAGGCAAAGATTTTTCATTCCAGGGTCCGATGAACGCAAATTTTCTTTTATCGAGATTCGATTCCAGCAAGCTACGCTCTGGTAACAGCACGCGTTCAATCAAGCGAGGGTAACGATCAAAAATCTCATCGCCGACAATAACTATTATTTCTGACCGATTACGCACTTCGGCAAATGTTCCCGTGAACCATCCGCTATTTTGCAAAACGGATACATTTCGCATGAGCGCGGGAGAATTGATGTGATCAATCACACCGCCACATTGCTCGGCTAGCCGAACACTGGAGCGTGCGCCGGCGACATCCGTATTCGCGACAAGAATCAGTGGAGAAGTCGCATTGGCGAGTATGTCGGCAGCATGTTTAATCGCCTCGTCGCTTCCCTTTGCATCACGGTTAACAATCGCTTTGGCTGGTCCGAACTCGCGATCGTATTCCTTAAACCCTCGCCGACTCATTGCGCATGCGTTGTTGGATAGCGCCAGTTCATTTCCATTAGCGCTAACCTCGAGGTCATCACACAACAAACCACAGAATGGGCAGGCGATATCGCTTAATTCAGGCATATTTACTGGCTCAACAATAACATGGTCCGAGTGTTCGGCGATTCATTTACCCAATGCGATCACGATGAATTATGCTAATGTTGGAAAATCGATAGTTAGGAATCATAATAACCTGTGGTATTAAACCCAGCCATATCTTGTCGCTGATCAAATTGTAGTCATGTCATTTGTTGCCTCAAATTTGCCACACAGTGTAACGGTTTGTGCGAATGCGCGCCTGCATCTGGGCTTTCTGGATTTAAACGGTGGCTTTGGCCGGCATTTCGGAAGTCTGGGGTTGTCGTTAGAGTCGCCTCGTATCGAAATTAATTTGCAAGCGGCCGATAAAATATCCGCTACCGGACCAGTGTCCGATCGTGCCAAACAATTCGCGCAGACATTGTTACATGACTTTAAACCCGGCTCAGGCGTTGCGATGCAATTAACAAACGAAATTCCGACTCACGCAGGTTTGGGTTCGGGTACGCAGCTCGCGTTAGCCGTTGGTCGAGGTTTGTCAGAGTTATACGATTTGAATATTCCCCATAGTGATATTGCGCTGAAGCTTGAGCGTGGAGCGCGTTCCGGGATCGGTATCGGTGCGTTTGAACAGGGTGGGTTCTTGGTCGACGGTGGCCATACCAAAACCAATAGTTTGCCGCCTATTATTGCGCGTATGGATTTTCCGGAGCAATGGCGGATCATCTTGATACAAGATTGTGCGTGTGAAGGCTTGCATGGCCAGGCTGAAAAAGATGCGTTTGCGCAATTGCCGCCCGTATCCGAAACCCAAGTTGGCGCGATGTGTCGTTCATTAGTCATGCGAGTTTTGCCTTCATTAGCGGAACAAGATATTACCGAATTCGGTAATGCGATTACTCAAATACAAAATAGTGTCGGCGATCATTTCGCACCGGCTCAGGGCGGACGCTACTACAGTCCCACGGTGGCGGAAAGTTTAAACTGGATGTTACAAAATGGCGCGGCGGGGGTAGGGCAAAGTTCCTGGGGGCCAACAGGGTTTGCATTATGTGAATCAGAAAATGATGCGAGTATTTTGGTGAATAAAATAAGAAAGAATGTGCGCAACGAAAATTCGATTACTTATCAAATCGTCGAAGCAAAAAATTGCGGTAGCGATGTGCATGTTGAAAGAGCGCTACATCAAGCGGCGAGTACAGGTTAAGCATTCGGAGGGAAAATGCCTAAACGAAAAATTTTGCACATGTTATCTCCTGCGGCAAACATCAGTCCGTTCGATGCCAATATGGCGGCGGACGCTGGGTACGAAATTATCTTGCCTTACACCGGTGTTGATAGTGATGGCGTGACGGATTTGGTGCAGGATGCGATATTTTCCCGGCCACCAAAGAACGCCGGCAACACGGGTGTGTTCATCGGAGGTTGGGATGTCAACGAAGCTGCCGAGATGTTTCGTAAAGCGAGGAAAGCCATGGTGCCGCCATTTGAGTTGTCGGTATTCGCGGATCCTAACGGTGCTTATACTACTTCTGCTGCGATGGTAGCGCGGGTCGAGCATTGTTTAAAGCAAAACGATGGCCAAGGGCTTGAGGGAAGAAAGGTGAAAATTTTCGGCGGCGGACCGGTCGGGCTTTGCGCGGCTGTTTTGTTGGCACAACAAGAGGCAAAACCAACTCTGGTGCGATTGACAAAGTCCGCTAACAAAGACATTGTCGATCATTTCGCGCAGCGTTATGAAGTCGATATTACGTCAGCCAATGGACAAACCGACGAGCTAAAAAAGGAAGCGGTACAAGATGCAGACGTGATTATTGCGAGTGCTAAAGCAGGAATTTGCGTGGCTTCAAAAGCGGTGTTGGACGCAGCTCCTGTTTTAAAAGTGGTGGCGGATGTAAATGCCGTTCCGCCTGCAGGAATTGAAGATGTTAACGCAATGGATAATGGCGCAGAGCTTACAGCAAACAATGGAAACGTGGCGGCAATTGGCGCGTTGGTGATTGGAAAAATTAAATACGACGTGCAACAAGGTCTGTTCAAGCGCATGATGGAATCAGGCGAAGCGCAATTTATCGATTTCCCCCAAGCATATGAGTTCGCACTGCAACACGTCTGACAGCCCGGCTTGTTTGATCGCGTCGGTGTCGGGCAGGTCGTTGGCCCAGGCAGCGAACCGCGCGGGTTGGCGGCCAAGTGTCATTGATTTATTCGCCGATCTCGATACCCAGGAAGTGTCTGATCAAACTTTTGCTGCGGATTGGGACAACGGTGGGTTCGCGGTGACTTCATTGAAAGAGGGGGCAACAAAACTCGATCCTTACGGCGTTATGCCGGTGGTGTATGGCGGAGGTTTCGAATGCGCGCCGAATCGTTTGCACGATCTGTGTGGATCGCGCGAGTTGATCGGAAACCGTCCGGAATTGGTGACGTCTTTGCAATCACCGCTCGAGTTTGCTGCGTTATTAATTAAACTCAACATTCCGCATCCTGAGACAAAGCTAGCACCGCCTGAAGGCTCGGATAGTGCAAAAAAATGGCTCTCCAAGCGCATCGGCGGTTCCGGTGGTGGCCATGTTCGATTTGTGAATGGTGACGCCAAGAAAAACGAAACTCATTATTATCAGAAATTTATACCGGGTCGCAGTATGTCGGCGATGGTTTTGAGTAATGGTAAACAGGTTCAAGTGGCAGGTTACTCTGAACAATGGCGCGATAAAACCATCCCGTCAAAACCTTTTCAATACGGCGGTGCGGTGTCTGTTTCCAGGAATTCGATTTCTCACACAGTACGCGAATCGATTGAGCGGGCAGCAAGTGAAATTGTCAATGTAACAGGATTGTGTGGTCTGAATACATTTGACCTTATCGTAAACAGTAACGATTGGTGGTTGTTGGAAATTAATCCACGCCCTGGTTTTACATTTGAGTTGCATGAACAAAATTTTTCTGGCGACGAATACAGTTTGTTCGAATGGCACATAAAAACTGCATCAGGTGAGATACCTGACTATATCGAAAATCAGAACAAGTCGCGCAAAGCCCATGCTGTTATATATGCGTCGAGCAAAATTCATATACCGTCAAATTGGCTATGGCCGCAATGGGTGACGGATATTCCGGAAGCGGAATCCATCATCGGTCGCGGTTCACCGGTTTGTACTGTGCATGCTGAGAACCAATCCTTGGATGAGGCAAAAGATCAGGCCTTAAAACGGCACGATTCGATTAATAACACGCTGCAGGACTGGGTTTTGTAATGCCGCTTAGCGTTAACGCATGTGCGGAGCCGTTAGTTCGCCAGCTTATTGATAACGCAAGCCAGCTGCGAGTTGAAGTTTCGCAACAAGACAACGGTTGCACCGTAGTCGATGCAGGAATTGACGCACAAGGAGGCTTGGAAGCGGGCGTTCTAATCGCGCGAATTTGTATGGCTGATTTGGGCAGCGTCAAATTATCGACACGTAGTCGTTTCAAGCGCTGGCCATGGCATGTTGAAGTGACTACCAGTCAACCGGTTACAAGCTGCCTCGCCAGTCAATATGCCGGCTGGGGGCTGGATATAAAAGGCGAGAACAAGTTTTTTGCATTAGGTTCAGGACCCGCACGCGCTTTGGCGCTGAAAGAGCTGTTGTTCAAAGACTTGAACTACAAAGACTCAGCGCAATCGACTTGTCTGGTGCTGGAAACAGATAAATTTCCACCAGAAGAACTCGCGCAAAAGATAACACACGATTGTAATGTTGATAATGAAAATCTGACCTTGATTTTGACGCCCACAGGCAGTTTGGCCGGTGTCGTGCAAATTTCCGCGCGCGTGGTCGAAGTGGCATTACATAAAACCCACGAATTGGACTTTCCACTGGACAATGTGGTCGATGGCGCAGGTATCACGCCATTACCACCGCCAAGCAAAGACTCGTTGCAAGCAATGGGCCGTACTAATGACACGATTTTATTTGGCGGCGATGTGCATTTATTTGTGAATGGGCCGGACGACGACGCGCAAGATTTGGCGAATCGATTGCCAAGCAGCGCGTCCCGCGATTACGGCAAGCCGTTTTCAGAAGTATTTAAAGAATATGACTATGATTTTTTCAAAGTGGATCCCATGTTATTTAGTCCTGCCCGTGTCAGTGTGACTGCATTGCAAAGCGGCAACACTTTCGTGGCTGGCGAATTGAACGAAGCATTGCTGGAACGTTCGTTTTTTGGTGAATGAAAGCAAAAGTCGTTATTTTATCCGACTCTAAAGGCTGGCACGAAAAACAGTTACGTCAAGTGCTTGATCAACGTGGCGCCGAGGTTTTGACGGTCTCATTACTTGACTGCGCGTTTGCACCAAATCATAAGACTGGCAAAATCAATGTTTGCGGATTAGGCGACACATTACCCGACGCGGCTATTGTGCGTGGAATTGCCGCAGGTTCGTTTGAGCAAG
>Ga0224508_10005035_pt1 | contig 10709 bp, 12 predicted proteins | sample SF_Jan12_sed_USG_4_FD_170157 | JGI IMG/M metagenome (GOLD analysis project Ga0224508, IMG submission 170157) | Sediment microbial communities from San Francisco Bay, California, United States - SF_Jan12_sed_USGS_21 | ecosystem: Environmental > Aquatic > Marine > Sediment | place: USA... | reverse complement strand
GTTGTTCCTGTATTTCGGCTACATGGCGCTGCGGAGCTCAATTGACGATACAAGCAAGGCTGACAAGGCCAGTGCTGTACTGGCCCTTGTGGGTGTTGTCAATGTCGTCATCGTGCATTTTTCCGTCGAGTGGTGGAGTTCATTGCACCAGGGCCAGACGGTGTTCAAGAAAGGCACCATGACGGCTGACATGCGTATTCCGTTGTTGCTGATGGTCCTGGGTTTTACGCTTCTGTTCGGGTCCATGTTGTTGCGGCGAATCCGTACAGAAGTCTTGCACCGTGAACGCCGCACCCGCTGGGTGAAAGAGATGGTTCTGTCCCCTGAAGGAGGTGCGTGATGGACGGTTTAGCGATGGGTGATTACGGCGCCTACGTATGGAGTTGTTACGCGCTGACCCTTGTAATCGTGGTGTTCTCAAGTTGGCGTGCGCGCCTCAGGCATAAACGAATTTATCGGGATATAGAAGTGCGATTGAAGGCACTAGAGGATCGTGAATGAAACCAAGACAGCAACGCATGTTGGCCGTAGGACTGGCCGCGCTTGGCATCGCAATTGCTGCAGGACTGACGCTTCGGGCTTTCCAGGACAACATGAATCTATTCGTGGAAGTCTCGGATGTCGTGGCGGGCAATCACCCGACCGAGCGTAATTTCCGTATCGGCGGTCTGGTCGTTGGCGGCAGTATGCAACGTGAAGAAGGCTCGCTCCTTGTGAGCTTCGAAGTTACTGACACGGCTTGTACGTTGCCTGTCCAGTATACGGGCGTGCTTCCCGACCTGTTCCGCGAGGGGCAAGGTATCGTCGCACACGGACGCCTCGACGACGGCGGTGTGTTCGTTGCTGACAAGATCCTGGCCAAGCATGATGAGAACTACATGGCGCCGGAAGTAGCGGACTCGTTGTCCAAGCACCAGCAGGACATTCAGGACGCAGCGGTCAAGGGTGCAGTGGAGTGTGGTTCCAGTGCTTCCTGAAATTGGGCAATTCTCTCTGATACTCGCGCTGTCCCTGGCAATTTGCCAGGCAGTAATTCCACTCGTCGGCGCACATCGCGGCAATGCTGCGATGATGGGCGTAGCACGGACCGCCGCGACGGGGCAGTTCCTGTTCGTCGCAGTTGCATTTGGCTGCCTGACCTACGCTTTCCTGAGCGACGACTTTTCGGTTCTGTACGTCGCCAATCATTCGCAGCTGGCTCTGCCGACCCTGTACAAGGTCTCGGCCGTCTGGGGCGCGCATGAAGGATCATTGCTGCTCTGGATCTTCCTGCTGGCTGCCTGGACCCTCGCGGTTGCGACATTCAGTTCGGGATTGCCGGTAGCATTCTCGGCGCGCGTTATCGGTGTGCTGGGTCTCCTGTCGATTGGCTTCCTGCTGTTCGCAATCCTGACGTCCAATCCGTTTGACCGGCTGGTTCCGGCCGCGGTAGATGGTGGCGATCTCAATCCCCTGCTGCAGGACCCCGGTCTCGCGATTCACCCGCCGCTGTTGTACATCGGCTATGTTGGCTTCTCGGTCGCATTTGCCTTCGCTATTGCGGCGATGATCAGCGGCGACCTGGACCGGACGTGGGCCAAGTGGACCCGTCCGTGGACGACCGCTGCGTGGCTGTTCCTGACGCTCGGTATCGCGCTGGGCAGCTGGTGGGCCTACTACGAACTCGGCTGGGGTGGCTGGTGGTTCTGGGACGCGGTTGAAAACGCCTCGTTCATGCCGTGGCTCATCGGTACCGCGTTGATTCACTCACTCGCGGTCACCGAAAAGCGCGGCCTGTTCAAGAGCTGGACCCTGTTGCTTGCCATCACGGCATTCTCATTGAGTCTGCTCGGCACCTTCCTCGTACGTTCGGGCATCATCGTGTCGGTGCATGCGTTTGCAACTGATCCCACACGCGGCAGCTTTATTCTCTCGTTCCTCGCGATTGTCGTCATCGGTGCGCTTGTCCTGTACGCATGGCGTGCACCTTCGCTCGATTCCGAGGCGGGCTTCGGCTTGCTGTCGCGAGAGACATTCCTGCTGTTGAACAACGTCCTGCTGGTCGTTGCGACAGCCCTGGTTCTCATAGGAACCCTGTCGCCGCTCGTCATCGAAATGGCGACGGGAGGTAAGATCTCCATCGGACCTCCATGGTTCAACGTTGCGTTCCTTGTGCCGACGATCCCGCTGGTCATCCTGCTTGGTATGGGCATGCACACGGCGTGGAGAACGCAAAAAGCCGACACCTGGTGGCGGTTGCTGCGTATCCCCGCGATTGTTGCGCTGGTGCTTGGCGTATTGATTCCGTTGTTTGTTTACGGTCGCGTCAGCATCCTGCTGGTTGTGGGTTGTGCCGCCGCTGCATGGATCGTCATTTCATCGCTGATTCAACCGCTGCGCTCATTGTGGCGCGAGAAAGGCGCGGCGGGCATCACGCGGTCGGCCCTTGGCATGTGTGTTGCCCATTTCGGCATGGGCCTGTTTGTCCTGGGTGTAACCGTAGTTTCCGCCTTCGGCGTCGAATCCGACCGGGCCCTGCAGCCAGGCGATTCAATCGAGGTCGCCGGTTACGAGTTCCATATGATCGGGCTCGAAAACGTGCAGGGACCGAACTTCAACGCGATAGAGGCGGAAATCGAAATCCGCGAAGGCGAAAAATTCATCGCAACGATTCGGCCGCAAAAGCGCCAGTACATGGTGCAGAAAAGCCCGATGACCGAGGCTGGTATTCGCGCGGGCCTGGATAAGGACTTGTTCGTCTCGCTGGGTGACCAGCTGGGTAATAACACCTGGAGCGTTCGCGTGCAGTACAAGCCGCTGATCCGCCTGATCTGGCTTGGCGCAATCTTCATGGCGCTGGGTGGGCTCATCGCGATCAGTGATCGACGCTACCGCAGCGGCAAGAAGGTGCGGGAAACAGCGCCGGATACGGCCAGCGACGCGGCGGAGGCGACAGCATGAATCGCTTTGCCTGGCCGCTCGTCGCAGTATGCGTCTTGCTGGCGTTTCTCGCGTTGGGTTTGAGACATGGCGATCCTCGTGCCTTACCTTCGCCGTTCATTGGCAAGCCGGCGCCGCAGTTCGAATTGCCGACGCTCAAGAACCCCGAAGTCAACATCGGCTCCAAGACGCTTGCCGGAGACTATGCCCTCGTCAATGTCTGGGCGACCTGGTGTGTCATGTGCCGTGCTGAGCATCCGTTCCTGCTGGAACTGGCTGCGAACAAGGCGATTCCGATCTACGGCATCAACTGGCGTGATTCGCGCCGTGAAGCCATTCGCTGGCTCGACGATCTGGGTGACCCTTATCTTGCTTCCGCGTATGACGAAGACGGGCGTGTCGGTATCGACTGGGGTGTGTATGGGGCGCCCGAGACATTTCTCGTCGATCCCGAAGGCACCGTGATCTACAAGCACCTGGGTCCGCTGGATCCAACGATTTGGCAACGCGAGTTTGTGCCGCGCATGACAGGTGGAGGTCAGTAGCGATGAAACGTCTACTTGTATTGGTTGTAAGCACACTGCTCCTGTCGACGGCATTTGCCATCGATCAGGGGGAGAAATTTGACGACCCGGAGATGCAGGCACGCTACGAGAAGCTGATCTCGGAAGTTCGCTGCCTGCAATGCCAGAACCAGAGCATTAAGGATTCGAACGTCACGCTCGCAGCAGACCTGCGACGTGAAATCGCGCGCATGATCGAGGAAGGACAGAGCGACGAACAGATCGCTGAATTTCTCGTCGTTCGCTACGGCGAATTTGCGCTGTACCGACCGCGTACGACCGGGAAGACACTGGTTCTCTGGTTGGCTCCATTCCTGCTGGTCCTGTTTGGCGGGTTCGCGCTTGTACGCGTCGTGAAACACCGGATGTCGTTGCCGATCGGCGACGAGTCCTCCGAAGAGGGGTGACGGAGTGACCTTCTGGACCATACTCGTATTGTTGTGCCTGGTGGCTATCCTGTTTGCCGTCTGGCCCTTGTATCGCGAATCACACCGCCTGACGCCGCTGCTGGCGACCGTTATCGTATTCACCGTCGGCCTGTCGGCGATCATGTACGATCAGGTCGGCCGCCCGGGCGTTCCTTCCGGAAGAAGTGTCGGCGAAAGTGCTGAAGACCTGCCGGGCATGGAGGAAGTAGTCACCTCACTGAAGGCGCGCCTCGCGGAGAATCCCGAGGACATCGCGGGCTGGAAGATGCTTGGTCGTACGCAGTTGACACTGCGCGACTACGCGGGCGCAGCCGAAACCTATGAGCGTGCCATGGCCCTCGAGGAGGGCAGGGATGCGCAGACCATGGTCGACCTCGCTATTGCGATCCTCAATCGCGACGGCACACCGATCGAGGGGCGGCCCGCCAGCCTGATCGACAATGCGCTGGCACTCGATCCGAATAACCCGGCGGCACTCTTCTACTCCGGACTCGGCGCAGCCAATCGTGGCGACACGGAGACAGCGGCCGCACGCTGGGAAATCCTTATTGGCCTGAACCCACCGGCCAATATTCGCAGCATCCTCGAGCAACGCCTGGCCGAATGGCGCGGGGAACCGATGCCAGCGCAGGCTGCGGCTATGCCGACGCCGGCGGGTGACGCATCGTTGCCCGACGACGCAGTGATTTCCGCGAGTGTTTCCCTTTCGGATGAAGCGATGTCGGCTATCACGACGGACGCGAGTGTGTTCGTCATAGCACGCGATCCGGCGGCTCCTTCGCCACCGATTGCCGTGTCACGTCATCGAGTCAGCGAACTGCCGGCGGTCGTCTCGTTGACCGATGGGCAGTCGATGGTGGAAGGACGCAATCTGTCGATGTTTGCCGAGATCGAACTCCTGGCACGCGTGTCGCTATCGGGCTCTCCGGGTGCGGCATCGGGTGACTGGTTCGGTTCCCTGATCGTGCGGCCGGCAGAAAGTGGCTCGGTAGTGCTGACGATCGACAAGCAGGTGCCCTGAAGCGTTGGCGATTGAGCCAAATTCATCGGAGCGCATGTGCTTTGCCTGCGGCAAGGACAATCCAATTGGCTTGCAGATTGACTTCCATGTGGATGGCGATACCTGCACGGCCGAATTCACCCCGAATGAGAATCACCTGAGCTGGGAAGATACCGTTCACGGCGGCATCATCTACTCGGCCCTGGACGACGTTACAGGCAATATCCCGTACCAGCAGGGACTCAAAGCGCATACCGGGCGTTGCGAGATTCGTTATCGACAGCCGTTGCGCGAAGGGCAGACTGTGCTTCTGAAGGGCTGGACCGAAAAGCGGAAGGGTCGTTTAATGGTCATTCGCGGCGAAGCGCGACGAAAATCGGACAACGAAATGGTCGCCGAATGCACGGCCAGTTTTCTCCTGGAGCAATAAGTGGCGTTACCTTCTATCCTGGCCGGCAAGCTGCGGCTGCCGTTGATTGGCGCACCGATGTTCATCGTATCGGGACCGGAACTCGTCACCGCACAGTGCAAGGCGGGCATCGTCGGGTCGTTCCCCGCATTGAATGCGCGGCCGCAGGAAAAACTCGTTGCGTGGATTCGGCAGATCAAGACCGACCTGGCGGAGTACGCCGAGCAACACCCGGATGAGCCGGTTGCACCGTTCGCGGTCAACCAGATCGTGCACCCTAGCAACCCGCGCCTGCTTGCCGACATGGAAGTCTGCGTGGCCGAGCAGGTGCCCATCATCATCACGAGCCTGAGCCCCCCGCAAGAGATTGTGCAGGCCGTGCATTCCTATGGCGGACTCGTATTCCACGACATCATCAGCCTGCGCCATGCGCGCAAGGCGATCAGCCAGGGCGTTGACGGCATCATCGCTGTGTGTGCGGGCGCCGGTGGTCACGCCGGGCCGCTCAGTCCGTTCGCGTTGGTTGGCGAGCTGCGCAAAGAGTTCGACGGCGTGTTGATACTGTCAGGCTGTATCTCGCGTGGTGACGATGTGCTCGCCGCCACGGCGATGGGCGCCGACCTTGCCTACAGCGGGACGCGTTTTATTGCGACTGCAGAGGCGAACGCCGTGCCGGGCTACAAGGAAATGATCGTCGACAGCACGGCCGGCGATATCATCAACTCCTCGCTATTCACGGGCATCCACGGGAACTATCTCAGCGGCAGCATCGCGAATGCAGGCATGGATCCGGCCAACCTCCCGTCGGGCACTAAGGAAGACATGGACTTCAGCAAGGGCAGCGACATTGAAGCCAAGGCGTGGAAGGACATCTGGGGCGCCGGGCAGGGTGTCGGCAATATTCGTGACATTATTCCTGCCCGTGACGTCGTGCTGCGTATGGAGCAGGAATACCGCGACGCACTCGCACGCGTCAGCGCTGCGTAACCGTGCACACAGTACTCTGGTCTTACCTCTTTGTAGCGCTCGGCGGCGCGCTGGGTGCGATGGCCCGATTTGCACTGAACGTCTTCCTGCAGCGCGACGTTGCGTTTCCGTGGGGGACTCTCGGGGCAAACCTGCTTGGCTGCCTCGTCATGGGGATGCTCGCGCACCTGATCGCGCATTCGTCGTGGTTCAACGAGGCCGGGATCATTCCTGATCAATACCGCCTGCTGTTTGCAATCGGTTTCTGCGGCAGCTTTACGACCTTGTCGACCATGGTTATGGAATTGAATACGATGCTGCAGCGCAATGAGCTGTTCTATTCGTTCTCCTACCTGTTTGCGACGCTGGTCGGCGGCTTTGCCTGTTTCTATGCTGGCTTCGCTATTCTGCGCTCGCTTCGAGCAGCGCTGTAAGACGCTCCACCCATTCTTCGTGCTCGGGCTTCATCAGCACCGAGCGCAGACATACGACTGAGTCACTTTCGACCGCGATGTTCGGTGCATAGGTGCTGAACAATTCGACCGGCAGTTCGATCAAAGCCAGGTGCAGCTCGCGTTTTGCAGCGGCGTCAAAGACTTCACGCGCGCGCTTTGAAGCGGCACTCGTCGTCTCGGCATTGACCGCGTAGACGACGATATCGAGTTCAGGCGGCATCAGCGGTGTGAACGCACTGCTGTTGTGCAGATCGCGCCAGAGCGTTCGTGCCGCGCGCAGGCAACTGTTTAGTCCCTGTGCGAATTCACCGTCCGGGACCGGCGGCAGCAGGCGGTGAGTTGCCCATAACGCGACGGCCGAGGCGCCGGGTCGTGAGCATTCCAGCGTAATTTCGCCGAGGTGCATGTCACCTGAACTGAAGTAGGTATAGGGTGAGTCGTGTTTGTATAGCGTGCCGACGGCAGGATCACGGAAGAGGATGCAGCCGCAGCCATAAGGCTGGAGCCCGTGCTTGTGTGGATCGATAACGATCGAATCGACTTCGCTCAGCACGTCGTAGTGTCGTCGTGTCTCAGCGTCCAATTCGGCGGCTAGCCCGAAGTAGCCTCCGTAAGCGGCGTCGGCGTGAATGCGAAAGTCATAGCGATCGCGCAAGGCCAGAATGTCCGCGAGGGGATCCACGGACCCGAGGCCTGTATTGCCGATCGTTACCACGACCGTCCCGACGTCACCCTCGGCCAATAGTCTCTCAACGGCTGCAACGTCCATCCTGCCGCCGACATCGACGGGGGCCGATGTGAACGGAATTCCCAGGACCTCGCTGATGCGACTGTGCGTGTAGTGGGCCTGCTGTGACGCAATTACTTTCTTCCCGGGATCAAGTCGCCCGGCGACCCAGAGCGCTTCGAGATTCGCCATGGTGCCGCCACCCGCCAAGTGTCCGAGCGGCTGTTCCCAGCCGAACATGCGACCGAGTTCGACAATGCATTCCTTCTCCATCGCCGAACTTGCGCGGCCGCCATCGAGCGCGTGGTTGTTCGGATTGATCCACAGCGACATGGCATAGGCCATGCGTGCGACCGGGTGCGGCGGCTTGAGCATTTGCCCGGCGTATTGCGGATGGTAATAAGGGTAGTTGTCCTGCATGCGCCCGGCCGCTTCCATGAGGACTTCGGAGGCCCGCTCAGCATCGAAAGAAGGGGTGAAGTCAGGCAGCTCGGCGGTGCCTTCCTCGAGTTTCGCAAGGGCGTTGCCCAGAAGCTCGAGTTCGCGTTTGTTGATCATTGGATTTCCTGTTCCTTCTGCGGCGCAGCTTACCGTAAACTGCGGGGATGGACCTGATTGCACTGGCCGTCCCGTTCTTCCTGCTGGCACTCGTGATCGAGTTGTTTGCCGACTGGCGCAAGAGGACGGGCTACTACCGCAGCAACGACGCAATCAACAGCATCAGCGCCGGTATGCTGGATACGACCCTGGGCTACTTCACCAAGATCCTGCCGCTACTCGGCTGGGGCTTCGCCATGCAGCATCTCGCAGTGTTCGAGATGCCGCGAGACTGGTTCGACCTGTCGTTACGCGGCCTCGCGTGGTGGGCGCTGGCGGCCGTGGCCTGGGACTTCTGCTACTACTGGTTCCATCGCTTCAGCCACGAAATATCGATCCTCTGGGCAGCGCACGCGGTGCACCACCAGAGCGAGGACTACAACCTGTCGACGGCCCTGCGCCAGACCAGTACGGGTTTCCTGTTCGGCTGGATTTTCTACCTGCCGCTGTTCGTCGCGGGCTTTCCGCTAGAGGTGTTGGTCACGGTTAATGCCGTTAACCTTATCTACCAGTTCTGGGTGCACACGCAGCTGATCGGCAAACTCGGCCCGCTCGAGTCGGTACTCATGACGCCGTCCCACCATCGCGTTCATCACGCCCAGAACGAGCGCTATATCGACAAGAACTACGGTGGGATGTTCATTGTCTGGGATCGCCTGTTCGGCACTTACGAGCCCGAGAGCGACGACGAACCCGTGATTTTCGGTGTGCGCAAGCCGCTGGCCAACTGGAACCCGTTCTGGGCCAATCTCCAGGTCTATGACTACCTGTTATTCGATGCCCGGAAAACGAAGCGCTGGCGTGACAAGCTCGGCATCTGGTTCCGGCGTACCGGCTGGCGGCCCGCCGACGTGCAGGCCTCCTACCCGAAGGCGCGCGCAGACCTGGCCCATTTCGAGAAGTTTGACCCGGCGGTCGCCCCGGGCGTCAGGCGTTACGCTGTCGCGCAGTTCTGCGTCGCGATTGTGGTCGTGTTGTGGATTGGCGAACTGTACTCGACCAGCGGTGCTCGCGCCGTACTCATCCCCTGTGTGGCGCTGTGGGTGCTGCTGCTGTCGCTCGGCTGGCTCAACGAGGGCAGGGACCGGGCCAGGGTGGTCGAGCTGTTGCGCCTGCTGCTCGTCAACCCGGTGTTGGTGCTCATTACCGTCCAGTCGGGGTCGGGCGTGGCCGGCGCTGGTTTGGCCGCAATCGGTGTGTACACGGCAGCTTCGCTTGGCTGGCTCTTCAGCGTTCGCCAAGATCAAAAGATCTTCGCTTAAATATCAATAACTAACAGTCATTATTTAGAGTGGAATCGACTATGGAACGAGTCAATATTCGTACCGGGGCACCCTGGGAATCAATTGTCGGCTATTGCCGCGCCGTCCGGGTGGGGCCGCATGTGTCCGTATCGGGCACGGCACCGGTCGGCGAAAACGGGGAGGTCGTTGGAGTCGGCGACCCTTACGTCCAGGCAAGGCGCTGCATCGAGATCATTGAAAAGGCCCTGGCCGAAGCCGGTGCAAGCCTCGGCGATGTGGTCAGGACGCGCATGTTCGTGACCGATATCTCCCAGTGGGAAGCGATCGGGCGTGCCCACGGCGAGGCCTTTGGTGAGGTATTGCCCGCGACCGCCATGGTCGAGGTATCGCAGCTCATCGATCCTGACATGCTCGTCGAAATTGAGGCGGACGCAATCGTTGCCGGCTAGCGGGACACGCAGGACGAATATTTCGGCTGCTGAAGCGCGGCGTATAGCGCTCGCGGCGCAAGGATTTGATCGCGAGAGACCTGCGACGCCCGACGACGCGAGGCACTATCGACGCGCTCTGCACGCTGTGGGTGTTCTGCAGCTGGACTTCGTCAATGTTCTTGTCCCGGCGCATTTCCTGATTCTCTGGTCGCGCCTCGGTGGCTACAACCGCCAGCGACTGGAGAAATTCCTGTATGGCTCGCGGGAGTTCACCGAGCAGTGGGCACACGAGGCGTCCATCGTCCGTGTCAGTGACTGGCCGTTGCTTGAGCATCGCCGCCAGGCGTGGGAGCCGTGGCGTCGAGACCCGCTCAGCACCCTCGACGACCCGGATGCCTACCTCGGTGACATCCTCGAGCAGGTGACCCGTGACGGGGCTGTAACCGCCAACGACTTGCCGGAAGCGAAGAGTCTGTCTCGCAAGAATCCCGGCGACTGGCATCGCCCGGTACAGCGGTGGGCGCTCGAACACCATTTCGGCCGGGGGCTGCTGGGTGTGCGCAAGCGCCTGACGAATTTCCAACGGGTATACGACCTGCCACACCGGCTCATCGACGAGTCGCATTGCAACGTGTCAATAGACAAGCACGACGCGCAACGGGAGATGCTGCGGCAATCCGCCGAGTCTCTCGGTATAGCAACGCTGCAGGACCTGGCGGACTATTACCGCATGACCAGCCGCGATGCGGTACCGCGAGTCGGGGAACTCGTCGAGGAGGGTGCGCTCTTTCCGGTGCGCGTAGAGGGCTGGAAAGACCAGGCCTACCTGTCGAACACGGCGAGGTTTCCGCGGCAGATTTCAGGTGCATCACTGTTGTCCCCGTTCGATCCCCTGGTGTGGTTTCGGCCGCGGGCAGAGCGACTGTTCGATTTCGAGTACCGGATTGAAATCTACGTGCCCGAAGCGAAG
>Ga0224508_10005034_pt1 | contig 10711 bp, 8 predicted proteins | sample SF_Jan12_sed_USG_4_FD_170157 | JGI IMG/M metagenome (GOLD analysis project Ga0224508, IMG submission 170157) | Sediment microbial communities from San Francisco Bay, California, United States - SF_Jan12_sed_USGS_21 | ecosystem: Environmental > Aquatic > Marine > Sediment | place: USA: California... | reverse complement strand
ACGTCCTCCAGGAGATGCGGACCAATGCGTACGTGCTCGGGGGCGAGCAGAGTGGGCACCTCATCAACCTCACCCATGGACCCACTGGCGATGGTCTGGCCGCGGGGCTGCAGCTGCTCGAAACCTTGATCGAGCGCGATCAGACATTGGGCGAGGCCGCGCAGGTCATGACCCGCTCGCCGCAGAAGTTGGTCAACGTGACCGTCGCGAACAAGAGCGACCTGCCCGATGCGGCCGAGGTGTGGGAGCTGGTGGCGCGCTTCGAGCAGGAGCTGGGCGACGAGGGACGGGTCGTGGTGCGGCCATCCGGCACAGAATCACTCGTGCGGGTGATGGTGGAGGCGCCGACTGAACTTCTGTGCAGCCAATGGTGTGCTTCGATCGCGACTGCAGCAGAAAACGCGCTGGGAGGGTGAGCGCACCGTGTGCGGAATCATCGGGTATGTGGGGTCTCGGCCCTGCCGAGAGTTGGTTATCGCTGGTTTGGAGCGCCTCGAGTACAGGGGCTATGACTCCGCAGGTCTCGCGCTGCCCAACGGCGACGGCTTCACATCCGTCAGGGCGGTCGGCAACCTCTCCAAGCTGAAAGCCGCGCTGGAGGAGGTTTCCGGAGATGCGACCTCAGGCCTCGGTCACACTCGCTGGGCCACTCACGGCAGGGTCACTCACGATAACGCCCACCCTCACTTCGATCAGAGCGGCAGCCTCGCGGTAGTCGTCAACGGCATCATCGAGAACTTCGCTGCGCTGCGCAGGGAGCTCCAGGACGAGGGCGTGATCTTCACCAGCGAGACCGATGCCGAGGTGATCCCGCACTTGATCGCCCGGGCCTACGAGGGCGACATCGTCGAGGCCGTGCACCGCGTGCTGCCCCGGCTGGAGGGCCACTACGCGTTCGTGGCGATGCACGCCTCGGAGCCGGGCCGGCTGATCGGCGCCCGCCACGAGTGCCCGCTGGTCGTCGGCGTGGGCGACGGCGAGAGCTTCCTCGCGTCGGCCATCCCGGCGTTCCTCCGTGAAACCCGTGAGGTGATTAATCTCGAGTCAGGTGAGATTGTCGTGCTTGAAGCAGACACGGTGACCGTGCTGAACGGGCACGGTCCGATCGAGCGGGAGCCGCACACCGTGGAACTCGACGACGACGCGGCCGAGAAGGCCGGCTTCGAGACCTTCATGCTCAAGGAGATCCACGAGCAGCCCCAGGCACTCTACGACACGCTGGGCGACCGCCTTCGCCCCGATGGCAGCGTCGATCTGGGCGACTTCGGACTCGATGACGCGGCGCTCGCACGCACGGAGCGGGTACATATCGTCGCCTGCGGGACCTCGTATCACGCTGGTCTGGTCGGTCGGTATCTTGTGGAGGACTGGGCCGGCATCCCCGTTCACGTCGAGGTCGCCAGCGAATACCGCTATCGCACGTGTCTGGCAGGCCCAGGCGACCTCGTCATCGGGATCACCCAGAGCGGCGAGACCGCGGACACCCTGGCGGCGATGCGGGTGGCGCGGGAGCGCGGTGCCCACGTCGTCGCGCTGACCAACATCATGGGCTCTCAGGCCACCCGCGACGCCGACGGCGTGCTCTACACCCGCGCGGGCCTCGAGATCGGCGTTGCGGCCACGAAGACGCATACTGCCCAGATCATGGCTCTGGCGTTGCTGGCGGTGAAGCTCGGCCGTTTGCGCTGGGGCCTCTCGGCGGCGGGCGCGGCCGACCTGGGCGATGAGCTCCGCCGGCTCCCCGACCTGCTGCAGGCCTACCTCGATTCGCCCCACCCCGCGTCGGTCGCCGAGGTGGCGCAACGCTATGCGAACCGCGAGTTCTTCCTCTACCTGGGGCGCCACGTCGGTGTGCCGGTCTGTTTCGAGGGTGCGCTGAAGCTCAAGGAGATCAGCTACATCCCCACCGAGGCGTACGCCGCGGGCGAGATGAAGCACGGTCCCATCGCTCTGCTCGAGGAGGGCTCCCCCGTCGTCACGGTCGCCACCGACGGCCACGTGTTCGACAAGGTCGTGAGCAACATCCAGGAGGTCCGGGCGCGGGGCGCCCGGGTGATCGCGGTCGCGACCGAGGGCAACCAGGAGATCTCCGACCACTCCGACGACGTGCTGTGGGTACCGAAGGTCCAGCCGCTGATCTCCCCAATCGTCGCGATCCTGCCGCTGCAGCTGTTCGCCTACCACGTGTCGCTGGCTCTCGGGCTCAACGTGGACCAGCCGCGCAACCTCGCGAAGACCGTCACGGTGGAGTAGCCATGGCGGTCGTGGGCGTCGGTATCGACGTCATGGAGATCGACCGCTTCGCCACGTCCTTGCAACGCCGGCCGCGGCTTGCCGAGCGCTGCTTCACTCGTGTCGAGGCTGAGTACTGTCACAGTCGGGCCTTTCCGCCCCAGCACTTCGCCGCGCGCTTCGCCGCCAAGGAGGCGGTTGGAAAGGCACTTGGCATCGGAATGACGCGCTGGCGCGAGGTCGAGGTCATCCGCGGCCGGGGGGCGCCGGGGATCATGCTCCACGGCATCTACGCGCAACGCGCCGCCGCGCTCGGCGTGACCCAGGTGCTGGTTTCGCTGACCCATGGCAAGACGGTGGCGATGGCCACGGCAACCGCTGTCGACGATCCGGTGCCCGGCGACACCGCTCTGGCCTCAGTGGCGTCCTAGGGTCGAACGCCACCCTTAGGATGGCGGAACCGTGCCGACCGCTCGTCCCGACATGAATGCGCCGCTCGCCGGGCTGACACCGCTGTTCGCCTCCGACGCGATGCGCGACGCCGACCGGGTCGCCAGCGCGCGGTTCGCCATGCCCTCCATCTTGTTGATGGAGCGTGCGGGGCTCGGCACCGCCCTCGCCGCCCTCGTCCGCTATTCCGATATCGGCGCGGCGACCGTTTTGGTGGGCTCGGGCAACAACGGCGGCGACGGCATGGTGGTGGCGCGGCACCTGGCCGAGGCGGGCTGGGCGGTCAGAGTGATCCTGGGGGCCGATGCCGCCCCGCGACGGATGATGCGGCTCTTATGACCAAGATCGCCGCCTCAATCGGAATCGAGCCCGCCCCCTTCGATCGGTCCGCGCCTCCGCCGCACGGGGTGGTAGTCGATGCGCTACTCGGCACGGGTGCGAGAGGTGCGCCGCGGGGCACGGTCGCCGAGGTCATCGCCTGGGCCGCCGACGGGGATGGGCCGGTGGTGAGCTGCGACGTGCCCTCAGGAGTGGACGCCGACAGCGGCTGTGTACGCGGCGTCGCCATCGAGGCGGACCTCACGACGACATATCACGGCGACATGACGGGTCTTCACGTCGCACCCGGTCGCTTGCACGCCGGCGAGGTCGAGGTGGTCGATATCGGTATCCCGTCCGGGGTCCGTTCCCAGGTGGCCGCGTGGCTCGCAGGCACAGCGGTGACAGGGGCGATTCCGGCCAAGGGGGAGAGCGCCGACAAGTACGCGGCCGGTGCCTCACTGATCATTGCGGGCGCCGAGGGCCTCTCTGGCGCTGCGTGCCTTGCGGCTGAGGCCACCTTGCGCGCCGGAGGCGGGCTCACGGCCGCCGTGGTGCCGGAGGCCATCCAGTCCACATGCGCTCGCACGGTGCCCGAGGTGATGTTCTCGGCCGCTCCCGGCGCTCACCTCGACCCGCAGGCAATGGATGAGATCATGCGACAAGCGGCCCGCGTGGGCGCCGCCGCGATTGGCCCGGGACTCGGCCGCGAGGATGCGACTGGCGAGCTGGTGTGGGACGTGGTGGAGCAGATGGCTGTGCCGCTGATCATCGATGCGGACGCGCTTTTCCACGTGGCGAGCACTCCGGATCGACTCAGGCGCAGGGCTGCTGCGACCCTTCTCACCCCTCATGGCGGAGAGGCTGCACGCCTGCTCGGCGTCGAGCGCGAGCAAGTGGAGGCCAACCGTCTTGCCTCGGCGCAGCGCCTCGCGGATCGGACGGGCGCGTACGTCGTTCTCAAAGGCTTGGGATCGATCATCGCTTCACCGCAGGAGGAGCCGGTCGTCAACGGCGTCGACGCCCCGGCGCTCGCGAGCGCCGGTACCGGCGACGTCCTCACGGGCGTTCTCGCCGCCCTGCTCGCCAAGGGTCTCGAACCTCGCGCTGCCGCGGTCGCCGGAGTTGCGCTTCATGGCTCGGCTGGAAAGCTCCTCACCGGGGACGGCGCAACGGCGGGAGACCTCCTGCTCGCCCTGCCGCGTGCCCTCGAGGCCAGATGAGCAACGATCGCGCCCTCGCGCGCATCGACCTCGGGGCGATCCGGCAAAATGCTCGGCGGCTGGCCGCCGCCGCGGGCCGCGCCGAGTTGATGGCGGTCGTGAAGGCCGACGGCTATGGACATGGTGCCGTTCCGGTCGCTCGAGCCGCTCTTCGAGGCGGAGCCGCCTCGCTGGGTGTCGTGACGGCAGGCGAGCTTCGTCAGCTTCGAGAGGCGGGCATCGAGGCGCCCGTGCTCGTAATGGGTCCGCTGGAGCTGGCCGAGGTTGCGGCGATCGACGGGTGCGACGTCGTTGCCTGGACGCCGGACTTCGTCGAGCGTGCGGGGGCCGTCGGGCGCGAGCGTGGCGGGGTGGTTCGCCTTCACCTGAAGCTGGACACCGGAATGGGGCGTCTCGGCGCGCGGCCCGAGGACATTGCGGGACTCGTCGAGGTCGCGGCCGGCACCGAAGGGGTCGAGGTGGTTGGGGTCATGACTCACTTCGCCACGGCAGACGAGACCGAGGGGCCGAACGCCGGATTCTTCCGCGAGCAGTTGGTGCGCTTCCGCGCGAGATTCGCCGAGGTCAAGGAGTGCTTCCCCTCGGCTCGGGCGCACGCGGCGAACTCGGCCGCCGTGCTGCGTGATCCCGGGAGCAGCTTCGACATCGTTCGCTGCGGGATTGCGCTGTACGGCGGCGACCCTTTCGGCGATGACCCCGATGCGCGCGGGCTTCGCCCCGCGTTGTCGCTGCACTCCTGGCTTGCAGCCGTCAAGCCGCTCTCCTCACGCGACAGCGCCGGCTACGGGCGCCGCTATCGGGCTCCGCGGGCCACCCGGATCGGTGTCATTCCGATCGGCTACGGCGATGGCTACGCGCGATCTCTCTCCGGGGCGAACGTCCTGATCGGCAGCCGGGAGGTCCCCGTGGTGGGGGCGGTATCGATGGACCAGATCACTGTCGATCTCGGTCCGGAGGGCGAGGAGCAGGTCGGCGATCCCGTGGTGCTCATCGGACGGCAGGGCTCGGCGCGCATCACGATCGAGGACCTCGCCCGGGTCGGGCAGACGATCAACTACGAGGTGACGTGCTCGCTGAGCACTCGGGTGCGCCGCGAGTACGTCGAATGAACGCGCTGATCGCGCGCCTCCGGGCGCCGTTCTCGAACCTCATCGGCTCCGCGACCGGCTGGATCGTCGGCGGTGCGCTGCGCGACACGCTGCGCGGCATTGCCGCTGACGACGTCGACATCGCGGTGCCGGGCGACGCGAGGCCGTTGGCGAGGGCTCTGGCCAACGAGCACGGTGCGGGGTGCTTCCAGTTGTCGAAGGAGTTCAACGCATGGCGCGTGCACTCCGAGCGCCTGCCGTTCACGATCGACCTCACGCCGCTGCAGGGCTCCAGCCTGGTTGAGGATCTGGCCCGCCGGGACTTCACGATGAACGCTCTTGCCCTGCCGCTGGACGGCGGCGAGCTCATCGATCCACACGACGGGGAGCGGGATCTCGAGGCGGGACGGCTCCGTATGGTGGGTGCGGCCGCCTTCTCCGCTGACCCGGTGCGATTGATGCGCCTCGGCCGCTTCGCGCGTCAGCTGAACCTGAGGCTCGAGGCCGAGACGGCCCGCCAAGCGAGGACGGACGCGCCGCTGCTCGCCGGCGCGCCGCCGGAGCGGGTGCTCGACGAGCTCGCACGCACGATCCGAACTGGGGGAACCCGGGAGTCGCTCGAGCTCCTCGACGAGATCGGGGTGCTGACCCAGCTGGTGCCCCAGCTCGAGGACGCGCGCCGCATGGAGCAGACCCCTTATCACCACAAGGACGTGCTGGGGCACACCCTGGAGGTCGTGCAGGGGGTGGAGGAGATCGTGGCCGATCCGGAGCCGGTCTTTCGATCGAGCGCCCCCCGTGTCGAGGAGCGGCTCTCGGCGCCGCTCGCCAACGAGCTGACTCGGGGGCAGGCCCTGGTCATCGCGGCCATCCTCCACGATGTGGCGAAGCCTGCCACGCGAGCGGTCAGCCCCGAGGGGCGCGTCACCTTCATGCGCCACGACGTCCTTGGTGCAGAGATGGCCGGAGAGTGGTGCATGCGCTTTCGGACCTCCAACCGCGTGCGGGACTTCGTGTCCAATTGCGTCCGGCAGCACCTCGTGCTCGGCTTTCTTGTGCATCGGCAACCGCTGTCGCTACGGCAGATCGATCGCTACCTGCGACGCGTCGCCCCGGAGGAGGTCGAGCTGAGCGTGCTGACTGTGGCGGATCGGCTGGCTACGCGTGGGGCAAGAACCGGCCAGGCGGCCATAGACCGTCATCTGGCTTTGGCGAGGCAGGTCACCGCGACCTACTTCGGGTTGATCGACCGAGGCCCTATCAGGTCGCCGCTGGATGGTGCGGAGCTCGCCCGGCGGCTCGACAGGGAGCCCGGGCCGTGGTTGAAGGATCTGCTGGATGCACTGAGGGAAGAAGTCCTCGTCGGGCGGATTTCGACCCCAGACGGCGCAACTGCCTTTGCAAAAACCTGGGTGCCAGAGGCGCAAATGGGTGAATCTGACCAGCCACGCGCTCGACGTAGGCGCTAGCCTCTCCGGCCGTTGGGCCGCCCGGCCTCCGGCACGGGCGGCCGGTCTTTGGTGGAGTAGTCACCTGGAGGGATGATGCGACGACCTGTGGTCGGCGTCGTTCTGGCTGCGGTCGCAGCCGGGGCGCTTGGTACCGAGGGTTCCGACGAGGCCAATGCGGCACAAAGCCTTCCCGCGTGCAAGGCGTCCAAGCCCGTGCCCGGAGCGGAGAAGTCCCTGATTAAAGAGATCAACGCTGAGCGCAAGCGCCGCGGTGCCCAGCCCCTGAAGCGACTGAACCGCCTGGTGAAGAGCGCCCGGAGTCACAACCGCTGGATGGCGCGTACGCGGAAGTTCTCCCACCCGACCACTCACCTCAAGTTTGGGCGTGGCAACCGGGCTTCGCAGAATCTCGCCTTCATGCCGACCGCGCGCGGCGCGTTCGTCGGGTTCATGGGGAGTCCGCCCCATAAGAAGAACATGCTTCCCAAGAGTTGGCGCAAGATCGGCGTCGGGGCGATGCGGTGCAACGGCATGCTGCTGTTCACCGTGAACATGACCGTCTGAGGCCGGTCAGCCTCGCAGGCGATAGCCTGACGGCGTGGTCCGCATAACCCGCGTCTATACCCGAGCCGGCGATGCCGGCACCACGCGGCTCGGCGATATGAGCGAGGTCGCCAAGACCGACCTCCGAATCGCGGCCTACGGCGATGTCGACGAGCTGAACAGCGTTATCGGCGTTGCGCGGGCCACAAAGCTCTCCTCAGAAGCCGAGGGCGCACTGAGCAGGATTCAGAACGAGCTGTTCGACGTGGGGGCCGACCTCGCCGTACCCGGGGTCGGCGACGATCGGCTTCGGGTCACCGACGCGCAGGTCGAGGCTCTGGAGCGCCACTGTGACGCGCTTAATGAGCCGTTGCCGGCCCTCGAGTCGTTCGTGCTGCCCGCAGGAGGTGCGGCGGCCTCGGCGCTGCACCATGCGCGCACCGTCTGTCGTCGGGCGGAGCGCTCGGTCGTGGCGTTGTCGGATGCCCGGCAAGGGGAGGTCAACCCAGTGGTGATCCGCTACCTGAACCGGCTCTCCGACCTGCTCTTCATCATGGCCCGCGCCGCAAATCACGACTCGGGCGCCGGAGACGTGCTCTGGGAGCCCGGCGAGTCCCGCGAGGGGTCCCAGGGCGAATAGTCACGGGGTGCCCGGCTGAGTGAGCCGGGCCAGGCGACTCAATAGCCAGTTGCCGACCGCCCCGACATCGTGTCGCAGGGAGGTCGACCGGAAGTGCGGCTCACGGCAGTCTAGGGCCGGACCGCGCCTTGGTAGTCGCTGCGGCTACTCATGCTCGTGACCTTCACGACGTCGCCGGTCTGGGGGGCGTGGACGTACTGTCCGCCGCCCATGTACATCCCCGCATGGCCAAGATCCGCTCGGTAGAAGACGATGTCGCCGGGTTGCAGCTGCTCCCGAGGCACTTTCGGGAAGCTGGCCCAGATGGCGCCGGTGTAGTGGGGAACGCTCTTGCCGAGCTTGCCGTAGACATACGAGAGCAGGCCGGAGCAGTCGAAGCCCTCCGAGGGTGATGCACCGGCCCACTTGTAGGGCACGCCGAGCTGCTCGAGGGCGAGGGCGACTGCTGCGCTGTTTCCGCCACCGCTTGGCAGCGGTGCGCTCGGGGTGGGTTCGGAGGAGGAGGCGGGAGTCGCTGCCGGCGCGGCGGCTTGGGGCGTGGCAGCGACCCGGTCTCGCGCCTGTTGTGCCTGGACGGCGGCCTGGCGACGCTCGGCCTCCTGCTTGGCGCGCAAAAGCCGCGCCAGGTCACCCTTCACCTGGCCGAGCACCTGCTGGCGCTCCTGCAGAAGGCCCGCTACGCGTTCGCGCTCCTGCTCTGCGGTGGCGAGCTCGCGCGTCGCGGCCTTCTGGTCGGTCTGTAGCTGCTTGCGAGCCCGGTCGAGTGCCACGCGGTGCGTGCGGATTCGGCCGACCACGTTGGCGTCCAGCCGGGTGGTGCGCTCGAGGAGGTCGAGGCGTTCGGTAACGGCGGTGACGCTGGTGCTCGTTAACAGAACTTCGGCAGTCGACGAGGGGGGGTGAACGTAGAGTGCACGGAGCCGGTCACCAAGTGCGATCCGGGCCCGAGCCAGCGATCGTTCGTTCGTATTGATGTCACCGGTATTCTGATGAATTCGTTCCTCGATATCCGACAGCCGGTAGCGGGCGCCGTTGTAGGCCTCCGCGGCACCCTCGAGCGCCACATCGACGCGCGCGACATCCGCCTCGATTTCGGCGAGTTGGTGGCGCTTGGCGTCGATTCCATCAGGCGCGAAAGCGGTGGGCGGCGCGGCCAAAGCCAGGGTGATGGCCATGGCGAGGGTCGCGGTGAGCAATCCTCCCCGGTACACGCGCTGCGCGATGGGACCGTTGTGGTCCAGGTTCACGGCAGAGTCTCGGTTCCGGCTCAGGACGCTAACAGCGTGCTTCCCGATACGCCAAACGTGCCGGGATTGACGCGACAGGGCCATGACTGAGCCTCTTGTCCGTCTGGGGCGGAGCATCAGAATGGGGACGTTGCGCGAATCGGCAATTCCCAAGCGGCCTTCGTGGAAAGTCGGCCTAACCCTGCTCGCAGCCCTGGCTCTGCTCGCCATCGGGATCGTAGGTCACGCGAGCGCAGCGGCGAATGTCAGCGGGAGCGCTTTTGGCGCTCAGCTCGGGGGGGCGACGGTGGCGAGTGCCGGGCTGAAGGTCGGCGCCGATGCGGTAACCGTGCATCATGGAGCCGCCAGCGGCGGGGGCAGCGCCGTCGGGGCTGTGCGCGTCGAGCTTGCACCATTCGACGACAGCATCATTGGCGTGAGCAGCGCAAGCGACGTTCGCCTGGCGAACGACCGCGTCACGATCGCGAGCGTCAGCATCGACGCCATCGCCACCGCGGGCGGGCGAACCGGTGTGGGCAGCCTCTCGGTCGCGGGGCTCGTCGTGGATGGGGCGCCCGTCGCCGCCTCGGTTGGCACCAGCGTCGAGATCGCGGGCGTCGGGCGGCTGATCTTCGGAGAGCAGGTATCCGGCGGGGAAGGCAACCTTCGGGTCAACGCCGTGAGGCTCGAGGTCAGCGACGCATCATCCGGGCTGCCCCTCGGCACCGCGGCGGTGATCGGCCACTTGCAGCTCTCCGCCACGCCTAAGCCGGCGCCCGTGCCCGACAGCGGCCCGTCACCCGATCCCGGGTTGCCCGCCGATGACGAGCCCGCGGCGGCACCGCGCTCTCCTGCCGCGCAGGCGGCGCCGAAGACAGAGAGCCCGAAGGAGGTCGAGCCCCTGCCCGAGCCGAGCCTCGTGCCGGAGTACGGCGATCTCGCTCCGCTGCCGCCCGCGGCCCCGACCGCGGTCGGACTGCCGCGCCGCGCTGCGCCGCCTGTCGATCTGCCCCGCGATGGCAGCTACGCATTCCCGGTGGCTCGGGACTACGGCTACATCGACGACTACGGGGCGCCCAGGGCGGTGACGGGCTGGCACCACGGCAACGACATCTTCGCCCCGACCGGGACTCCCGTGGTGGCCGTCGCCGGGGGCACCCTGTCGAAGGTGGGCGTCAACACGCTCGGCGGGAACCGTCTCTGGCTCACCGACGACCGCGGCAACCAGTTCTACTACGCGCACCTGTCCGCCTATGCTCCCAGCGCCATCAACGGCGCTCGAGTCGGGGCAGGGGAGGTGATCGGCTTCGTCGGGAACAGCGGCCAGGCCATCACCACCCCGCCGCACCTGCACTTCGAGATCCACCCCGGGGGACTCGACAGCGTGAACCCCTACCCGTATCTGCTCGCGTGGGAGCGTGGCTCCGGGGTCGCGCTGGCCTTCGAGGCCGCAACCGTGTCGACCGGCCAGGCGCCCGCGGCCGGAGCGCTGCTGGTGGAGATCACACCCGATCGCGATGTGCTACCCGCCGACGACTCC
>Ga0224508_10005033_pt1 | contig 10712 bp, 5 predicted proteins | sample SF_Jan12_sed_USG_4_FD_170157 | JGI IMG/M metagenome (GOLD analysis project Ga0224508, IMG submission 170157) | Sediment microbial communities from San Francisco Bay, California, United States - SF_Jan12_sed_USGS_21 | ecosystem: Environmental > Aquatic > Marine > Sediment | place: USA: California... | reverse complement strand
AGCTGCGATTGCACCAAATTCTGGGACTACATGTGTTCCGATAATCTCAATCTCCTCAGCACCTGCTGGGAATGCTATTACTAGAGTTCTGTCTGTGGATGTGGCTGTTTCATCAAAGTCAACTTCTTCACCATCAACTAGGACGAAGAAAGCATCATCATCATCTCCAATTTTTGCATCAATAAGTTCTCTTGGCAAGGTAATTGTGAGTTGACCATCATCAAATGCATCAATTGCAATGATGAGCGAATTTGCCTCTACATCAGGGGCAATTGATAGAAGTTTTCCACCTGTGATTTCAAAGTTTATCATGAAATCAGTTCCCTCTACTTGTATTAGATTGGCTTCAGGTTCAATTCCGTCAAAGTAAAAGGTGGTCTCTGCTGTTCGATTTTCGGTTGCATAGAGTACTTTAATCGTGTAATCTCCAGCAAACTTCATGAGATTTCCGCCTGCTGTAAATTGAGTACTAAATGTTTTGTCTGCTTCGGGCATTACCTGATCTACAGATACTTTATTGCCATTAGGAGCAAAAACTTCTATGCTAATTGCATAGCCGAATAGACTTTCACTTACTTCTCCAGTTACCATGATCGTTTCACCCTGTGAATAGGATGCCTTATCAGTAGCAACAACGATTGGGTCCACTATTTGTCCAAATGCGGGTGCCATTCCAATACTTGCAATCATGATCGCAAATAGGGCAAACACCGATAGATGAGTATTCATCAATTGTACGCTCGGATTTCTACTATTTAACGTTGTGAAAAAAATTATTGACTAAAAAGAAAAAACACTGACGAATTTCAGATTAGATATATATTAACCTCAAAGGGAGTTTTTGACAGTTTGTGTGTATTATTTATTGTTACATTTAATGTTCGTTGTGAGGGTATGAAATATGGCAACTAAGAAAAACCAGATTCTTGTACCAGATCATGTTTATGTTCCCAAACATGAAATAATTTCAAAAAAAGAAGCTGAAGAAGTTTTAAAAAAATATAACTGTAAACCAACTGAATTACCTTTAATTTTTGTAAATGATCCTGCTATCTTGGGGCTTGGTGTTAAACCTGGCGATACGATAAAAATCACAAGAAAAAGTCCCACTGCCGGTCAGAGCTATTATTATCGATATGTGGTGGAAGTTTAGATGGTAGATCCCTCAACAAAGCGCTGGCCTATAATTCAAGATATTTTAAAAAGGGAGGGGATTGCTCGTCAACATCTTAATTCATTTGATGAATTCTTAGAAAGAGGCCTTCAAAGTATAATTAACGAAGTGGGACAAATAGAAATCGAAAATGCAGAATATCCTTACAAAATTCAATTAGGAAAAGTAAAACTTCAACAACCAAGAATGATGGAACTTGATGGCTCTATAACCCACATAACTCCGGCAGAAGCCAGACTTAGAAATGTTTCATACTCTGCTCCTGTAATGATGGAAGCAAGTGTAATAGAAGATGGAAAAATTTTAGAATCAAGATTTGTTCATATTGGTGATGTTCCAGTTATGGCAAAATCTAACGCATGTATTTTAAATAATTTTTCATCTCAAAAACTAGTTGAACATGGAGAGGATCCAAATGATCCTGGTGGTTATTTTATAATTAATGGTTCTGAAAGGGTAATAGTAGGATTAGAAGATCTATCCTACAATAAAATAATTGTGGATAGAGAAACTGTTGGTGGTAATATTGTTTTCAAAGCAAAGGTATATTCATCAATTGTTGGATATCGTGCAAAACTAGAACTGGTCATGAAAAATGATGGACTAATCGTAGCTAGAATACCAGGATCACCTGTAGACATCCCCGTTGTAATTTTAATGAGAGCTCTTGGATTGGAATCAGATAAAGAAACAGCTGCGGCAGTTTCTCTAGTTGAGGAAGTTCAAGATGAATTAGAAGGCTCATTTGAAAAAGCTGCTGATGTTCCTACATCAAAGGATTCAATTGTGTATATCAGTAAGAGAATTGCTCCTGGAATGTTGGAGGAATTTCAAATTAAACGTGCTGAGACTCTTTTGGATTGGGGGCTTTTACCTCATTTAGGAAAACATCCCGAAAATAGAAAAGAAAAGGCACAATTTTTAGGCGAAGCTGCATGTAAATTACTTGAACTAAAACTAGGATGGATTTATCCAGATGACAAAGATCATTATGGGAACAAAGTCATTAAATTTGCAGGACAAATGTTGGCAGATCTTTTCAGAACTGCTTTTAGAAATTTGGTTAGAGATATGAAATATCAATTGGAACGATCTGGTCAAAAAAGAGGAATAAATGCAGTAGCAGCAGCAATTCGTCCAGGAATTATTAGTGATAAATTAAACAACGCCATTGCTACTGGAAATTGGGGACGAGGTAGAGTTGGAGTAACTCAACTTCTAGATAGAACAAACTATCTATCGACAATTAGCCATTTAAGACGAATTCAATCTCCTTTAAGCAGAACCCAACCCAACTTTGAAGCAAGAGACCTACACGCAACACACTTTGGAAGAATATGTCCAAGTGAAACTCCTGAAGGATCGAATTGTGGTCTTGTAAAAAATATTGCACTTTCGGGAATTATCTCCGTAAATATTCCATCAGAAGAAATTGTTGAGAAACTGTACGATTTGGGTACTGTTCATTTCTTCGATGCAAAAAATGATCTAAAAAAGGACGGAACAAGAATTTTTGTTGATGGTCGCCTTATAGGCTATTTCAAAGACGGTGAACAATTAGCTGAATCTCTTAGAGAACAAAGACGAAACTCAAAGATTCATCCCCATGTTGGTATTTCATTCCACAAATCAGACAAAGAAGGTGCAACAAAAAGACTTTATGTTAATTGTAATGCAGGTCGCGTTTTGAGACCATTGATAATTATTAAAGATAACAGATCCTTGCTAACTCAAGAACTATTAGACAAAATATCCAAGAAACTACTTTCATGGAACGATCTTTTGAGAATGGGGGTTTTGGAATTAATTGATGCTAACGAAGAGGAAAATTGTTACGTCACATTAAACGAAAAAGAAACAAAGAAACATACTCATTTAGAAGTATTCCCTCCATCAATACTAGGAGCTGGTGCCTCCATTATTCCGTATCCTGAACATAACCAATCTCCAAGGAATACCTATGAATCTGCGATGGCAAAACAAAGTTTAGGATTCTCCACCCCTATGATGAATACAAGTACCTATGTAAGGCAACATTTGATGCTTTATCCGCAAACCCCGATGGTAAATACAAAAGCCATGAAGTTACTGGGATTAGAGGATAGACCAGCCGGTCAAAATTGTGTGGTTGCTGTTTTACCTTTTGATGGATACAACATTGAAGATGCCATTGTTTTGAGCCAACCCTCCGTTGACAGAGGTTTGGGAAGAACATTCTTCTTTAGAGTTTATGATACAGAAGCAAAACAATATCCAGGTGGAATGCGTGATAATTTTGAAATTCCAAATGCTGAAGATAATATTAGAGGATACAAGGGAGAAAAAGCCTACCGCCTCTTAGAAGAAGATGGAGTAGTGGCTTCTGAAGCATCCGTAAAAGGAGGTGATATACTAATTGGAAAAACCAGTCCTCCAAGATTCATGGAAGAGTATAGAGAATTTGAATCGACAGGTCCATATCGTCGTGATACTTCAATTGGCGTAAGACCATCCGAAACTGGAGTTATCGATACGGTAGTAATGACACAATCAAATGAAGGAGGAAAAATGTATAAAATTCGAGCAAGAGATATGAGAATTCCTGAAATTGGAGATAAATTTGCCTCAAGACATGGACAAAAAGGTGTTCTTGGTATTTTAGCAAAAGGAGAAGATTTACCATATACTGCAGAAGGTGTTTCCCCTGACGTTCTAATCAATCCTCATGCTTTTCCATCAAGAATGACCGTTGGAATGATGATGGAATCAATATGTGGAAAAGCAGGTGCCCTGAGGGGAAGTCAGTTTGATGGTTCTGCATTTGTTGGTGAAAAAATTGAAGAGGTAAAACCTGTTATGGATGCTGCAGGTTTCAAATATTCTGGAAAAGAAATAATGTATGATGGAAGAACGGGAAAAGCTTTTCCAGTTGAAGTTTTCATAGGAGTTGTTTATTATCAAAAATTACATCATATGGTTGCAGACAAAATACATGCAAGAGCCCGCGGACAAGTCCAGATGTTAACAAAACAACCAACAGAGGGAAGAGCAAGAGGTGGTGGTTTAAGATTTGGGGAAATGGAACGAGATTGTCTCATTGCATATGGTGCCTCGATGATCCTAAAAGATAGATTATTAGATGAATCCGATAAATCCGATATTTTTGTTTGTGAAAGATGTGGACTAGTTGCTTATCATGATGTTAAACAACGAAAATATGTTTGCAGAGTTTGTGGTGACAAAGCCAAAGTCTCATCCGTTGCAGTTGCATATGCTTTCAAATTATTACTACAAGAGATGCAGAGTTTGAATGTAGCTCCAAGATTATTGATAAAGGAGAAAGTATAATGTCATTGCAAGCAATCAAATCAATTGACGGAATAAGATTTTCGGTTTGGTCTCCAACTGAAATTAGAAAATATTCTGTTGCTGAAATTACTGCACCAGAAACATACGATGAAGATGGTATGCCCGTTCAAGGGGGATTAATGGATGGAAGATTGGGAACCCTCGAACCTGGACAAAAATGTCTTACTTGTGGAAATACTGCTGCCAGATGTCCAGGACACTTTGGGCATATCGAGCTTGCTGAACCTATTTTACATATTGCATTTATCGATAATATTTACAAATTATTACAATCTGTATGTCGTTCGTGCGCACGACTAAGAGTTCCCCAAGAAGATCTTGATGCCTTCCAAGTAATTAAAGACAAGCATTTGGCCTATACACTGTTTTCAGAAAAACGTATTCCTGAACAGATTATAGAAAAAGCTAAGAAAGCAAAAGAATGTCCACATTGTGGAAAAACACAATACGAATTGATATTCACAAAACCAACTATCTTTGTTGAAAAAACTGAAATTGGAGAACATAGACTGCTTCCAATTACTATCAGAGAACGATTTTCTCAAATCCCAGATGCTGATTTACATCTTTTATCATATGATCCAGTGACAGCCCGACCTGAGTGGTTTATTTTACAAGCAATGCCAGTTGCCCCAGTCACTGTTAGGCCTTCCATTATTCTTGAAACAGGAATTAGATCTGAAGATGATTTGACCCATAAAATGGTAGATATAATCAGAGTTAACCAAAGACTCAAAGAGAGTAAAGAGGCAGGAACCCCTCCACTCATTGTTCAAGATTTAGTAGATTTGTTGCAATATCATGCAACAACTTATTTCGATAACGAAGTTTCTGGAATCCCACAAGCCCACCATCGTTCTGGCCGTCCTCTAAAAACATTAACTCAAAGACTAAAAGGTAAAGAGGGTCGATTTAGAGGTTCCTTATCTGGGAAGCGAGTAGATTTTTCCAGTAGAACAGTAATTTCACCGGACCCAAATTTGGATTTATCAGAAGTAGGTGTCCCAGAACAAATTGCTATGAAACTCACAATTCCAGAAATTGTTACAGAGTGGAATATTGAAAGAATGAGAAAACTTGTAATTAACGGTCCAAATAAATTCCCCGGTGTAAACTATATTGTTAGACCAGATGGAGTTAAAATTAGACTTGACTTTGTTGAAGACCGTTCTATAATTGCTGAGACACTTGAAATTGGCTATCTAGTGGAGAGACATCTTGCAGATGGGGACATTGTCTTGTTTAACAGACAACCATCACTTCACCAAATGTCTATTATGGCCCACTATGTTAGAGTATTGCCCGGGAGAACTTTTAGATTACACCCATCTGTTTGTCCGCCTTATAACGCAGACTTTGATGGGGATGAAATGAACTTGCATGTACCACAGAGTGAAGAGGCAAGGGCAGAGGCTATTCTATTAATGAGAGTTCAAGACCAACTTATCTCCCCACGATATGGTGGCCCAATTATTGGTGCATTAAGAGACTTTGTTACGGGGGCATATCTTCTCACAAAAGATGACACTGTTTTGTCGGTTCAAGAATTTTCAAATCTGGCAATGCTTGGTGGTTATGCTGAAATATTACCAAAACCTGCTACAAAAACTAAAGATGGACCCGCATATACTGGGAAACAATTATTTTCATTATTCTTGCCAAAAGACTTCAATTATGTAATCACATCAAAATGGTCTAAGGGAACCAAAGGAACTCCAAAAGATGTTGTAATTAAACAAGGAGAATTAATAAGCGGTGTTATTGACAAGGCCTCAATTGGTGCTGAAGAACCAGAAAGTGTATTGCATAGAATTGCAAAAGATTATGGAAATGCAGAAGCAAAATCTTTCTTAAATTCTATTTTAATTATGGTAAAACAATACATTACACATTATGGCTTTAGTTATGGATATGCAGACTTGGAAGTTCCCGAGAAAGAAAAACAACAAATCCTCGATGATATTCAAGGAACATATGATGTAATTTCTGATTTAACTTCTCAATATGAAAAAGGTACCTTAAAACTAACAAGAGGAATGAAACCCGAAGAGGCTTTGGAGGCCTATATCGTAAATGAATTGGGTAAAGCAAGAGATAAGGCAGGAAATACGGCTGATCAATCATTAGACCAAACTAATGCTGGTAGGATAATGGCAACCACAGGAGCAAGAGGTTCTTCCTTAAACATTGGACAGATGGCAGGGGCTTTGGGACAACAATCACGACGAGGAAATAGATTACATTCTGGTTTTCATAATAGAGCTCTTCCACATTTTCAAGAGCATGATAAAAATCCTGATGCAAAAGGATTTGTAAAATCAAATTACAGAGAGGGTCTTTCTACACTAGAATTTTTCTTCCATGCAATGGGAGGAAGAGAAGGACTAGTAGATACTGCAGTTAGGACTCAGCAGAGTGGATACATGCAACGTAGGTTGATTAACGCTTTGGAGCATATTAGATTAGAATATGATGGAACAGTTAGAGACCCACATGGTCATATTGTTCAATTCTTGTATGGTGAAGACGGTATTGATGTGGCCAAAAGTGATCATGGTGAGGCCTTTAATGTCAATCGATTAATAGAATCACAAACCATAGTTGATTCCGGAAAAAAAGCAACAAAGGATGAGATTGAAGAAATTACTAAAAAATATACCAAAACGTTTAATCCTAGACTTAAACAACTTGTGACCGAGGGACTTCTTAATTCCAAATTAAGCAAGGAGGGCGTAACAATTGTTGGAAAGAAAGGACTCCTTCTTTACAACAAAGCTCAGGTTGAGCCTGGTCAAGCAGTAGGGATTGTTACTGCCCAATCAATTGGAGAGCCAGGTACCCAAATGACTTTGAGAACATTTCACTTTGCAGGAATTAAAGAAAGAAACGTAACTTTGGGTCTTCCAAGATTAATTGAATTAGTTGATGCAAGAAAAAAACCAGTCACTCCAACTATGGATATTTACTTGGATAATGAATCAAAAAAATCAAGAGAAAAAGCAATTGAGATTGCTAGGAATATCTTACAGACAAAAATTGCTGATTTAATTGAAGATAGTGAAACTGATTACAATGCTGAAATTAGACTCATTCTTAGTCCTAACAAACTAAGAAACAGAGGATGTTCCGTTGGGGAAGTTGAGGCAGCATTATTATCCAACAAAAAATTCAAGACTGAAACAACAGGAGAATTAATCGTTTTAAAATTAGTTGAAGAATCAGATGCTCCCACAGTTATTGCAATTAGAAATAAAGTTCTTAACTCTACAGTTAAAGGCGTACCTGATATTGCACGAGTTACTTTGGTTCAAAAGGACGAGGAATGGGTAATTCAAACAACTGGATCTAATATTGCCAAAGTACTAGAAGTTAAGGGAATTGACAAAAAAAATGTTAGAACCAACAATGTTTTTGAGATTGCAGGAACATTAGGAATTGAAGCTTCTAGAAATGCTTTGATTGATGAACTAAACCATACTTTGGGTGACCAAGGCTTAGAGGTTGACAATAGATACATTATGTTGGTAGCTGATTTGATGTGTTCTAAAGGATACATGCAACAAATTGGACGACATGGAATTGCTGGAACAAAAGATAGTGTTCTGGCAAGAGCAGCCTTTGAAATTACAGTACCCACAATTGCACATGCAGCCCTAGGAGGGGAAGTTGAACAACTTAAAGGAATTACCGAAAACGTAATTGTGGGAAGTAACATTCCTATTGGAAGTGGAACTGTCGACTTGTACATGCAAGTCAGTAAGAAAAAATAATTGATCACGTGGAATAGATGGCCGACGAAATATCTACTTTGATGAGTAATAGTAAAAATAAAAATGTTTTACTTAGATTAAGAAATAACCAGACCATTACGGGCAATCTTTTGGATTTTGATGTTCACATGAATCTAACCTTAGAGGAAGCCAAAGATGTTACAGAAGAGCCACCTCAGAATTTGGGTAAAATTCTTTTGCGTGGAGATAATATTTTAGCTATTTCCCTACCTGAAGAATCTTAATAAAAAAACTATCTCAACTATTAAAGATTAAATCCCATTAATTCTATATTTTTTTATTGCTGAATTTGTTTTTAATTCTTCCAATGTTTCTTTTTCCAGCATATGCCGAACAAATACCTGATTATGACAATCCTTATGCTCCAATTTTTACAGACAAACCGGTTTACTCTTGGACTGATAAAGTAAAAATAACTATTCTGGCACCAAGTTGGAATACAGATAGACATCTAATTGATTCTATAGGCGATGATGAATACAATCCAATAAAAATTTCAACTAGTAATCATTCTCTAGAGCCCTATCGATTCACCGAGACTGGTGTAAACACTGGGATTTTTACAGGAGAGATTACTTTGACGGGATTCTCTCATGATGCTGATGGGGATGGAGATATAGATACCATTCCTCGAACATTAGGAAACGGGCCAACAAGTGGATTTTTAGAAGTTGATCGAGATTCTGCAATAACAATTTCATTTGAATTTGCTGATGGTGTTGTTTTGACAGAATCAGCTCTTACAAACTGGAATATTGGTGATATCCGTTTTTCTGAAGATAATTTTCTTTCAGACGGCTCTGCCTTAATTCGTGTAATTGATCCTGATCTAAATCTTAATCCCGAAGCATTAGATCAAATTCCCATTCAGGTGTATTCCAATTCTGACGTCGCTGGGATAGATGTTACATCAATAGAAACATCTGAAAGATCTGGTGTTTTTGTCGCAACAATAATCTTAACTCAAAACCTCCCCTCAAGTGGAAACAGATTACTTGCATTACCCGGAGACGAAATCTTTGCTAAATATGATGACCATACATTGCCAAAACCATATGGTACCTCAGATAATTTAGAAATTATTACCTTGGCAAACGTTGGATCCTCAATTCCCTCCTTGAAAAAGTTAACAAATTCTCCAATTTCTCTGACTGATAGTTCAGGAAAACCTGTAATTTCTTTTCAAGAAGAAAAGCAGATTCAAATTGTAGGGTCAATTAAAAACGAGCAAATCTTTGATCAAAAATTTGTGTATTTGATTCAGATAAAAGATCATAATGATTCGGTTGTTTCACTCTCTTGGATGAGTGGTGAGTTAACTGGAAACCAAAGTTTAGATGTTTCTCAATCTTGGCTACCCAAAAACTCTGGATCATTTTCCATTGAAGCCTTTGTGTGGAATTCGATAGAAGATCAAAAAGCTTTAGCAGGGTCTACAACCACTTCTATTATTATTGAATAATAAAAAGTATAATTTCTACGTGATTATTAAATACAAAATTACGTTTTTACACATGTGCTAGGAAACAAATTAGGTATACTGCTAGTGATAGCCGTAATATCTTTTACAATGATCTCAGAAATTTTTGCAGAATCTATTTTGGTGGAATTTGATAAATCTGACTATAACACTGGAGATACATTAATCCTGTCTGGAACCATTCAAGAATTTTCAATGCCTATTGTAGCAATCAGCATTTATAATCCAGAGGGAAAAATTTTGTCTGCTAATAATTTAGAGCTTGACGAGGATGGAAATTTTTCCAAGATTATTTCACTGGACCCTCCTTTTTATGAAGATCCTGGAAATTACAAGGTACAAATAGACTATAGGCAAATTAGTCAAGAAGAATTTTTTACTATTCATGGGAATTTAGATCCACCAGAACCCATTCTAGAAGAACAAATTAAACCTGAAATTATTTTATTATTTACCGAAAAGGAAGTGTACACTAACGGGGAAAATGTAAAAATCACTGGACTTGTTTCTTCGCTTGAATCCCCCACTGTGTTGATAGGAATCTATGATCCATTTGGAACACCTGCAGGATTTTACTTTGGGACAATCGATAAAAACTTAGAATTTTCAACAAGTTTTCTTGTAAAATCCGGAGTGAATTTTAAATCGGATGGTTTGTATTCTATTAAAGCTCATTATGCCGAAACAGAGTACATAACAAATTTTGAATTTTTTGAAGATCTGTCCAATTCATCAGATGACAATTCCAACTCATCAGATGACAATTCCAATTCATCAGATGACAATTCCAACTCATCAGATGACAATTCCAACTCATCAGATGACAATTCCAACTCATCAGATGACAATTCCAACTCATCAGATGACAATTCCAACTCATCAGATGACAATTCCAACTCATCAGATGACAATTCCAACT
>Ga0224508_10005032_pt1 | contig 10713 bp, 10 predicted proteins | sample SF_Jan12_sed_USG_4_FD_170157 | JGI IMG/M metagenome (GOLD analysis project Ga0224508, IMG submission 170157) | Sediment microbial communities from San Francisco Bay, California, United States - SF_Jan12_sed_USGS_21 | ecosystem: Environmental > Aquatic > Marine > Sediment | place: USA... | reverse complement strand
AAACATCTTTGCTCCATCTGAGCTAAATGCAACATCTGATGGGCTAGTCTCCTGTCCTCCAACTAAAAAAGAGTCTACAAAACTGGTTTGAAATAAAGTAAGAGGGCCTGCAAAAGCATTTTGAGATAATCCTAGCATTCCCAAGATCAAAATTGCTCCAAACAAAAATATCTTTGATTTATCTTGCAAATATGTATTCCCAGAGAGGAATATAGTAAATTATATTTCCTGACATTATGATTTTCGTAGAAAGGAGTTATACTTAATTCTATTTTCGTAATCTCCAGTTAATTACAACAAAGTAATTCTGCTGGTTGGTAGAGGATTCATGAGTAATATTGGGGAAGGTTACTATAATCTGGATAAACTGCTTTACACTAAAGTAGCTGCAAAAATTTTTCTAGATAATACAATAAAATCTATTATTTTGCATTACCCTCCTAACCATTATGAAATATTTAATATAGGAAGAAGATAGATTTAATTCATTAACACTTAATTGAAAATGTTAATTTTAATATTTTTTCATAGGTCATTATTTTAGATATATCGGACTGTAGGCAGCTGGAAGGGTGGTTTTTTCTTTTTTCTTACATTCGTTAAATTCGTTAACACTTGGTAAAATTATTAGAAATCAGCGTCAATCAATTCTAATCTCTGCCTAAATCATATTTACTACATACTTTTTTTCATGAACTATTATTCTTAGGTTGAAGAAATTGGCAATATATAGATCGATTTGAAATTATTTCTTAGGATAGAAAAAAGTAGATTATTAATTTAATGAGTTTATTTAAAAATATCTCAATCAGGACGAGATTAGACTTAACATTATTTTTCCAAAAAAAGATTAGAGGGAACAACATTTCCTCCTTCTCAGTTATACTCAATTCATATTCTTTTTGTTGAATTAGTAGTTATTGATTTAATTTAGTATGTTTTGAACTCTTCCTATTTTTCCACTTTCCAATTCAACTTTAATTCCATGAGGATGAAAGTCACTTGAAGTAAGAATTTTTTTAACCACTCCCTCAGTTAATTTCCCTGAACGTTGATCCTGTTTTAATACTATCTGAACCATATATCCAATTTTAATTTTATTTCTTGAAGGTACAATATCCAATGTTATTTGACATTAAAATTTTTTAAATTAAAATGTTTAAAACTATGTTTCTGGTTTTTTTTCTTCCTTTTTTGGACTGCCCCTAGTTTTTCTTCTTGCACCAAAACTAATTAGCACCAACAAAAATCCTATACCAGTTAAAATGCTAGCAAGTGTGTTCATGTCTTGATTTTCTTGCTCTTTTATTGCAAGGTCAATTATCTCCTCCTCAGTCATCCCTGTTTTTCCTGTAGGCACAGATGAATTGATGCTTACCAGCAGAATCATACCTACAACTAACATTGCAGATCCTCCGCCCAGGATCCTCTTATCTACTAAAACCAAAATGATTCAAAATTTCTTGATTTTCATCCTATATTAGGAATATTGTATTTTTTTAATGGTTCTAAAAAATTTTGTGGATATGAAATTTTAAGCTACCTACAATGCATATTGAATCTGTCATCTGAATATTCTAAAAATAATCAAAAAAGAAAAAATGTTACTAATAGTATTTTACAATTTTTTGATCAAGTTCTAAAATTTGTTTCTCTAAAACCCTTCAGGAGGGTTTTGAACAAATATGTTACAAACAAGAGCGTCTGTCTTTTCATCTCTGTATTGCACATTACATGTCACAAATTTACCCTTAAGAGTCCTTTCCAAATCTATTGGGGTTTTTTCTTCATATTGCGGCTTTTCGGGATTGTCTATTTTTGCTATTATGATTTTTTCTGTTTTTCCATATTCTTCTTTATTGTCTTTACGATGATGAGTGATTAATAACTCAAATGCGTTGTTTGACAAAAATGAAACAATTGAACCTCCTATCCCATCTCCCATTAATTCTCAAAAATATTTGGATTATAATTACTTGATGGCCATACTGAGATTAAAATCTGGAACTAGATTTTTCTCCTTAGCCATCTCAAACACTCTCTTAATTGCCTTTTCTCCTTCCTCTCCCATATTCACAGTAACTGGATTGACGTACATTTTTACAAATTTTTCAATCAAATCACGTGGTTTTCCTCTACTGTACTGCATTGCATAATCTATTGCATAATCTAAATTATCTAACGCATACTGTATGGATTCTTGCAGATATTTGTCGAATTTGTGTATGGTGTCCATTCCTAAACTAGTTTTCATTACATTGATTCCTAAAGGTACTGGTAATCCCTGTGTGGCTTTATCCCACCATTCACCTACATCTAAAAGTTTTACATTTCCTTCCTGTTCGTAGGATAACTGGGTCTCATGAATCACCACCCCTGCTTCAACTTCTCCATTTTTAACTGCCTTTGGAATATCGCTAAAATTCATTTCAACATAATCAAACTTGCCTATCATTAATTGAAGTAGCAAGAATGCCGAAGTCATTTTACCTGGAATTGCAATTTTACAATTTTTTATTTCATCTATGCTCATCTGTTTTTTTGCAGTAACTATTGGTCCATATCCAATTCCAAAACTTCCCCCACTCCGCAATATCGTATATCCTGGGATATATGCACAGGCATGAACTGAAACGGCCGTAACATCAAGTTCAGGATTTGTGGCTTTTTTATTTAATTGCTCAATGTCTTCAATGACGTGGTTCACCTTAAAGTCTGGAGATGAGACTTTGCCAGTAAACATACCATAAAACATGAAAGCATCATCTGAATCAGGAGTATGTCCTACCGAAATTTCCACATCTGATTTCAAAAAGTTCGTTATAAAAATCAAAACTAGCTGTATTTTATCAAATTTCCTATATTTGGGCCATAGATGATATTGGTAACCAATGTCGCAAGATTACCAAATCCCGGCTTACTATGGCAATACTTACTGTAAGCCAAATTAGGTAAAATTAAAAGGTGTAATTTTTTTTGATGTTTTTTATCAAAAAATTTCTAGAAGAATTTATTTCTCAATTATACTCGCGATATGTTAGAATACTCTATTAATCGTTTTTCTAATATATGGAAGAACTTTTGTAGACATTGTGAAAACAATAGCAGCTTTTGAAAAAGATATTAAACTACAATCGGAATTTTTAAATTTTTTTAAAAAACAAACTCCTTTACCTGTTAGTCGTCAAAAAAATATAATTTTTACAGGAAGCGGAGATTCGTTGGCAGCTGCAAAACTAGCAGAGTCTTTTTCAGATTTTAGGGTAAAATCAATGGATCCTTTGGATTTACTTAAAAATCAATCATATTCGAAAAATAAAAGAGTATATTTTGTTTCAATTTCTGGAAACACTATATCAAATATCAAAGTTGCGAAATTGGCAAAAAAATCAATTGCCATCACCTCTAAACCAAAAAGTAGACTGGCAAAATCCTGCACAAAATCAATCTTACTTCAATCTTCAAACTCTGATGTATTCACGGCAGGTAGCATTAGCTTTTTAGAAAGTGCGCTAACTTGTATTTCTCTAGTTAGTCAAATTACAATTCCAAAAAAAAGTAATATCTTCAAGCAAGCTTATTCTGATTCTAAACGCTCTAAAATAAGCAAAAGAGTCTTTATTCTTGGAAATCAATACACATATCCTGTTGCAATGTATTGTGCAGCAAAATTCTACGAGTTATTAGGGCTTGATGCTCATTTTGAGCACCTTGAACAATTCTCACATATGGAGTTATTTTCTGCAAAAAAAGGAGACACTGTAATTATTTTTGAGGAGAAAAACAAGCACAATTCAAATCTTACCAAAAATTTGAAAAAGGTAGGCCTTCACGTTATTCATCCAACAATTAATTCTAGAAACAAGATTTCACAAATTATTTACTATATCTTTTTCTCGCAATTATTGCCACTCTTTGAGGCAAAAAAAAGACACAAAAAAGACTGCCATTTTGTTTTGGTAAAAGAACTTCGTAATGTAAGCGATGAAATGATCTACTGATCTGTTTTCTCATAAGATTTAATACCTGAATACCTTGGTTTTTCGAATATGGTAAAATACAAGTCAACAACTGAGGTTCTTAAGATTATTAAAAACAAAGAGCAGATCCGAAACTTTGGTGTTATTGCTCATGTTGATCATGGAAAAACAACTATGAGTGATAGCTTGTTGGCCTACTCTGGTATTATTGCCCCGTCTGCTGCTGGAAAAGCATTGGCAATGGATTTTGATAAAGAGGAACAAGAACGAGGAATTACAATTTATCAGGCAAATGTCACATTACTTTTCTCTCAAAAAGACACTGAATATGTCATTAACATGATAGATACTCCTGGACACGTTGACTTTAGTGGAAGAGTAATTAGAAGTCTTAGGGCAATTGACGGGGCTGTTGTGGTTTGTGATGCAGTAGAGGGTATTATGACTCAAACTGAAACTGTTACTAGAATGGCCCTTGAAGAGAGAGTAAAGCCAGTTCTTTTTATCAACAAAGTAGACAGGCTTATCAAAGAGCTTAGATTAACACCTGAGAAAATGCAAGAAACTCTTGCAGCAGTTGTTTCTAACTTTAATCAACTTGTAGAGACATACGGTGAACCAGAATACAAAGAAAAATGGAAGGTGTCAATTCAGGATGCCAGTGTAACCTTTGGCTCTGCCAAGGATAGATGGGCAATTAATCTAGATATTATGAAAGAAAGGGGAATTTCCTTCAAAGATGTTATTGACGCATATCAAAATGAAAACGTTGAGTCTCTAGTTGAAAAAGCGCCATTAGCTGATGCTGTTTTGGGAATGGTAGTAAAACATCATCCACCACCACACGTTGCCCAGCAATATAGGATTCCTCAAATCTGGAAAGGTGATTTAGATTCGGATATAGGAAAGGCACTTTTGGCATGCAGCGATGATGGGCCAACAATAATGATGATTGTAAACATGGTTTTGGATCCTGCAGCAGGTCCTGTTGCCATTGGCAGATTGTTTTCTGGAAAAATCAAGGATGGTCAAACTGTAAATATAATAGATTCAAAACGAGAGGGAAGGGTTCAATCTGTGAATTTTTTCATGGGAAACCAAAGAGAACAAGTTGGAGAACTAGGCTCTGGTAATATTCCTGCATTACTTGGATTAACAGAAGCAAGGGCTGGCAACACCATTTCAACAATTAAAAATATGCCAATGTTTGAAGGTGTAAAATATGTCTCAGAACCTGTGGTTCAAATTGCAATCGAACCCAAACATCCAAAAGACTTGCCTAAATTGGTGGAAGTTCTAAAACAACTTACAATTGAAGATCCTAATCTAATTGTGAAAATTGACGAAGAGAGCGGAGAAACAATTGTTGCAGGAATGGGTGTTCTGCATCTTGATGTAGCTACACATCGTATTCAAGATACAAAAGTTGAGATTATTACATCTGAACCACTTATCAACTACCGAGAAACCGTAAAGGGGACTTGCGAACCCATAATGTCAAAATCTCCAAACAGACACAATAAACTCTTTATGAAAGTTGAACCACTAGAACCAAATATCTCTCAGATGCTTAGAACTGGTGAAATCAGTGATATGAAAGACAAAAAGATAGTATCTGATCTACTAAAGAAAGAAGGATGGGATACTGATACTATTAAGAGAGTAATGAGATTTGATTCTCGCGGAAATGTTCTTATTAATGGAACTAAAGGTGTTCAGTTTGTTCAGGAGTCTACTGATTCAATTAATTCTGGATTTGATGATGTTATGAAAGAGGGTCCATTATGTAGAGAACAGATGAGGGATTGTAAGTTTACATTTACACACTTTGTTCCACATGAGGATACTGCTCACAGAGGTCTCTCTCAGCTGGGGCCTGCATCAAGGCGTGCATGTATGGGTGCGTTGTTAACTGCAGGAACTACCATACTTGAACCAATGCTTGCAATAGAGGTTAGAGTTCCAACTGATCTAGTTGGAAATGTTGCCACAGTCCTTTCTGGAAAAAGAGGAAAGGTACTTGATATGCAGCAAAAAGGAGCTAGCAGTATCATCACTGGTGAGATACCAGCTTCTGAAACGTTTACCTTGTCTGAAGAAATGAGAGGTCAAACTGCAGGAAGAGCAACATGGAATACTTCATTCAAAGAATGGTCTGAAGTTCCAAAATCGATGTTTGCAACAGCAATTGCCGATATTAGAAAGAGAAAAGGTTTAGCTCCTGAGGCACCTGGTGTTAGCGAGTTCATAGACAAAGAGTAAAGGTCCCCTCTTCTCTTTATATGCAAAGTTAGCCTTTTTTTAAAAGATTTGAAAAATTACCCTTTGAACAAAAATCACGACAATATGTTTAGGTATTTGAAAAATTAATGTTTATACTAAAACCTTCATCTTAGTTACCCGTAAAAATTTTCAGGACAATCTTGTTTATAGGCTGTTCTACTTTATACACACAAGCAATTATTATTCAAAACTAATTTTATTACTCATGGCTTTTGTTGTCTGTGAGGTTTGTAAGTATTGCAAAAAAGAACAACCTAATTTGAACCTGTTTTGTGTAAATTGTGGCCATAGAGATTGGGCAAAATTCTGAGGGTGTAATTAGAGAGGTGACTATACTCATCTTAGAATAACCAAAAGACATGCTAATGATGGGGTTAATGGTTTGTTAAATTAGGGGTAAGTACTACTTGCTGGAGAAATCTCCAAGTTTGTATGTGGATTTGGGCTTGATCCTTACTTTGGATTTATGTATCGTTCCCATACAGGTTTTCAGTCTCTAGTATATGACATCATAGAGCCATTTAGGTTAATCAAATATTGGATATCAGTGATAAACTCTGAATCTGGTAGTAATCCTTGAACCCACCATCCTGCATTTTGTTTTAACTCCGCAGAGATCTTAGAATTTATTTGTGACTTTTGAGGATCTTTTGGAATACTAATAATTTCTTTTTGTATCAAGTACTCTAATCCCTGAATAAATGTTGCATCATCTATTTTTTCTTCTAACCACCATCTTGCATTATTCTTAACCCAAGAAGGAATTTCTGTATTATACGAAATATTATTTCTTATATCCTTAATTAAGACTATTTTCATATCAGAATTTTTTACAGAATGAATTAAACTTTTCAAATGTTCAATTTGTTTTGGATTAATTTCATTAACATAAGTTCCATTAACAAACATAGAAAATTCCTGAGGATGTATTGTCACTACTGCATAACCATAGTTTTTTTGGGCTAATTCTATTTGATTAAAAGTGACAAAGCTTGACATTCCTACAAATTGATTTCTCTCAACATTTAGATCTCCTGAAAATGCGGTCTCTGGAAAATTATACACCCTATCAACTTCAGATTCTGTAGATGGTAGGCTCTTATCGATTTCGGAGCTTAGATAGTTAATTTTCGAATCAGCAAGCGCATATAGTGTGTTAGAATCATAGTCGTTGAATGGAGGAATAAAACTCACCACTGTGTAATTTAATATCTTTTCTATTTTTTCATTGGTTTGAGAAATAATTTGTTTTTGGGACTTTAAATCGAAATCAATAAAACTTTCGTGTTCCCAACCATGATTTGCCACATCTATGTAAGAGGTACTAATTTGATTTTTTAAATGATTTACAATTTTTTGATCATCTCCAAAAAACTTTCCAATAACTCCTATTGTCAAAGGGGTTTTTTCGTCTTCAAATGTTTTTAGGATTTCTAGTTGTACATCATTTAGCCAATAATCTTGAACATCATCTAGTCTAAATGCCACACAGTTACAATTTGAGTCAGACAAATAGTTAAAAGAAAAGTCTGTAGTACCAAAAGAAATTTCATTAAGATTTATCCTTATAGGTTCATTTCCAAGATCTGTGATTTTTATTTGAATTTTGTTTATCGAGGAATGGCTTGGGTTTCCTGTTTTATGAAAATCATTGATCGGAATCTGGACATATTCCCATTGTCCAGGTGTTAATTTTTTAACTTCAGACGTATAATCAAAAGTGGACCAACTATTTTCAAAACTGTCGCTAATCAAAATAAATGATAATTCTTTGATTTTGGAAGGATCATTAATTTTAATCCATGAATTTAGCAACCTGTTTTCAAGATTCAGAGGGTATTTCAGAAGAGGACTAGCAATAATTACAGGTAAAGAATTGCCTTCTGTTTCTATCAGTAGACTACTTTCTCCGATGATGTATGATTGTTCATCTATAGACTGCTTTCCATTTTTTGTATCTAATGTCCATACAAAACTATTTTGAAAATATTCTGAAGAATTTGACAAATCATAATCAGTTAAAACTACTGAATTGTCTTTAGTGATATTCGGATATGGAGTATTAGGTTCTAAAACTGCATTAGCTTGCTCTAAAGAAAATAATATAAGGCAACAAAAAATTGCAAAAAAAAATCTCATCTGGTCCCCCAAGTGTTTTTCCGAATACTCCAAATTGCGGGGAACATGAGAAATGAAAGCATTAATGTGGCTATTAAATTCATTATTGGTTTATACATCCAGTTTGGCATGTAAGAATTTCTAAACTTGGAATCTATTCCTTCTGCAATTCCTACCAAAGTTAATCCACCAAAAAACAATGCGGGTAGATAGAAGTTTTGCAGAATAAATGGCTCGTAAAACAAAACTATAACTACTACTAATGGAACTGAAAAAGAAGCCATGTAATCCAGATAAAATATGAATGCCATTAGAGGATTTTTCTTCCAAAAAAAACCGCTAACAAAGATGTTTGTTCTCAGAAATCCTTTTTTCCACCTTAATTGTTGTTTGTAAAAAGTTTTTAGATTAGTTGGGACGTCAGTAAAACAAAAAGCTGAAGAAACATAGCATACTTTCCATTCTAATAGTGACTGACCGGTTAAAACACGATCCTCAGCATCGTCATATTTTGATGCGGACTTTAATCTATTCTGTGAAAATGCAGATAGCGCTTCCAATTTAAATTGAGGCTTCGCCAAAGCCAAGCTTGTTAATTGTCTATCATCGCTGTATTGGAATTTTGCGCTGCTCCAAATTTTGATAAATTGTTCAATTGCCTCTCTCCTATATGCAGAAAAGCATCCTGAACAACAAAGGACCGAACCGAAAAAGCTTTCGCATGCTTTGGTGAGATTAAATGAATAATCGTACCAAATATCTTGGCATCTAGCTAGTAGACTTTCTGTGTTATTCAAAGCCTTTACATTTCCTACCACTGCACCTATCCTATCATCTGAACTAAATGTTCGCACAAATCTTTCAATTCCTTTTGAATCAATAATGCTATCCGAATCAATAAGCACTACATAACTACCCTTAGAAGCTTCAAATCCTGAGGCAATAGCCTTTCTTTTGCCACCATTTTTATTGTTTATGACTTTTAGCTTTTCAAATTTTTTTGCGAGTTCTTCTAAAATGCTTTGTGTATTGTCTTTACTCCCATCATTTACTGCGATTACCTCGATTTTTTTGTATGTTGATTCAAAAATTTTTTCAATTACTGTACCTATTAACGCCTCTTGGTTGTATATTGGAATTATAACTGATACAAGTTTTCCGTCGATTTTTCCGATAGATGGATCACGATAAAAAAACCATCCAATTGTGTATGTGAGTATTGATTGAAGAGGAATTATTATTGAATATAACACAAATGGATCTTTAAGTTCTAAACCATAGTAGATATTGTAAGAGAGAATGAAAATTATTGCAGATATGATAATGAATCTTACTATCCAACCCAATTTTGAGGTATGAATTCTCATTTCTTTTGTTAATTTTTGAGTATCTTGATTCATCCGGGATGTAATATCGTTCATTTTATTTTGACTCCGTAAGATCAAGTCCTGTCAATTCAGAAACATTAACAAATGTCATAGATGATGAATTCAAATTTAAGATGATATTTTTAATGTCTGATAAAGGTATGTCATTGCTAAAATCTAAAAAAACAGGAACCTCTGATTTTGCGGATATTTGGTCTTTAACTGATTGAGGAGTCAAATCAGCAGCAGAAATTAAGACAGAATCATATTTTACAAATTGATTATTTTCCCATTTGTTGAACTGAGTAGTATAAGAGAAATCTGCAACAATATTTGAGCGGGATAAAATTGAGTATATGTTGTCATCCGTTTTTCCATATGGGGCTTTGAATGATTTAGTGATTAAATTACCAATTCTATCCACAGATTCCTTCCCTTTTTGAACCTCTGTCAATTGTATCGAATAATTATCAGAATTCCAGTCAGTGTATGAAAAAGTCTGCGTGCCAATATCAACGTCCCTAGAGAAAGATTTCACACAATGTGTATTTTCCTCAGCTATTTTCCCTGACAAAAAGACAGTTGCTTTGATATTGTTATCGGAAAGAAAGGAAGAGAGTTCGTCACACCAACCATCAGTAACATTGTCATTTAATGTAAATGTAAAAACTATCAAATTTTTATTGTTTTGTGATAAAAATGGAGTCAATGCAATTAAAACTGCAAGTGTCACTACTACGGCAGTAGCAATTCCACTCGTATAGATTAGTTTCATTTAGTTCTTGTATGAGATTGTATCTTAATTTCTTCGTTAGCCCAATGTCTGCTATCACATCCAACACAAAATAAGTTTAGTTCCGGTTGTGACTTTGAACAAAATTTACATATTTTTAGTTTCAACGATCATGTATTTTTTAAAAAAGATAATAAGTTTATTGAAGTGTAATATTTTGGTAGTACAAAAA
>Ga0224508_10005031_pt1 | contig 10715 bp, 7 predicted proteins | sample SF_Jan12_sed_USG_4_FD_170157 | JGI IMG/M metagenome (GOLD analysis project Ga0224508, IMG submission 170157) | Sediment microbial communities from San Francisco Bay, California, United States - SF_Jan12_sed_USGS_21 | ecosystem: Environmental > Aquatic > Marine > Sediment | place: USA: California... | reverse complement strand
CGTGGGCGCGGTCAGCGACGGCCACGAGGCGGTCGAAGCTTCTCAGAGGCTCTCCCCCGATGTCGTGCTGATGGAGACCTGGCTGCCGCGCCTCTGGGGCATCTCGGCCACCGAAGAAATCCGCAAGACCTGCCCGAACACCCGGGTGCTGATCCTGTCGGCTCACCAAGAACTTCGGTTGGTCGAGGCGGCGCTGCGGGCGGGCGCGGCGGGCTATCTGGTCAAGAACGAATCTTCGGAGGCGCTGATCGAGGCGGTCAAGACCGTGCACCGGGGCGGCTTGTACATCTCCCCGGGTGCGGCGGCCGATCTCGACCTGGTGAACGATGCGGGGCAGACGCGCCCCCTCGGAACCCTCACCTCCAGGGAGCGTGAGATCCTCCAACGTCTGGCGGAGGGCCTGAGCGCGAAGGAAGTGGCCGGGAACCTGGGAATCTCGATCCGAACCGCGGAGTCCCACCGCGCAAACGTGATGCGCAAGCTCGGCGTCCACAAGACCGCGGGGCTGGTCCGAATCGCGATTCGAGAGGGCCTGATCGCCCCCTGATCGGAGTGATACGACCAGGTTATCGAGAAGTTCGCAGAGGCCTACTTCGGCTATCCTCTCCGGGAGGCCGGAACTCGCGCTGCGTCGAATTCAATGTTGCTGAGCACCATCACGGTCGGGATCGAGAGTTGGGCGGAACTCCTGCGGGCGCCGACGAGAGCCAGAAGTTGACGACGTCCTTCATCGCGATCGTGGAAGACAACGAGGCCCTGTCCCGCGGTGTCAGCCGGACACTGAAGGGTGCCGGACTCGAAGTCGCTTGCTTCGAGTCGGCCGAAGCCTTCTGGGACCACTGCATCGAGGTCTCGTCCAACGGCCACGAACCCTCCCGGCTGGCATGCGTCATCCTGGATCTGCATCTCCCAGGGGAGGGAGGCCTCAGCGTCCAGCGGCGACTCCTCGAGCAGTCTCCAGACACGCCGATCGTGTTCATGACGGGGAACGGCGAGGTCGAAACAGCCGTACGAGCGATGAAGCGCGGAGCTGTCGACTTCCTCGAGAAACCGTTCTCCCAGGGAGAGCTGCTCGAGGCAGTCCTGCGAGCGCTCGAGCGCTACCACCGCTCGCAGCACCACCGGGAAGATCTGCAAGAGGTGGAGCAGCGCCTGGCGCGTCTCACGCCCCGGGAGCGCCAGATCCTGTCGCTGCTGGAAGCCGATCTCCCCAATAAAGAGATCGCGCACCGTCTGAAGATCAGTCCTCGCACCGTGGAGGTCCATCGTCAGCGCGTCATGCAGAAGATGGAGGTGGACTCCGTCGCCGGACTGGTACGGCTCCTCCTCGAGACGAAGCCACGCTGAACCGCGGACCACGAGGCCACGCGGGCGTCTCGCTAGCGGCCGCGGCCCTTGAAGCGGAGCGGGGACGCCTCCAGGATCTGATCGAGGTTCGCGCTCACGCACGCCCCTCCTCCGATCTCGAGCTGAGCGACCACGTGTTCCTGACCCGCGAGGCTTCCCGCGATGTCGCTGGGCAGGGCCGACTGGCCCTTGGCCCAGCGGTTCGCAGCGCGGAACTTGAGACGGCCCCCGCGGCTCGAGGCGCGCGCCGTGATCTTCCGGACGCCCAGGGTCTCGCCAATCGAGTCCTTGTAGCGATAGCCGTCTCGGGTGGCTTTCCAGCAGGGTCCGTCGGTGCCGCAGGTGTCCCCCGCCCGGTCGACGAGCAGGCGAGCCACCAGAGCGTCCGTCGAGTCGTACAGGCAGAGCTCATACGGCGTCAGCCCGACCGCCGGGTCCCCGAAATCCTCGACCCCGGTGCTGCTGGGAAGATGCCGGAAGCCGGCGATCAGTTTCTCGCGGCCCCGACGCCCTTCGAGAACATCCAGACTCGCGTCTTCGCTCTGCAGGCAGTCGGGCGCCGGAGTGGAGTGGCACCACGTCACGGCCTGGCAGGAACGGGAGCAGCCATCGCCATCATCCGTGTTGCCGTCGTCACAGGACTCGAAGGGCTGAAGGATCCCATCGCCGCAGACCTCACTGACGCAATCCGAGGCGCAACCGTCGCCGCTCTCGGTATTCCCGTCATCACAGGACTCGGACGCCTGTAGGATGCCGTCGCCGCAGGACTCGCTCGAACAGCCGGACGAGCAGCCGTCCCCGCCGACCGTATTGCCGTCGTCGCACGCCTCGCTGGCGCCGACGATTCCGTCGCCGCACAGATCCTCCGTGGTCTCGATACGGCAGCGTCCATCGCACCCGTCGCCGTCATTCGTGTTTGCGTCGTCGCAATCTTCGATGGCCTGGACGACGCCGTCGCCACAGGACTCGAGGGTGCACGCCATCGAGCAACCGTCCCCGCTCGCGGTGTCGCCATCGTCACAGTCTTCATCCGACTGGACGATACCGTCGCCGCAATGCTCGAACCGACAGGCCGCCGAGCAACCATCGTTGCCGATGGCGTTGCTGTCGTCGCATTCCTCTCCCATCTGGATGAGCCCGTCCCCGCAGCCAGGCACGTAAGCCATCCCGGTGTAGCCCGAGCCGTTGAATCCGAACGCGAACGGCGGCGCACCGACGAAATCGCCCCCGTCGGCGATCTCGTGGACCTCGGAAGCTCCGGCAGCAAAGAGGCCCAGATCCTCTACCCAAAGCATTGAGTTCGGAGCCGTCGAGAGGGCGAAGTCCGGTGCGGTCGCCAGGTCCCCCCCTGCCACCGCGTCGGCCACGCGGTGGTCGCCTGCGTCCGCGACCAGGATCCGAAAGACCTCGGCCACGACGCCACGGGGCGAGCTGCCCCCGAACGCGTACCCCGGGTCCGAGCTGAAATCGCCGCCGGCGGTGATGTCGAGCAGGCGGCCGCCGGCTGCATCGGTGGCCCAGAGTCGGCCTGCCGGATCGCGCTGAAGGCCCACGACGTCGCCCAGACCGGTCGCGAAGGTCACCGTCAGACCCAGCTCGCCCCCGAAGGGGAGCGACGCCACTTCTCCGGTCGCTCGCTCGGCGACCATGATCTCGGGGCCGGAGCACGCGAGCGCTGCAGGGTTGGAAAGGCCCGTGACGAGAGGGGCCTGGCCCGACATGTCACCGCCCGCGGTGATCACCGTGATCTCGCCCGAGGCCGACTCCGCCACCAACAACCTGCCAGCCTGGTCCACACACAGGCCGGCGGGACAGCTCAACCCGGTGGCGAACGGCGGAACCGCGGAGAGATCCCCTCCGTCTTTCATGTTGACGACCGCCCCGTCCCCTGCGCAGTTCGCGTCGACGATGAAGAGATCTCCAGCGGAGATCTCCGCCCAGCCAGGCGAGACGACGAGCAGGGCGACGCCGACGCCCGCCGTGAAGAGCAGGAGCCGCAACTTGAGCATCATCGATCTCCCTTCGTTTGGGGGTGGCTAGAGAGCCGACCCGAAACGCTCGAGAAGTCTGGCCACGCGCGCCGCATACATCTCGGCGACCACGGCAATCACCCGGTAGCCGATGATCGGCCGCGCCATGCGGAGGTAATCGAACGACGGACCGGTGATCTCGACCAGAACCGTCCGCTGCGCAGCGATCGCTGACTCGACGTTCGGCGACTCCGCGATCAACGGGAACCCGCGTCCGCCGAACACGCCACCTCGGCCGAGGCGCGTCAACTCCACATTCCGAGCGTCCTTGACGCGATGGACCAGCGAGACGCTCCCCTCCTTGATCAGAAACACCGATCGATCGCGGGGGTTGCTGTCTCCCTGGCGATAGATGCACGCGCCGTGGGGAACGCACCGATAGCGGCTCGCCTGGGCGATGCTCATGAGATCGTCCGTACACAAGTCCGAGAAGCCATCGCACTCACCCAGGAACTCGGCTTGTTCCCCCGCGGCGTTCTGGACGAATTTGTTGAGCTTGCGCGCCTGGGCGTCCAAGGCGCCATCGAAGGAGATCCCGGTCAGCACCAACCCTTCGGTGTCGGAGGTCAACTGCCAGCGACCTTTCGCTGGGAGATCCACCCGACCTCGAGGGAGCCGGAGGGAGACACCGTGGACCGAGCCAATCGCGATTCCGGCGCGGAGCGCGATGCACGCGCCGTCGACGCTGAGATCGCGGAGCTCGCCCGAGAGTGGACCGGCGAAGTCCTTCGAGTACACGTCCGCGAGCTGGTCGGCTGCGACTCGCGCGCTCGAGCGCGCCCCGAGGAGCAGGCTCGCCGCTGCGGCGACGTCGAAGTGCTTCCCGGTATCCTCGAATTGCTTCCCGATTTCCTGTTCCAGCACTTGTGGGACTCCCGTTGGCCGCTGACCCGTCAGATCGCGACGATTCCCTCACGGACCGCGAATCGCACGAGACCGGAGACCTTGTGGACACCGAGGCGCGCCATCAGGGCCTGTCGGTGGGTCTGAACCGTCTTCGTCGAGATGCCGAGTTCGAGCGCGACCTGCTTGGTCGACAATCCCTCTGCAACGAGTCGGAGGACTTCGAGCTGGCGTCCCGTGAGTGCCGCGTCCCGCGGGTCCTCGTGGCCCTTGCTCTTGAATGCGCGGACGACGTCGGCGGTAAGCCGCGGCGGGAGATACGACCGACCTGTCGACACCGTGTCGATCGCTGCGAACAGCTCTTCGGACGATGAGACCTTCGGTACGAAGGCGACGGCCCCTGCGACCAGGGCGCTCTTCACCTGATTCACCGTCTGCCCCGAGGCCAACGCAATGCAGCGGCTACTCGCGGCCTCGCAAATCTGACGGATCGCCTCGATGCCCGACATGTCGGGCATCGCGAGCTCGACCAGGACGAGATCGGGGGAGTGGTCGATCGCCGCGCGTACGGCGTCCGCGCCATTCGTGGCCTCCGCCACGATGCGAAGACCCGAGCGACCGCTCAGAATCCGCCGAATCGCCTCCCTGCACAATCTCGCCGGCTCGGCCAGTACGATCGTCTTGTCCACCGCGATCTCCCGTTCGCCGTCAGGCCTCCTCTGATTCGGCCGTGTCCCCGGGGCGATGAATCCTGCGAAGGCACCAATCTCAGCCATTTTTTCAACGTGGTGGCTCGTGCAGAGCTGGTAGCCGCGCGCACGCTTCCTCCTAGAAACAGCTCCGTGTTTCGAAGTACGGAAACTCGGCAGTTCGAATTCGGTTCGGCAGCGGGAAGCCGCACGACAGGGGTTCGGCTCCTGCGGGCCCCGGCGTGTGCCGATCCGAGCACACGAGCCGCGTTCGCACCCGATTCCATCGATTTGATTGAATTAATCTCCTATTTGGTCATAATGACCTTGCGTCGTGCGCAACGAGACCACCGATATTGCGAAGGCCCGGTCTGCTCTTCCTGCTGAGACGAAGGCACATGTACGCGACGTCTTGCGAGAGCCGCCCGACGGGCCGACTCGGGAAGCCAGCGCCCACGAATTCACTCGAGCGCAGCGGGCCGAGCTGCTGGCTCGTCTCGCCGGGCGCATGGCCCACGACCTCAAGAACTGTCTTGCGACCATCCGCATCCACGGCGACCTGGCGCTGGCCGGCGTGGGCGACGAAACCGCGATCCGCGAGGCCATCGCGGAGATCCACACCGCTGCCGAGCACGCCGGCATCATGGTGCGTCGTCTACTGTCCCGCGGCAGGATGCCCCAGCGGCAGCGATCGGTCGTCGACCTTCCGCATGCGCTTCAACGCGCAGCCACGCTGTTGAAGCACGCGCTGCCCGACGAGATCGAGCTGCGTACGAACACCTGCACAGGTGGTGAGGCAGCCGTGCTCGTCGACCCCGCCGAACTCGATCAGCTGATCTTGAACCTGGCCCTCAATGCGAGCGACGCGATGCCCAACGGGGGCACCCTCACGCTCTCTACGCGCTCCGTCGACCTGGCAGCTGACGAGGCCGGGCAGTTGGGAATTCGACCGGGAGCACACGTCGCCTTGCGCGTCTCCGATGATGGCATGGGAATCGAACCCGACACGCTCCAGCGGATCTTCGAGCCCTCGTTCACCACGAAGGAGCACGACGGAATGGGCCTCGGCCTGGCCCGAGTTGCGGAGGTGGTGAGGGATGCGGGAGGAGCCGTCTCCGTGGAGTCGAAGCCAGGACTTGGAACGTCGTTCGAGGTCTTCTTCCCCGTCGCCTCTGGAAAGCCCTGTGAATCGTCAGAAAGAGGCAGCGCCGTATGGAGCCGCGGAACGGAGACCGTTCTGGTCGTCGAGGCCGACGACCCCCTCCGATGTGTGGCGGCTCGACTGCTCGAGCTGCAGGGGTACCGTGTCATCAGTGCCCGGAACCCATCGGAGGCTCGGGTGGAAGCCAAGGCAGCCCGCAAGGCCATCGACCTGCTTCTCACGGACGCGGATGCGCAGGAGACCGCCCGGGATCTCGAGTCCCTGCCCGCCCAGCGCGGAAAGTCCATGAAGGTCCTGCTGATGCCGGGTCACTCCGACTGCGCGGCGCGGGGAAGACCCGAAGAAGACTCGCGCTTCCTCGGCAAGCCGTTCGGAGGCGAGGACCTGCTCGCGGCGGTTCGGCGGGTTCTGGACGGCTGACGCAGCCACCCGGGGGCGCCCTGGGCAAGGCGACCGGCAGGTCGATCGGGAAGCGCCACGTCGCCCGCTGGGTTCAGTGAACGGAACCACCACCCAACAGCCGCGTGACCTCAAGCTCGATGAGGTCGACGTCCGCGTCCGCGAGGGGATAGTAGAAGACGCCGATCTCGTACCGCCCGGCCGAGTTCCGCTGAGGCAGGTTTCGGACCAGACGCGCAGCCACCCGGATCTCGCGGCTCTCGATCAACGGCATGCGGAAGACCAGCGAAAGGTCGCTATTGAGGTCGAGGAGCGCACTCGACGTGAGCCGCATCCCACTGATCGAGACGTTGAGCGCGTACTCTTCCGAGTTCATGCCATCGCATTCGAGTCGAACTGGCAGGAAACAGTCGACCCGGTCTGCAACCCGGCCCGAACGCCGCGAGCTCTCCACGAGTCTCTCGAGTCGCTCCACGAAGGTCTCGCGCGTGGTGCGACAATCGACGAGTCCCACGACGCCGTGAGCGCGCAGCACGGCGAGGTCCACCTCCAAGTCGGCGAAGTCTGCAACGCCGAGAATCGGGATCCGGCGTCCGCGGACGGAAGCGCGGAGGCTGCCAAGCAACGTGCGCAGAGCCTTCTGGTCATTGGAGATCGGGACGATGAGGAGATTGGGTGCGGTCGGTAGATCCACGACCTGATCCCCTACCGGCGTGTGATCCGCCGCAAGAACCAACCGATAACGCGACTGCGTGATCTCGGACAGCTTCTGTTCGCCCACGAGCACATCGGTCGTAGCAAAGAGCAGCGGGCCATCGAACTGTTGGTTGATGGAGCGGCCCATCGCTTTCCCCCCGACTTCCACGCGCGCTCATCGGTCCAGTGAACGCTTCGCTTGATGCGAAGAAGCACCCCTCGCGGATCCGAAATCGAAGTCGCATGGCATCGTGGGGCGAAAAGCGGCCGTCCCGTCAGGCGAACACCCGACCTTCTTCCATTGGCCAACCCTCCAGACTCTGCGAACGCGATCAAGTTTCACCCGGTCTCTTCGACTTCGACGAAGCAGCGGTGCTGGACCCGTTGCGATCCTTGACGATTACGGTGTTCAGAAAATCGCATGATCTGGACGACCGCATCTGGTTATCAAGTTGGCTAAAATGTGGCAGAATGGCGCGCATGGAAATCGAGAGGGTCCGCAAGGCCAGAGCCTTGCGACGCGTGCCGGTCGCCGTCGTTCGCGAGATCGTTCGCAACAGCGACGTCCGCGACGAAGAAGCCGGAACCGTCCTGTTCAGGGAGGGCGACGCGGGCGGATCCGTGTTCCTGATCGTGCGCGGCTCCGTGAAGATCGCCAAGAAATTGGACGACGGACGCAACGCGCAGATCGCCGTGCGGGGCGGGCTCGACTGGATCGGCGAACTCAGCCTCAAAGCCACGGAGACGCGATCCGCCACCGCGGTCGTCGAGAGCCGCACTCAGCTCGTGGAGATCCGCACGGTGCGATTCGTCGCGCTCCTCAGGGCACATCCCGAGGCAGCACTCGACCTGCTCCACCTCGTGTCGAAGAAGCTGCGGGAGAGCGACGCGGGCTTGATCGACTCCCTCCGAAAGCGCACCGATGAGCTTCTGACCGCCAACGAACGGCTCGGCGCCCAGGTGCGCCGGCTCAGCGCGAACGACGACCCGCAGCTGCAGCGATTCGTCGGACAGTCGGCACACGCCCTTCGCATCCGCGCGGCGACCAGACGCACGGCGCGGTCGAACGCTCCAGTCCTGCTCTCGGGAGAGCGAGGGGTGGGCAAGGAGTTCCTCGCGCGCATCATTCACGACGCCAGCGCGCGCGCGGGCAGCCCCTTCGAGTCCTTCGATTGCTCGATCTTCTCGGGGCCGATCGTCGAAGCGGAACTGTTCGGACACACGCGCGGCGCGTTCCCTGGAGCGAGAGACGCCAGACCTGGCGCCGTCGAGCGCGCCGCCGGCGGCAGCCTCTACCTCGCCAACGTGGAAGCGCTTCCACGCCCTGCGCAAGGCATGCTCCACCGCTTCCTCGAACTCGGCGAGTTCCAACGGGTCGGCGAGAGCCGGGTTCGCACCGCAGAGCCGCGGATCCTGGGTTCGGTGAGCATGGACCCTGCGGAGGCCGTACGCGATCATGGGTTGCGAGAGGACGTCGCCACTCGAATCGGGGCGATGCGAATCTCGCTACCGCCGCTCCGTCAACGCAGGAGCGACATCCCTCTGCTGGCGATGCAGCTGGCAGAGGAGTCTGCCGCGCTGCGGGGGGTGGCACCTCTTTCCATCGGGCCGTCGGCCCTCCACGTACTCTCTCGGTACGACTATCCCGACAACGCAGACGAACTGCGCGGGGAGTTCGAGTGGCTAGCCGCGACGCTGGAACCCGGAACCACCATCACGTCCCGCGACCTGAGTGCGAAGTTCTTGGAGGCCGATCCCTCCACGTCCGAGTTCTACACCGAGGCGGTCCGTGCCTTCAAGGCACAGATCATCACCAACGCGATCGTGGAAGAGGGCGGCCACCGCGCGCGCGCAGCAGAGCGGCTCGGCCTCCACCCGTCGAATCTTTCGCGCATGGTCCGCGACCTGGAGCTGGACGACGTTCTCTGACCGCGTCAGATCAGACCAGAGCCCGGATTCGTCGAGCGGTCGGATTCGATTCCCAGCGCTCGGATCATCCTCACCAGATTCGCACGATGCAAGCCGAGGTCGCGGGCGGCGGCGGCGCGATTGCCACCTGCGCGCTCCAGAGCCGACTCGACGAGATCCAGTTTGAACGAGCGCAATCGCTCCCGGTAGGATTCGCCGGGTCCCGAACTGCGGTGTGGCGTCTCCAGAATGCGAGAGGACAGGTCTGCCCTCCCGACCTCAGCTCCCGGCCCGAGCATCGCGTAGAGCCGCTCGATCTCGTTCTGAAGCTCTCGGGCGTTCCCGGGGAACGCATGGAGCGCCAGCGCTTCGATCGCGGCCGCCGTGAAGCGCAACGCCCGCCCGCCCACTCGCTGCGCGACGCGGGCCGAGAAGCTCGAGAGGAGCTCGGGAAGATCCTCCGGCCGCTCGCGAAGTGGCGGGAGCGCGATCCGAAAGACATCGAGTCGATAGAGCAGATCCTTCCGCAGCGAGCTGCTGGGACCGTCGACGTCGGCATTCGTGGCCGCCACGACACGAACCAAAGCACGGCGCACACGTGTCTCACCGAGGCGTCGATACTCGCCGGTCTCGAGAAATCGAAGCAAGCCGGCCTGGATCGAAAGCGGCATCTCGGCCAACTCGTCGAGGAACAGAGTCCCGTCTTTGGCCGACTCGACCAGGCCTGGCTTGGCCTCGACCGCACCGGTGAATGCGCCGCGAGCACTGCCGAACAGCTCCGCTTGGAGAAGAGATTCGGAGAGCAGGGCGCAGTTGAGAGCAACGAACGGGCGGCCGCGCTGGGCACTCTCTCGATGAATACCGCGAGCGATCAGTTCCTTTCCGGTTCCGGTCTCGCCGAGCAATAGGACGGGCAGGTTGCTCGTCGCGGCGCGCGCCGCGACGTCGCGCACACGAACCGCAACGAGGCTGCTGCCGAGAAAATCGGCGAGTGCACTTCCTCCCCACCGGCCCAGCAGGGCGCGGTTCTCCTCGGACAGGATCCGATTCGACGTCGCGAGCGTCTCGTTCGACTCCTTCAGTGCCACCAGTCGCGCCTCGTCGCTCTGCCGCAGCCGCCGCGAGACGACGCGCACGAGGTCGAGTGCCGCCGCGGGGTATTTCAAGATCGTCTCGAGGAACGCGTCACGAGAGATCTCGAGGGCGCTCACTTCGCCCTCCGCCACCACACTCGCCGACCGGGGCTGATCGTTCGCGATCGCGAGTTCTCCGACCCAGTCGTTCGCTTCCCTTCTGGCGAGAACACAATCCTCGTCTCCCCGGACCTTGTGGCGAACCACGACCCGGCCACGGGTCAGAATGAAGACGTGATCACCGGGACCGCCTTCCTCCATCAACACCGAACCGGGGCCGAACTCCCGAGGAACACTCTGGCTCAGGAGCAGATCGAGTGCGCCCTGCGGGAGCTGACGAATCACAGGAGCGCGCTTCAGCTGGCGCGCGGTCTCGTCTCGGCTCATGACGGGAAGCGTATCGTTTTTGTCCATCGAAGGAGTCGATTCGATATGGCACGGGGAATTCGGCGACGGAGAACCGAAGAGACTTGGCCCTCTGATTTCGGGTACTTGGCGGACCCTGACC
>Ga0224508_10005030_pt1 | contig 10715 bp, 17 predicted proteins | sample SF_Jan12_sed_USG_4_FD_170157 | JGI IMG/M metagenome (GOLD analysis project Ga0224508, IMG submission 170157) | Sediment microbial communities from San Francisco Bay, California, United States - SF_Jan12_sed_USGS_21 | ecosystem: Environmental > Aquatic > Marine > Sediment | place: USA... | reverse complement strand
GAATTTCCGCAAGGATATCGTGATCAATGTGCTCAACCTGCAGGGCAATGTCGCCATCAGCTATCAAGTCAAGCGTGCCTGGGTTTCCGAATATCAGGCGCTGCCCGCGCTCGATGCCGAAGCGACCGATACGGTCGGCATCCAGATCATCAAGTTGGAGCATGAAGGCTGGGACAGGGACGAATCGGTCGCCGAGCCAAGCGAGTCTTAGACACACCATGTGCCCTGATAGTTCTTATTTGTCCGGCGTAACGGACGTCCGGCCCGAGGCGACATGGAAGGATCTGGTGCTGCCGAAGCAGGTGATTGAAAGATTGCACGAATTCATCCTGTGGATGACTCATCGGCAGCAGGTTGAACAGTGGGGGGCACGGCTCATGGGTGGCCCAACCGCCCTGTTTTCCGGGCCGTCCGGTACCGGCAAGAGATTTTCGGCGGAAGTAATCGCCAATGCACTGGACAGGTCGCTTTTTCGCGTGGATCTGGGCCTGCTCGTCAGCAAATACATAGGTGAAACTGAGAAAAACCTGGACGCTCTGTTTGATGCGGCTGCCAATGAGGGAGCGATGCTGTTGTTCGACGAAGCGGACAGCCTTTTTGGCAAGCGCAGCGATGTAAAGGACGCCCACGATCGCTATGCCAATCTGGAGACCAACTATTTGTTGGCGCGCATCGAGCGTTGCAACTCCCCCTGCATCCTAACCAGCAACATGAGTCGCCAGATAGATCCCGCGTTTATCCAAAGAGTCCAGATGGTCATCGACTTTCCCGCGCCTGACGGCAGAGCAAGATCGAGATTGTGGCGCATCCATCTTCCGGCAAAGGCTCCACGTGAAAAAGGATTGAATTTAGGCCTGATTGGCAAACAACTGGTTCTTACCGGCGGACAGATCAGCAATGCGGCCCTGTATGCTGCCTTCCTTGCGGCCGGTGATTCAGCCCCGATCGGATGGAAGCACATTGCTAAGGCAGCACTACGCGAAATTTCCAAAACAGGAACTGAAAAGCCTGAAGAGAACCTTGGGAGTTTAAGACAGCATCTCGGCTAGCTGTGATACCAAGACTAGGGAAAGAGGATATATTGAACGACCCCCTGTTTAACGAATACTGACCTTCCCCCCTCTAACTAGTGGCTGTCCAGAATGCGAAATTCTGAACGAAGAATCCCCTCTCCCTTGAGGGAGAGGGGGACTGCTCGTATAGTTTTGGTATTTCTGGACAAGAACTAACTAGAGTGAATCCGGTGAGGGTTTACCGCCCTATAGACTCCATAGTTCCCGCAGTCAACTAAGCTCCGGCTGCCGCGTTCGTAAATCAAAGAGTTCCCTAGTACCAGTCCTCCAATCTGAGCTTCGGTACGCGCGAAAACTCACGCTCATTGTGCGTGACCAACGTCGCCTTGTGCGCGAGCGTAGTACCAGCAATCAGAGTGTCCAAGGGACCAATTGGCTGACCGCGCTTTTCAAGCGCGGCCCGCACGCGTGCAGCCTCGTTAGCCGCGGCCCGATCAAACGGTAACACTTGAACAGCGTCGAGCAATTCATCGAATTGACGCCGGCGTTTCGCCGGCTGCGTGGATTTAGCGATACCGACTTCCAGTTCATACACGCTGATTGCCGGGATCGCAACGTCGTTAGGCGGCGTGGATAGAAGGTGGTCTGCCACCCGTCCTTGACCACGAAAGAAATAGATCAACGTGTTGGTATCCAACACATACATCAAAGCGCTTCCCGCGAACTGTCCTTTCCGCTCTGCTTGCGGATTGTTTCTAGGTCGGGAAAATCCTGCCACGCTCCGGCCAACTCTCGTACCGGCTCTGGCCAGACAGTACAAGTCTTCTCTTGCACGAGCGTCGCAACCCAGCGGCTAACTGGCATGCCTGCTGCTTTCGCAGCCGCCTTAACTCGTTTCTCATTTTCGTCATCTAGATAGATGGTTACCTGACCCATGGTATCTCCAGACAATTATATGTGGAATTATACTTTAGTACTGCGAGACTTGTAAAACGGGGCGCAGCATATTGGCAAACATGATGCTGTCCACCAACCACCGGTTCCGCAACTATCCGACCACCTGCCTGGTTCGCCGGTTGTCGTTTCCGAATGCACGGCACCCGTTGACCTAAGCCGCCGATAGGGTTTTTGCGCCCTACAGGCGAGCACCTTGCGGGTATGCCAGTCCATGATGGCCACCAGGTACATGAACCCCCTGGCCATTGGGATATAACAGATGTCGCTGGACCACACCTGGTTGGCCCGTGCGATCGTCATGTCCCGGAGCAGGTAGGGATAGATCTTGTGTCCCTTGCCTGGCGTACTCGTGCGCCGTTTCGGGTACAGCGCCCTGATCCCCATCTCACGCATCAGACGCTGTACGCGCTTGCGATTGACCCGCTGGCCCCGTGTATCGAGCTCATCGCGGATGCGACGGCTGCCGTAGAACGGAAACTCAAGGTGGATCTCGTCGATCAGGCGCATCAGCGCGAGGTCTTGTTCACTGACCGGTGACGGCCGGTAGTACGCGGTCGAACGCGACAGCCCCAGCAACTCGCACCGTCGGGCCTTGGACAGGTCGTGAGCGTTTAGAATCTGTACTCGGCGCTCGCTCACCGGTCGCGCCCGAGAAACTTTGACAGAAAGTCCTTCTCCATCGTCAGCTGGCCGATCTTCGAGTGCAGCTTCTCGATCTCGCGTTCCGTATGCTACGCCTCAACCGCGTTGCCGCCAAACACGTCCTCTGCACCGTCGAGCAGGCGCTTCTTCCAGTCCTGGATCTGATTGGGGTGCACGTCGAACTGTTCGGCCAGCTCCACCAGTGTTCGCTCACCGCGCACTGCCGCCAGTGCTACCTTCGCCTTGAAGCTCGCCGTATGGTTTCTTCTCTTTCTACGTGTCATCTCGGATTCTCTCTGTTTCGCTAAAGGCGAATACAGCGACGATCACGAACACGATCCATTCTAGATTGCTCACCGGTCGCTCCCCGTGGACTGACAACGGATGCCGAATTCTACTTGTTGAAACACAAAGTCTGCTACTTTCAAATCAACACAACGTAGTCTATTTGGCGTTTAAATTACTCCTCCCAAAACTGGCAGAACAAATAGCACATTGCGATGCCAGTTGCAGCACCACAATCTTCGCTCAAAGAGCAAACGCTAGGATCAAATGTTGAATCGCATTTTGCCTCACACTCAGCTTTTGTTTGAGGTCCCTTATAAGCTGTCCATTATCCTTATGTAGAATATCGGCTTTCTGCCAAACTATATCGTCCGTCCCATCACCATCCACGTCCCCCACCCCACGCACCTGCCATTCCGGGCCAACAGGTATGTGAATGTTTATCCCCACTACGCGCTCTCCATTGATCATACGCCAGTAGTGAAGCTGTCCATTATCCTTATGCAAAATGTCGACTATCTGCCAGATGATGTCGTCCGTCCCGTCGCCGTCAACGTCGCCCACACCGCGAAACCGCCACTCAGGATTAACAGGATCACTGATGCTAAGGTCCGCGACATAACCAATTTGGATAGCGCTATTGTTGGCACTTGGTATTGGTGGTGGTTGATGGCGCCCCGCAGATGTGATTGAGTACAGGTCACGCTTCGCGCCGCCGTTCGTACCATACAGAATCTTCATTCGGTATAAATCTATCTGTATTTGCACATTACGCGATGAGTCACTTATATAGACGGACCACTCATCTCGATTTGTTTCTTTGAAGCTAAACACCGGGATACCTGCAGCGTTAAATTCTTTCCAAATATCCGGTCCGGTTTTTTGAAAGCGACCTTGAGCATACTTGGCTAATTGCACATTACGCCCGTTCACGCCTTCGCGTGTAAAGCCGGGCATATCTCCGTTTGACTGGGCTGAGGCAGTAAAAGCGATGCCTAAATTGGTGAGCAGTAGCAAAGCCGCAGTCACTTGTTTCACCAAAATTCGACTACGGTTTGAGTGGATATACTTGGTTCTTTTCTGGTTAAAGATTATCGAATTCATTGCATGTCTCTTTTGTACTTAGTGCAAAGCCTAATAGAAGCATTTTCGCATTTCACACTCGATGCGACATTCCGCAATCCGAACGGCGTCGCCCGATCCGGGGGAGTTTTTCCCAGATTATCCAATCGCGGTGATCATGCACCGAGGTACTTCTCAATACACACTACTGAGGCCATATGCCGACAACTAAAGGACAGTGACCGGATATCTGATCCCAGTTATCTTCGTCCGCTATGCGGTAGCACGTTCGCAGGAGGACGCGCGGCAAAAAGGCGGCAAACAGAAATCCAATTAGTTTCAACCGGTCTTGTTTTTCTTCGTACTGAACCTTGGCAAGTCGTCACTCTGTTGGCCTCCGAGCTGTCGGTGGATCTCTGTCAGCAGCTTGTTGGTCTTCTTCAGCTGATTGTCGATATTGTCCAACTTACCTTTGGTGCCAAAAATCGCGAACGGTAGCAGAAACCACAGTACGAGAAGAACGACCAGCAAGATCGCGATAATGACAACCGCTCCGCTAGAGAAAAGCGACTCAATCGGCAGTGTGTCATCCATGGTCTTCCCCGGATTTAGTGAACGGAATGGTTAAGAACGGATTGTTCATAATCGAACGGACTCATCCTTCCAACTGAACCATGTCGACGCTGGCGATTGTAGAACCGCTCGATGTAGTCGAACACATCAGTTCGGGCCTCTTGCCGGGTCCGGTACCGGCGCCGGTTCACCCGCTCTCGTTTTAGCAGACTGAAGAAGCTTTCCATGGCGGCATTGTCGTAGCAATTGCCGGTTCCACTCATGGAGCACACGATCCCGTGCTCGTCGAGGAGCGCCTGGAAATCACCGCTGGCATACTGCGAGCCGCGGTCGGAATGATGCAACAGCTCTGAGTCAGGGTTCCGATTCCACAGCGCCATCATCAGCGCCTTGAGGACCAGGTCGCGGGTGATCCGGTGGCTCATCGACCAGCCGACAATCGCGCGTGAGAACAGGTCCAGCACCACCGCCAGGTACAGCCACCCTTCGCCGGTGCAAATATAGGTGATATCGGCAACCCAGCGTTGATTCGGGGCGCTGGCAGTGAAATCTTGCTCCAGGCGATTGGGCGCAATGGCAAAGCTGTGATCACTGTCGGTAGTCACCTTGTATCGCTTCTTCGGGCAACCTTTGAGACCGAGCTCGCGCATCAGACGCGCCACGCGGTGCCGCCCGACTCGTTCGCCGACGTCGAGCAGCTCATCGCATACCTTCGGACCACCGTCAGACTCCGCGTGTACGGCGCAGATACGCCGTTTAAGTCGCTGGTCTTCAATCGCATGGTGGCTTGGTCCACGACGGCGCCAGGCGTAGAACCCGCTGGCCTTCACACGCAGTAACCGGCACATCATGCGCACTGGATATTCCCACTGGTGTGAATCGATGCACGCATACTTCATTTGCCTTCCTTCGCGAAGTACGCCGCCGCGCTTTTTAAAAAATCACGTTCCTTCTTCACCTGAGCCAACTCACGGCGCAGCGCAAACATCTCTTCATCGCGCGCAACCCCTTGACCCACAAACGCTTGTTGACCGTGCTCACCGAGTTCGCGTTTCCAGCGCTGAATCAACCCAGCGCCCACGCCCAGGTTTTGTGCAACACCGGTGATCGTCTGTCCGGGCTGGCTCGCGAGCATGACCGCTTCACGCTTAAACTCTGGCGAATACTTACGTCTTGTCTTCTTGTCCATCGAACACCTCCCGAGGCATTATCGCCTCTATCTCAGGTGTTCACTATTCCCGAGGAAAACCAAGGCGCTGTTGATTCCAATGACAGCCGATGGTCCAAACGTCAGAAGTCGGCTGAGGGTCGATAGCAACTGGATTGGGCTCCATTCGCTGACACGGCCTTGACTGAAAGCTGCGTTCAACAACACCTCTCGCGGGCGAGTAGGCTAATGGGGCATTTGTTTCGCGAAGTTGTTTGTAGGTAGATTTGTATACAGAATTTCTTATTTCGGATTAATTTCCATTTTTTCAGTAACTTATAAAGTTAGTTGGCGGAGAGGGAGGGATTCGAACCCTCGCTGTTTCCTTATTTATCAATAAGTTAGGGAGCTATGCTGGCAGAATGCTGGCAATTCGGCGGCAAATATCATCGATAACGAAACGCCATTCTGCACACCTGCACCCCATGCAGAGTTTCTGCTCTTAAATAGCTGTTTTTATTCAACTTATATTCGGGGCGCCCGTTGCTAAGTGCCTGATTCTGCACAACCGCGCAGAACCAATCCACGCAAAAGTCCCGCAACCAGGTTGATTGCACCCTTGAGCCCGCGAGGTCGCCTGCATCGGGAAGACACCTCAGCTCATGCGCACAATCCGGGCGCGCCCAGGTTGCACGACGGCAAAGTTGCCGGCGATCTTTTCGGCGTTTTGCTCGATGAACTGCCGTACGGTTTCCGCCATCGCCGCGCGGGCGGTTGCAGGAAACCGCATCAGAATGACGCCTGACGGGCTTGCTGAACTCGCAAACGCCAGCTGCCCGAAATCCTTGTCTTCGGTGAGCACCACACGGGACTCCTCTATCGCAAGCGCAATCACTGCCTGGTCGGATCCGCCTGGAAGTTCATCCTTTACTGCCGAGACGTCATGATTTGCATCGCGCAACGCCCGAATCACCGCGAAATCGCAGTTCTCATCGGCGAGGAACCGCATTCCGTCACGTACCGGTGGGCTCGATCAGCACGGTCTCCTCGTGCGCGAGCGTATCGGCGGCATAAGCAAGCGCCGCTTTGATACCCTCCGGTGTGAGATGGGGATAGGCATCGAGCAAATCATCCTGCGTTGCGCCTTCGCTGATTTTGCGCAGCACAAGTTCCACCGTTATCCGAGTACCCCGAATGACGGGCTTTCCAAGCATGATTGCCGGGTTGATTTCGATGCGTCCCGCTGTCCCCATTGGGGCATACCTCACTACCTTGGCGGATAGGATAGTCTCGTAGTGGATGACAAGGCAAAGTCCGCGCTGATCCGCTTACGTAGTTCAGGGCCCATTCATATCCTCGATGACGTCTTCAGGCATTCGAAGCGCTTCCTCAGACAGCCGCTTAAGTTGTTTCACCACGACTGAAAAGCCCCCAGCGGATTCGGGTGGCACCCCCCCGATTTTGTAAGCCAGCCTCTTTAGATGTCCGTAGCGACACTTTTCCTCGTCAGATGGGAAACCAGCGTAATACAATGTATACATGAGTACGACACTGACAATTCGAACCGACGAGAAGCTGCGACAAGCGTTGGCCGAGCGTGCGGCAGCAGAAAACAAGACCCTATCGGAATTGGTTCGCGAAATATTGGAGGATGCCGTGACCGAGCGGCCGCTGGCCATACGCGCGGGACACCTGAAAGGCCGGCTCGACACCCGTTCGGCCAGCTCTGATGCATGGGGCGATGCGATCCGCGAACGAAACTGGCGCCCGTGAGTTATTGGCTGATTGATACGGGGCCGTTAGTCGCTTATCTCGATGCCGGAGATTCCGCTCATGAGCACGTCGTCGCGGCCCTCGATGATTTCTCCGGGCAACTCTTCACCACCAGCGCCGTGATCACCGAGGCGATGCATTTCGTATCGCGGAGTAGTAACGGTCCGCGATTGCTGAGTGAGTTTGTCGCTGCCGCCGGCGTGCAGGTCTTCGATCTCTCCCAGCCGAATTCCCTGTCGGAGGCGGCCGCGTTGATGGAGAAATACGCCGACACCCCGATGGATTATGCCGACGCCACGTTGCTCCTGCTCGCTGAACACCTGAACATCGTCGACATCCTTACACTTGACCGACGTGGTTTCTCGGCCTACCGAACCCGTCAGAACAAGCCCCTGCGGCAAGTACTGGATTCGCGGTAATTTCGCACAACCAGTCTATCCAAACTGGTAGCCGTCACAACCGCTAGGCGCGATCGTGCGCCAGCGTGTCGGCAGCGTATGCGAGCACTGCTTCAATTTGCTCTGGTGTGAGGTGGGGATAAGCATCCAGGAGATCATCCCGCGTTGCGCCTTCGCTGATTTTGCGCAAGACAAGCTCCACCGTTATCCGGGTTCCCCGGATAACTGGCTTTCCAAGCATAATCGCCGGATTGATTTCGATCAGCTCCGTCGTTGCCATTGCAGTTCACCGCACAATCGCGAAAGCAAAGTACAGAGCCCTCGGAGCAAAACCACACAGAAAACTATGGGCGGGTTGTTATTCCGAAATCCGCCTCGAGGAAGCACGCGGCGGGGCGCAGACCGTGGGGGGATGCATACTCGGGTAGGGCCTTTGTTGTGGCTATCTGCGTACGTCAACTCTTTTTGGGAAAACACCCCTATTTATACGCGATCCTATAGCGATTTGAGACGATCTTTTTGGGAAACCATTTGCTTCCTTCGCAACATCCGCTGGCTGCTCGCGTGCATGCTGCCCCGAGGAGTCGTGGTGGTCAGATCTTCATTATCAGGCTCGGTCAGTCTGCGGTAAACTTAGGCAATCGGGAAGAGAGAGGGCGAACGAGTGGCACGCGCTATTACCGACATAGAGCAAGATATCGCAGAACTGTCCACCGCGGACAGGGCCAAGCTGCTGCGCGCTTTAATCGCGGATCTCGACGCACCTGCGGAAGCCGGCGTCGAAGAGGCGTGGGCGCATGAAGCGAAACGGCGTCTTGCGGAGGTCGATGCCGGAACGGCGGAAACTGTACCTGGCCAACAAGTACTGGACGAAGCGCGATCACGCCTTGAATAATGCAGTTCGAGTTTCATGCTGAGGCTCGTGTTGAATTTCTTGAAGCCGTATCACGCTACGAAACTGAAGTTCCGGGCTTAGGGGCCCGTTTCATCACCGAAACCGAACGCTGCATCACTCTCCTACTCGACGCGCCAATGATCGGCGCACCTTACGACGGTGAACTCAGGCGTTTCCCTTTGGATGATGGGTTCCCATTTTCGCTAATCTACACGGTTCGCAGAGAAGTGTTATTCATCATCGCCGTCGCCCATCAATCCCGTAAACCGGGCTACTGGAAACATCGCGAGTAGATGCACCGCCGTCGAATACGGCGCAGTTTCTAATTCGCCAGGGACAGGTATTGGGGTCGGCAAGGACTCCTGTCGTTCCCGAATATTCACGCAGCCTTTGGAAGATAGAAATGGTGAAGGCCGTGAACGGCTGGGAACTCCAGAACGTTGCTGGGATCGGCTTCTCGTACGAGACGACCGTCCGGCGCATCCTGATCTAAGGACCGGTGTGTTCGCCAGGGATGGTAGTAATCCAGATACGACGACAAAAGTTTCTTGAGATGCCGCTCGTTGAAGATGATGACGTGGTCGAGAAGTTCTCGGCGTAGGGTGCCGATCAGCCGCTCCACATAGGCATTCTGCCATGGCGAGGCAGGGGCCGTGACAACCTCATCGATGCCCAGGCTTTCAATCCTTCGCGTGACGCGTAGGCCGTATACGCCATCGCCGTCGCGAATCAGATACCGTGGCGCCGTATCGAACGGAAACGCCTCAACGAGCTGTTGCGCTGTCCACTGGGCGGTTGGATGTTCCGTAACGTTGAAGTGGACAATTCGGCGTCGATCATGGGCGAGAACGACGAAAACAAACAGCACTCGAAATGTCGCGGTCGGGACAATGAAGAAGTCGACAGATACGAGATCTCGGACATGTTGATCGAGAAACGTCCCCCACGTGGGCGACCGTGGCTGATCTCGGCGGGGCCGGTACTTCTCCACTGTTGATTTCGCGACGTCGATTCCAAGTTTCGCGAGTTCTGCAACGATCTTGGGCGAGCCCCAGGTTGGATTGGCTTTCCACATTCGCCGGATTAGGTCTATCAGCTCTCGCGGTATCTGCGGTCGGCCGGGTCCGGTGGATCGACTGAGTGCACGCCAGTATTCACGGAATCGCCTTTTCTGCCATATCGCGACCGTTCGCGGTTGGACAAAGAACAGCGCGGCGCGCCAACCCGACCACAATTTCGCTACGACGGACCAGAGCAACCGGTCAGCCGATGTGATACGTGGCTTTCGACCCCTGCTCCGGTACAGGGATAGCTGGTGGCGTAGAGCCGCAATCTCCAGCTGCAGCGATGCACGCGTTCGAACGGACGACGTGAGCATCGCAAGCAGAAATTGGATTAACCGAACCATGGATCCAAGGATTATTCATCGCCCAGAAATATGCAATAGAATCAACGTATTCCCTTTTTCGGGACCCACAGGCCGGAGATGCTGGCGACTCAGGCGCCGGCCGAGCCGGGTCGTTTTCCCTGCACCAAAGAGATGGTAAACGTCGCGACGAGCACGGCGGCGGCGGCCAAGTGCCAGACGAGATCCAGCGGCCACAGCAGGGCAACGCCCGCCACCGCCATGAACGGACGCAGCACCATGTTTACAGGCGCTTCGGCATAACCCTCGTAAGCGGCAGCCAAAGCGTAGATGCCCAGCGTGCCGAACAGGAATATTTCGATTGCGACCGGCCAGTCGCCCGACAGGAGGGGTGTGTACGCGAACAGCAGCGGCAATATGTAAAGCCCCTTGGCAATGCGCCATGCGGTGAGGCCGGTCGCCATTGGGGGCGTCCCGGCGATGGCGGCGGCGGCAAACGCCGTGAGACATACCGGCGGCGTGACGTTACTGTCCTGACTGAGCCAGTAAATGATCATGTGCGCCGAAAGCAGCGACGTAGCGAGGAGCGCCGGTGAGAACGCAT
>Ga0224508_10005029_pt1 | contig 10717 bp, 5 predicted proteins | sample SF_Jan12_sed_USG_4_FD_170157 | JGI IMG/M metagenome (GOLD analysis project Ga0224508, IMG submission 170157) | Sediment microbial communities from San Francisco Bay, California, United States - SF_Jan12_sed_USGS_21 | ecosystem: Environmental > Aquatic > Marine > Sediment | place: USA: California... | reverse complement strand
CGAACGCGCCATTCAGACCCTCGTCGCGGTCCACGAGCGGCGCCCCGGCGACCGCGCCGTGCTCGGGGCCCTGGCTTCGATCCACCGCGACGCGGGCCGCGTCGAGGAAGCCCGGGCCTGGGCGCGAAGGCTCGAGGCGCTCGATCGCGACGAGGCCGAAGACCGCCTCGAGCCGCAACGGTGAGTCCGTGGTTCCGTTGGGTCCGATCGAGCCAGAGCGCCCGGTGTGGCAGAGCTCGTGTTTCGCACCGTGGCGGGTGCGCCGTTCACAAGGGCTGCGAGGTCCAGTAGTCTCCGACCCAGCCGGATGCGCTGACGCCCGAGCAGAACTGACAGGTATTCTTTGCCCCGTTCATCCTCGATCCGCTCGACCCGGGCTGCTCCGTGGCGACTTCGCACGCGCCTCGCGGCCCTGTCTCTGCTGCTCGCCGCTGCCAGCGCCGACCCCGCGCGTGCGGCCGAGGGTGCGACCAGCTTCTATCTCCCCGGCCTCGGGGGCGACATCGCGCTGGCCCAGAGCACGGAACCCGGCCAGCTTCAGGTCGCCAAGACGGTGTTCTTCCAGCGTGGCGAGGTGAGCGCGGCGGTCCTGCAGGGTCGGGTGAACGCCGGTCTCGACCTCACCATGGTGCTCGACGTCATCTCGGCCTCCTACACCCTCGAGCGCGAGGTCCTGGGGGCGAAGTACACGATCGGGGGTGCGATTCCGTTCGGCTACGCCGAGCTCGAAGCGACCGTCAACTTCCCGATCCTCGGGCCTCGCACGGTCGAGCGCGACGACTTCAACATCGCCGACATCGCGGTCGTGCCGCTGGAGCTCACCTGGACCTTCGATCGCCTCTCGATCCAGCTCGCACACGCGATCTACGTGCCCACCGGAGACTACGACGAAGACGACGTCGTGAACCTCGGTCTCAATCACTGGGGCTTCGACACCGGTCTGGCCGCGACCTACCTGAACGAATCCACGGGCACCGAGTTCTCCGTGGCCCCGGGGATCCTCGCGAACACGAGGAACAAGGACACCCGCTATCGCACGGGCGCGGAGTTCCACCTCGACTTCACCGCGAACCAGTTCCTGGCCGAGACCTTCGCAATCGGCATCCGCGGCTACTACTACCGCCAGTTCACCGGAGACAGCGGCGCTGGCGCGCAGCTTGGCGACTTCAAGGGAGAGAGCGTCGGGATCGGCCCCGGCTTCGTCTGGTTCCCGCGCTTCGCCGACGGCAAGCTGGCCGTCCTGGGCAAGTGGGTGCACGACCTCGATGCCACGCGACGCTTCGAGTCCGACTTCGGGACGCTGACCGTGGCCTGGACGTTCTGACTCGTCGAATCGGCCAGCAGGAACCCTCGAGCGCGCCTACACCTCGCCGATCTGGTGCTCGCCCAACTTCGACCCGCACGGTCGAACCCTTCCAAGCCTTCAAAGAGGAACACATGAGATCTTTCGCCATTCTCTTTCTATCGCTCGCCCTGACCTCCTGCGCGGGCATCCTGGACGGCAACGGCGCCTCCCAGGCGCGCTATGGCGTGACGGAGAGCGGCGCCAGGACGAAGAACGTGCCCGGCTTCGGCGGCGTAATCGCCAAGAGCTACGACGAGTCCCAGGAATGGTGGGCCGAAGAGGAGACGCCCGACGCGGACGCGCCCAACGTCATCATCTTCCTGCTCGACGACGTGGGCTTCGCCCAGGTCGGGAGCTTCGGCGCACTGATCGAGACGCCGAACATCGACGCGCTCGCCGAGGGCGGCCTGCGCTTCAACAACTTCCACACCACGGCGCTCTGCTCGCCGTCGCGCGCCACGCTGATGGCGGGGCGCAACCCGCACTCGATCGGCCTCGGCAGCCACGCCCTCACCGCCATGGGCTTCCCGGGCTACAACGCCAAGATGCCGGAGTCCGCCAAGTCGGTGGCAAACTACCTGCAGGGAGCGGGCTACATCAACTACGCACTCGGAAAGTGGGACCACACCCCGCTCTACGAGGTCTCCCAGGTCGGCCCCTTCGATCGCTGGCCCAGCGGCGAGGGCTTCCAGCACGCCTACACCTTCATGGCGGCCGACGTGCACCAGTTCGTGCCCGTCATGTGGAATGACCACACTCCGGAGCCCTACCGCAAGTCCGTGCACCTCGACCAGGATCTGGCGGACCGCGCCATCGAGTGGATCACGGGACACAAGTCGATCAAGCCCGACCTGCCCTTCATGATGCTCTGGGCCTCTGGCTCCATGCACTCGCCCCACCACGCCCCCGACAGCCACATCGACAAGTACAAGGGCAAGTTCGACATGGGCTGGGACGAGGCCCGCGAGCAGATCCTCGAGCGGCAGAAGGCGCTCGGTGTCGTCCCGGCCAACACCAAGCTCTCCGCGCGAATCCCCGAGATCCCGGCCTGGGACTCGCTCTCCGCGCAGGAGCAGTCGCTGTACGCCCGCCAGATGGAGGTCTTCGCCGCCCAGATGGAGTGGGTGGACCTTCAGATCGGCCGCGTCGTCGACGAGCTGCGGCGCATCGGCGAGCTCGACAACACGCTGATCTTCGTGACGGCCGACAACGGCGCGAGTGGCGAAGGCGGCCTGGCCGGTACGTTCAATGAAACCTACGTGCTGAACGGCCTGCAGACCCCGCTCGACGCCAACCTCCGCGCGCAGGCAGACTGGGGCCGCGAGAACACCTACCCGCACTACCACGCAGGTTGGGCGATGGCGGGCAACACACCTTTCAAGTATTTCAAGCAGAGTGAGCATCGCGGCGGGCAGACCGACCACCTCGTCGTGCACTGGCCGAACGGCATCGAGGCCAAGGGAGAGGTGCGCTCGCAGTTTCATCACATCGCAGACATCGCCCCCACGATCCTCGATGCTGCGGGCGTGGAGGTTCCCGAGACCTACAACGGCGTGAAACAACAGCCGATGGACGGTGTGTCGATGCGCTACGCGTTCGACGCGCCGAATGCGCCCAACCGCAAGCAGCGCCAGTACTTCGAGATGTTCGGCAACCGCGCGATCTGGGTGGAAGGTTGGAAGGCAGTTTCGCTCCACGCGAACCGGATGCCGTGGGACGTAAACGTCGTGCTGCCCTTCGATCAGGACAAGTGGGAGTTGTACAACGTCGAAGAGGACTTCTCCGAAAGCACCGACCTCGCGGCGCAGCACCCCGAGAAGCTCGAGGAACTCAAGCGGATCTTCGACGAGGAAGCCTGGAAGTACAACGTCTACCCGCTCTATGACGACATGATCAAGCGGCTCGGCGCCCAGCAGGACCGGCTCTTCGGCGATCAGAAGGAATTCGTCTATTTCGCGCCGGGAGCAGTTCGCATCGCAGAGAAGTCATCGGCCCCGGTCAAGAACCGGGCGCACACGATCGAGACACGAGTCGACCTCGACGGAAGTGAACAGGGTGTCATCGTGGCCTGCGGCGGCATGACCGGCGGCTACTCGATGTTCATCAAGAACAACCGGCTCTACTACGACTACAACTTCCTCGACGGCGTCCACTACGTCCTGGAGTCGGGAACGCTGCCGAGAGGGAGCGTCGATCTGAAGTTCGACTTCGAGCGCACGAAGCCCTTCGGCGGCATCGGCAGACTCTTCGTCAACGGCAAGTTAGTCGACGAAGTCGAGATGCCTCAGATGCACATCGCCACCTACTCACTGGCCGAGACCTTCGACGTGGGGCGCGACACGGGGACACAGGTCTCCAGGCTCTACGAAGACCCGTTCGCGTTCGACAGCGGCGAGTTGGACCGGGTCATTATCACCATCTCGGACGAGTCGACGGTTCCGCCGCGCAAGCTTCCGGCGGTGTACTACTAGGCCGAGGCACCCCCCGGCTCCAAGGGCCCCGGGCGGGCGAGGACATCCGCGGTCGTCTTTGAACGATCGGTTGATATACCATCGCCCGCGGAGGCCTGCGTGAGCGATTCGGGCGATTCCCAGAACGGCTGGAAACCCCTCCTCGAAGAGCTCGAGGAGCGTCAGGCCGCGGCGCGGGCCATGGGCGGCCCCGAGCGCGTCGAGCGGTTGATGCACGCGCGGGGCAAGCTCGACGCGCGTCAGCGCATCGAGCGCCTCTTCGACCCCGGCAGCTTCGTCGAGATCGGGGCGCTGGTGGGCGGACAGGAGATCCCGGCCGACGCCTTCGTGGCCGGCTTCGGCAGCATCGACGGGCGCCCGGTGGTGGGCGGCGCCGAGGACTTCAGCGTGCTCGGGGGCTCGATCGGCATGGGCGCCATGGCCAAGCGCTTCCGCCTCTGCGAGCTGGCCGCCCAGGAGCGCGTGCCCATCGTGATGATGCTCGATGGCGCCGGCCACCGCCTGACCAGCTCGCTGGAAGGGGGCGCAGGCCGCGTGCCCAACGACCTGTTGGGCCTGGCCGACCTGTCGGGCGAGGTGCCGATGGTGTGCCTGGTGCTGGGCGCCTCGGCCGGCCACTCGGCGCTGGCCGCCCCGCTCTCGGACATCACCATCATGAGCGCCCACGCCGCCATGTTCACCGGCGGCCCGCCCCTGGTGAAGGCCGCCACCGGCGAGGACGTGACCAAGGAAGAGCTCGGCGGCCCCGAGATCTGCGCCGAGATCGCCGGCACCGCCCACAACGTGGCCCCCGACGACGACGCCGCCATCACGATGGCGCGCCGCTATCTCGGCTTCTTCCCCTCCCACCGCGGCGAGGCCCCGCCGCGCCGCGACGGGCCCGACGCCGGGCCGCGCCGGCTCGAGAAGATCCTCGGCCAGATGCCGCCCGACATCCGCCGCCCCTACAAGATGCGGCCGGTCCTCGAAGACCTGGTCGATGCCGACAGCCTCTTCGAGGTGCAGCCGGGCTACGGGCGCTCGCTGGTCTGCGCCCTTGCCTTCCTGGGCGGCCGGCCCGTGGCGATCCTCGCCAACGACCCCTCGGTGCGCGCCGGGGCCGTCGACTCGCCGGCCGCGATCAAGGCCACCGACTTCATCGCCACCGCCGACGCCTTCGGGCTGCCGCTGGTCTTCCTGGCCGACAACCCGGGCGTGATGGCCGGCACGAGGGCCGAGCGCGACGGCATCCTCAAGTGGGCGGGCAAGATGTTCCAGGCCCAGCGCCGGGCGCGGGTGCCGAAGCTCCACGTCACGCTGCGCAAGAGCTTCGGCTTCGGCGCCAGCAGCATGGCCCAGAACCCCTTCGACAAGCAGACCCTCTCCTTCGCCCTGCCCGGCGTCACCCTCGACGCCATGCCCGCCGACAGCGGCGGCCGCTCGGCCAAGCTCGACGCCGACACCCAGGCCCAGGTCGAGGCGAAGCAGAGTTCCGGGCCCTGGGGCATGGCCTCGCGGCTCACCTACGACGACGTGATCGACCCCCGCGAGCTGCGAAACGCGCTGCTCTCCGGGCTCACCCTGTTGGAGAAACGCAGATGTTCGACCTCCTGATCCGCAACGGAACGATCGTGGACGGCACCGGCAAGCCCCGCTTCCGGGGCGACGTGGCGGTCGCCGACGGACGCGTCGCCGAGGTCGGCCCGCGCGTGGAGGGCAACGCCCGCCACACGATCGACGCCGAGGGGCGCCTCGTCACGCCGGGCTTCGTCGACATCCACACCCACTACGACGGCCAGGTCACCTGGGACGAGACCCTGGAGCCCTCTTCGGGCCACGGCGTCACCACCGTGGTGATGGGCAACTGCGGCGTGGGCTTCGCGCCGGTGCGGCCCGGCAGCGAGGAGTGGCTGATCCAGCTGATGGAGGGCGTCGAGGACATCCCCGGCACCGCGCTGGCCGAGGGCATCCAGTGGACCTGGGAGAGCTTCCCCGAGTATCTCGACGCGCTCGAGCGGCGGCACACCGCGGTCGACTTCGGCACCCAGATCGCCCACGGCGCCGTGCGCGGCTATGTGATGGGCGAGCGCGGCGCGCGCAACGAGCCGGCCACCTCCGACGACATCGCGGCCATGCGCGCGCTGGTGCGCGAGGCCGTCGAGGCCGGCGCGCTGGGCGTCTCGACCAGCCGCGTGCTGGGCCACCGCGCCATGGACGGGGAGCCGGTGCCCGGGACCTTCGCCGCCGAAGACGAGCTCTTCGGCCTCGGCCGTGCGCTGCAGGACGCCGGCACCGGCGTCTTCGAGCTGGCGCCGGCCGGCATCGACGGCCAGGACCTGGTGCGCGGCCACAAGGAGGTGGACTGGATGCGGCGCCTCTCGGCCGACATCGGCCGTCCCGTCACCTTCGCGCTGCTGCAGAACCAGGCCGAGCCCGACGCCTGGCGCGAGATGATGGACGGCTCGATCGCCGCCGCCGACGCGGGCGCCCAGCTGCGCCCCCAGGTGGCGGGCCGCGCCTTCGGCCTGATGATCGGCCTGCAGACCTATCACGCCTTCGCCAAGCGGCCCAGCTTCGTGAAGCTCTCGGAGCGCTGCGCCTCGCTGGAAGAGCTGGCCGCGCAGCTGCGCAAGCCCGAGGTGAAGGCGGCGATCCTCGCCGAGGCCGACCTCCCGCTCGATGAGAGCAACATCTTCGACGGCATGAACCTGATGGTGCAGACCGCGCTGGGCCAGCTCTACGCCCTGGGTGACCCGCCCGACTACGAGCCCACCGCCGACCGCACGGTCGCCGCCATCGCCAAGGCGCGCGGCGTCGAGCCGCTCAGCGCCGCCTACGACCTCTTCTGCGAGCAGGACGGGGCGGCCATGCTGATGATGCCGATCCTCAACTACGCCGAGGGCAACCTCGACGTGGTGCGCGAGCAGCTCACCCACCCCTACGCGGTGGCGGGCCTCGGCGACGGCGGCGCCCACTGCGGCATGATCTGCGACGCCTCGATCCCCACCTTCATGCTCACCCACTGGGCCAGGGACCGGAAGCGCGGCGAGAAGCTCGAGCTCGAGTGGGTGGTGCGCAAGCAGACCCAGGACACCGCGGCGCTCTACGGCCTCGGCGACCGCGGCCAGCTCGTCCCCGGCCTGCGCGCCGACCTCAACATCATCGACTGGGACCACCTCTCGCTGCGCTCGGTGCGCATGGCCCACGACCTGCCCGCCGGCGGGCGCCGCCTGCTCCAGGAAGCGGAGGGCTATGACTACACGATCGTCGGAGGCCAGATCACCCGCGAGAGCGGGGCCGACACCGGCGCCCGGCCGGGCCGCCTGCTGCGCGGCGCGCGTTAGGCCCGCGCGTGCGCCGGGCCCTCGCACTGGCGCTCGCCGCCGGGCTCGCCAGCGTGGGCGTCGCGAGCCTGGCCCTCACGCTGTATCTCTGGTTCGGCGACTGGCCCCAGGGCGTCAAGGCCCAGGTCGACTACCTGCGCTCCTCGGCCGAGACGGCCGCCCTGCCCCCCGAGCCCCTGATCGCCCACGCCACCGGCCGCGGCGGGGTCTCGCTCGGGGGCCGCTGGCAGGCCCTGGTCGACCCCGGCTCCTTTCCCCTGGCCGAGCTGGCGGGCTGGCTGCCCCGCGGCGTCGAGCCCACCTCGCCGGCGGACCTCGTCGAGGCGGCCTTCGACCCCGACGTGACCCTGGCCGTGCCGGGCGACTGGAACAGCCAAGACGAGCGCCTCTTCTTCTACGAGGGCGCCGTCTGGTATCGGCGCAGCTTCGAGGCCCTGCCCGAGCCGGGCCGCCGCCACTTCCTGCACTTCGGCGCCGCCAACTACGAGGCCCAAGTCTTCCTGAACGGGCGCGCGCTGGCCCGGCACCGCGGCGGCTTCACCCCCTTCGTCGTCGAGATCGGCGACGCCCTGCGCCGCGGCGAGAACTTGCTCGTGGTGAAGGTCAGCAACGAGCACGGCCCCGGCGACGTGCCCACCCCTTCCACCGACTGGTTCAACTACGGCGGCCTGACCCGCGACGTGCTCTGGCTCGAGTTGCCCGAGACCTTCCTGCGCGACTACTCCGTCGGGCTCGCCGCCGAGCGCGACGACCGCGTCGTGATCACGATGCAGCTCGACGGTTCCGAGCCGTCCCAGTCGGTGTCCGTCTCGATCCCCGAGCTGGGCGTCGAGGCCAGTGCCCGCAGCGACGCCACCGGCGCCGCGCGCTTCGAGATCGAGGCCAGGCCCGAGCTCTGGTCGCCCGCCGACCCCAAGCTCTACCGCGTCGAGCTGCGCGCCGGCGAGGACGCGGTGAGCGAGGAGATCGGCTTCCGCCGCTTCGAGGTGCGCGGCCCCGAGCTGCTCCTGAACGGCGAGCCCGTCTTCCTGCGCGGCATCGCCCTGCACGAGGAGGCGCCCGGCGGCGGCCGCGCCCACGGCCCCGAGCACGCCGCGACGCTGCTGGGCTGGGCGCGCGAGCTGGGCTGCAACTTCGTGCGCCTGGCCCACTACCCCCACGACGAGCACACCACGCGCCTGGCCGACCGCCTGGGCCTGCTGGTCTGGTCGGAGATCCCCGTCTACTGGAACGTCGACTTCGCGCGCCCCGACACGCTCGAGCTGGCCAAGCAGCAGCTCGGCGAGATGATCGCTCGCGACCGCAACCGCGCCTCGGTGGTGCTCTGGAGCCTCGCCAACGAGACCCCCCACGGCGAGGAGCGCGACCGCTTCCTGGCGGCGCTGGCCGAGCACGCCCGCGCCCTCGACCCGACCCGCCCGCTCACCGCCGCACTGCTCTCGGGCCCGGGCTTCCTCGAGCCCTTTCTCGCCCAGGCGACCCTCGCCGCCGCCACCGGGCGCAGCGCCGAGACCTGGACGCTGCCCATCGAAGACCCGCTGGCCGAGCTGATCGACGTGGCGGCGCTCAACGAGTACTTCGGCTGGTACTACACCAGCGTCGTGGCCGGCATGACGCCCATGGAGGCCACCCGCGTGCGCCGCGCCGTGCTCGAGAACCTGCCGCGCATCCGCTTCGCCCTGCCGCGCGAGATGCCCCTCGTCGTGAGCGAGCTGGGCGCGGGCGCCCGCCACGGGGTGCACGCGCCCGAGAGCGAGCTGGCGGTCTTCAGCGAAGAGCTCCAGGCGCTCGTCTACCGCCGCCAGATCGAGATGCTGCGCCAGCAGCCGTCGCTGCGCGGCGTCTCGCCCTGGGTGCTGATGGACTTCCGCTCGGCCCTGCGCCTGCTGCCCGGTGTGCAGGACCATTGGAACCGCAAGGGTCTCGTCTCGCCTCAGGGCGAGCGCAAGCAGGCCTTCGACGTGCTGCGGGGCTGGTATGCGGAGCTCGCGCGCTCGGATCAGACCAGCCGAGCCCCGCCCTCGCCCCAATAGCGATCGCGCAGCTTGCGCTTGGCCATCTTGCCCGTCTCGGTGCGCGGCAGCTCGGTGGTGAAGTCGACGGAGCGCGGGCACTTGTAGTGGGCGATGCCCTCCCGGCAGTAGTCGATCAGCTCGCGCTCGAGCTCGGGGCCGGGCTCGCAGCCCGCCGCCGGGATCACCACCGCCTTCACCTCTTCGCCCATCTCCTCGTTGGGCACGCCGATCACGGCGACGTCGTCCACCTTGGGGTGCACGATCAGGAAGTCCTCGGTCTCCTGGGGATAGATGTTCACGCCCCCCGAGATGATCATGTTCGACTGCCGGTCGGTGAGGTAGAGGTAGCCCTCCTCGTCGAGGTAGCCGATGTCGCCGATGGTGAAGAGGTTGCCGCGGTAGGTGCCGGCGGTCTTCTCGGCGTCCTTGTGGTACTCGAAGCGCCCGGTCTCGGGCGCCTCGAAGAAGACGCCACCCTCGACGCCGGGCTGGGTGACCTCGTTCCCTTCTTCGTCGAGGATCCAGACCTTGCCGCCGGCCCAGTGGCGGCCCACCGAGCCCTTGTGCTCGAGCCACTCCTTGGCCGTGATGCGGGTGCCGCCGCCCTCGGTGCCGGCGTAGTACTCGACGATGGCGTCGCCCCACCAGTCGATCATCTGCTCCTTGACCGGCACCGGACACGGCGCCGCCGCGTGCACCGCCACCCGGAGCGACGACACGTCGTAACGGCTACGCACCTCTTCCGGAAGCTGGAGCAGGCGCCGGAAGTGGGTGGGCACCCACTGCGAGGCCGTGACCTTCTGGTCCTGGATCATGCCGAGCGCCAGCTCGGCGTCGAAGCGGGGCATCACCACCGCGGTGCCGCCGCAGCGCAGCACCGACGCGGTGAAGTTGAGCGGCGCCGCGTGGTAGAGCGGCGCCGGGCACAGGTAGCGGTCTTCGGGGCCGATGCCGAAAATGCCGATCAGGCCGCGGGCGAAGCCCGCCACCGAGGGGTCGCCGGCCGGGACGTCGGGCAGCGGGCGGCGCACGCCCTTGGGCCGGCCCGTGGTGCCCGAGGAGTAGAGCATGATGGTGCCCTCGCGCTCGTCGGCGAGGGGCGCATCGGCCGGGGCCTCCTCCAGCGCGGCCTCCAGCGGTTCCAGCCCCGCCACGGCTTCGCTGCCGCTGACCCACTTCGTGTGCACCCGCGGCACCTGGGCCGCCGCCCGCGCCGCCAGCTCGGCGAAGCGCGGCGAGGCCACCACCACGTCGCTGTCGCTGTTGTCGAAGATGTACTCGAGCTCGTCGTCCTGCAGGTGCCAGTTGACCGGCGTGTAGTAGAAGCCGGCGCGGTGGCAAGCCCAGTAGAAATCCCAGAGCGCGGGATCGGTGTTCTCGATCAGGGCCGACACGCAGGCCCCGGGCGCCAGCCCCCGCGCGCGCAGCAGGTGGGCGAGGCGTCGCGAGCGCCGCTCGAGCTCGCCGTAGGTGGTGGTCGAGTCTCCGTTGCCGAGGATCACCGCCACCTTGTCGGGATCGGCCGCGGCGTGGACGGCGATCGTGCCCACCCCTACTCGCTCC
>Ga0224508_10005028_pt1 | contig 10717 bp, 16 predicted proteins | sample SF_Jan12_sed_USG_4_FD_170157 | JGI IMG/M metagenome (GOLD analysis project Ga0224508, IMG submission 170157) | Sediment microbial communities from San Francisco Bay, California, United States - SF_Jan12_sed_USGS_21 | ecosystem: Environmental > Aquatic > Marine > Sediment | place: USA... | reverse complement strand
CTACTCCTTCAACTTCGGTTGGATATTGAAATCCAAGAAACAAACCTTTCTTTGCGCGCTCATCTGCAGTTAGACCCAAAATACTTTCGCCATCCAAAAGAATGTCTCCTTTAGTAACTTCGTATTTTGGATGAGCAAGTAAAGTGTAAGCTAGTGTACTTTTTCCAGAACCATTTGGTCCCATGATTGCATGTACTTCTCCAGGACCGGTCTTCAAATTTACTCCTTTGAGAATTTCTTTTCCTTCTCTTCTTACATGAAGATCTTTTATCTCAAGTACTGCCATGGAACGATTTGTATTGTTTCTATATATAATACCGACGAAATTTAGCTGATCCTAAGATGTTTTTAATTTAAAATAAAATGAAAAGAGGGGGGATTAAATTTTGGCCAGAGATGGTCTCAAAGCAATTTTGAGTTTGTAACATGTTAGAATCTCTTTACATCTATTTCTGATAGTGACTTCTGTGACGCCAGCAATACTGGAAACATCTCTTTGAAGGATGCTTTGACCAAGTAAGACTGAGGCAACATAAAGATAAGCTGCTGCTATTCCGTTTGGTGCCTTTCCGTCAGTAATACTACTATCTTTTGTTTTTTCAGCAATTTCCAAGGCTAGCCTTTCTACTCTTACCTCGGTTTGTGTCATATTTGCAATCTTTGAGATGTATTTATCCATGGTGACAATGGGGGCTGTAATTTGTCCCATCTCCATTACCATAGTTCTGTAATATTTTGCTGCAAGTTTGGTTTTTGATTTGACATCTTTTGGTACACAAATTTCTTGAACAATTTCTTCAAGTGATCGTACTACATGACATTGCTTGCATGCCATGTAAATAGTAGCAGCTGTGATGCTAGCTACTGATTTTCCTTTCACATCGATATGTTCATCTAGACTTCTGTATATCATAGAGGAAGTTTCCAAAACATTTTTTGAAAGAGATAGACCATCACATGTCTCGCCCATCTTGGACAAGACATTTGCTAGTCTTCTTTCTCTTGGTGAGGAAACTCGAACTCTTTGTTGCCACTTTCTAAGATTGTGCATTTGATTTATTACTTCGTGATTAATTGATTTTCCACTAAAGTCCTTTGCACTGATTGAAATCTCAGTTGCTATTCCCAGGTCATGTTGGGAATAAGTGGTTTGACCTGTAGCTCTTGCAAGCTTCATTTTGTCCTCAAGATTCGAACTTTTTGTTTCTGGACCATAATCTGCAATCTGATCTGCGACAACTACGCCACATCCCGAACAGATTACTTCGCCGTTCTGAGTATCATCTACTAATGATGACTTACATTCAGGACAGCTTTGTGGTTCTAGTATGTTCATTTTTTTCTTCTCCTAAATTTTTCTTTCTTAGCAGGAGAAAACTCAACTGCGAAAACTGCTCTGCCGATATATTTTTTGATGTTGTTTGTTAATGGTGTAGCTGATGCAAATGGTCTTTTTACTGGACCAATCAGTTCCATTACTTTTGCAACCTTTATTCCTTTTTCATCGCAAAGGATCACTCCCTCAGACAATTCATCTGATAGTTGAATGATCACTCTGCCACTACCGGCAAGGTGCAATATTTCGCCTACCTCCTGCAATTAAAAACACTAGTCATGATATTCTTTTCATAGACTTCTGTCAACAATACTTTAGCTAAGAGCTAGATTTGATCTTATTTGGATTGTTTGGTCCTTTTCAAAAGTAATTTTTTCGAAATTTTGTTAAGAATATTTGTCTTAGAGGTTCCTTTTGGTAAAACAATGTAACCTGATCTTACATATGGTCTTCTTGGATATCTTACTTTTTCTTCGGTTTCTGTAATTTCAAAACCTGCAGATTGCGCAGCTTCGGTTAATTCTTTTAACGAAGGATCAAAAACGCATTTTTCTTTTTCTAATCGTCTTCCTTTAGCTCTTGGTAATGTTTTGTTGAAATAGTCTAGCCAGATTACGACATGTTCGTAATCTTTCATTGTATCACTTTATTAAAACTGCGTTTACTGTTCCGGACTGACCAGGTCTTGAAACTACTCTGCACTTTCCTTCATGTGTTTCTAATATTGCGCCTTTTGTAATAATACCTCTTCTTTGATAATCATTATTAGTTGCATTTTCTAAAACTTTGATAATTTTTGTTTTCTTTACTTTTGCGTCGCCTGTAGCTAAATTAACAAAATCAATTGATTTCAAAGCTGTTTTGGAGTTTTTACCACGTACACTTCTTGTTACTGTAGTTTGTACTCCGTTGATTGGTTCGTTAGGAAACCTGTCTGTTTCATACTTTCTCCTAATTCTTAATGGATGTCTTCTCCCACCTGTAGTTTTACTTGTTGCAAGGTTTTCTACTGATTTTCTCACGAGAAATCTTGAAATCACTCTAATTTATACAAAACGCAATAATTTGCCCATGAAATAATATTTTTTAGATTGTCTCTTCAATAACTTGAGAATTAGGATTTGAATTAGATTTAGTAGCAGTCTTTCTAATTTTTGAAAACAATCTTTGTTTGAGATTTTCGACATCTCCTTGTATTCCAAAGTATTTTTGAAATTTTTCTGTAGTTGTATAAATTTTCAATCGTCCAACATTTTGATGGTTGATAAAATCTAACTGTCTTAATTCTTTTAGATGAGAATATACTCCAGAACCTCTAGTTTCTACTAATTGTTTTGATGAAATCGGCTGCATGTATGCAATGTATGAAAGGGTCTTTAGTGTAGCTTTTGGAAGAACAGGTTTTGAGGCATACTTTTTGACAGTAGAGCTATATTCAGGTTTTAGCTGAAACACGTAAGATCCATCTGGAAGCGTGACTATTTCGATAGCCTTGAAGGCTGATTTTGATTTTTTCATTATATTTGTGAGAATATTGTATGTTTTAGTTCGAGATTCAGTACCCGAGGCTCGGATTAATTCTTCGATCTTAAGAGGCCTTCCTGCAGAGTATAGAGCTGCCTCAATTCTAGCAGTTGCCTCCATCTCATTTTCTACTTTAACCAATTATATTATCTCCATTATCGAATCTAATTTAAGAAACCTATTTTCCATTTTTGATCATTTTGTTGAATCTTGTTTTATTATGGTGATTTTAATATCATCTTCTAATTGTTTAATGTCTATTTTTTCATCTCTTGCTAAAAATAAAATTGCAAAGAAACATCGAATAGAATCAATAGTATCTAAATCCGAAATAATATTTTGAAGCAATCCATATCCTAGATTGGATATTTTTTTAATTATTAGATCTTCATATTTTCCAATAATACTTTCAAGTGAAATAAAATATTCTTGAAAATCAGGAGGTTCGATTGGCTCTATATCAAGTTGTTTGCTTCTTCTAGATTGGGGATTTGCAATTGAACCAATTAAATTTTGCAGTAGGCCTAGTAGGTCATCAAGAGACACTGGATAGGTGGATTCATGTCTGTATGGGATATCGATTAATTCGATATCTATATCTGTTCTTTGTCGCAAAGGTTTTTTTTCCATAGCGGCTTTTTGCAAAGCAAAAATACTTTCTACCTTCATTCTGTAAATTAATGAGGATGATAAAGCTGCCATTCCTGCAACCCTTAGGTCTTTCTTTTCAGCGTTTTCGAGAATTCTAATTAGTAAATTAAGAATTTGGATAAGGTCTATCTCCCAAACATCTTTTTTAATAACTGCCTTGGGATTAAATAGAATATTTACTGGTTCTTGAGAAATGCTATTGGGTTTACCTTCCTCACTCACAGATTAGGATGTCCTATTATTCCATAATATCTAAGGGCTCTATTTTTTTCTCATTTCCAGTCAACTCTTATATTGTTAAACTTGAAATGTTTATCAATGAAATCTGCTAGAATTCCCGGTCCAAATAAGCCATTGGTCGTTGTAGATCTAGAGACTCCCAAACCTCAAGATAATCAGGTCATAGTTAAAGTCAAAGCTGTGGGTGTTTGTCATAGCGATTTGCATCTCTGGGAAGGAGGATATGATCTAGGAGATGGTCAATTTATGAAAGTCACTGACAGAGGTGTGAAATATCCTGTAACTCCGGGACATGAGATTGTTGGTGTCGTTGAAGAGATGGGAAATAGTGTTAAAGACTATTCAAAAGGAGATGAGGTTTTAGTTTATCCCTGGATAGGTTGTGGTGAATGTCCTGCATGTAAAGTTGGAAATGAGAATCTCTGTGATACTCCAAAATCACTGGGAGTTTTTCAAGATGGGGGGTATTCTGATTTTGCTCTAGTTCCTCATTACAAATATTTGGCAAAGTTGTCAGGAGTTGATCCTGAATCTGCAACATCGTTGGCTTGTTCTGGCCTGACAGCTTATAATGCAATAAAAAAATCAAATGTGAATTCTCCAGAATACCTTGTAATTATTGGCGCTGGTGGTTTAGGTTTAATGGGAGTACAAATTGCCCACGCAATAACCAATGCAAAAATCATTTGTGTAGATTTAGATGATGAAAAATTAAAAACTGCAAAAGAGATGGGTGCAGATTATGTGGTTAATTCAAAAGATCCTGAAACTTCTCAAAAAATAATTTCAATATGTAATGATAAAGGCGCAGATAGTGTGGTTGACTTTGTAAATGCTCCTCCAACTGCAAAATTAGGAATATCAGTACTAAGAAAAAGGGGCAATTTAGTTTTAGTCGGTTTGTTTGGTGGTTCTTTGGAATTATCTTTGGTAACAATTCCCCTAAAATCAATTACCATCCAAGGCGCATACACTGGAAACTATAATGACATGGTCGAGTTATTGGATCTTACAAGAAAGGGAACTATCAATCCAATTATTACAAAACGATATACGTTATCTGAGGCAAATACTGCCCTAGAGGATCTCAAGGCAAGAAAAATTCTTGGACGAGCCGTCATCAACCCATAATCTTATCGCATTCTTCTAAAATCCATCCTGTTTTTATTTGGAATTTATCTTCTTCTTCTCCTATCCCTGTCGCATATCTCCACACAAAAGGTGCATCTGTATTCATTTTATTTTTTATTTTTAGTAGGGATTCTATTTCAGAATCTAGATTTTCATCTGCGGTTTTATGCTCTTTACAAAATTTACATTTTTGATCAAGTGTCATAGGATCTGACTTAATCAGAGGATATGTTTTGCAAGCAAGAGGTCTATCATCATATATTCTACAAGGAAATCCTCCATGTGGCGATCGTTTATCTGTATCTGTATTAAGGAAAGGACACAAATTCCCGTTTTTTTCTTTTCCCATCATTTGAAAAGCTAAAATTTCTATTAATGTAGGATCTTTTTTATTTGATATTCCAATTCTAGGTAAAATCAAAAGGTCTAATTTGTTCATTTTTGCAAATTGTTTGATTTTCTCTTTTTCTTCTGGAAGTATCAACACCCCGATCTTTCCAAATCTTTTTTCTGGATAATATTCTCGTTCAATACAACATTGAGAACAATCTTGAATGCATCTAAATTCCATGATTTGGTTTTTAGTACTTTACATAAAATTGATGTTATTTATTTTTATTAAATTTTTTGAGGCTCTCAAAAACCCCACAGTTATATGCATAAAATGATGATGTAAGTTATGGGAAAACGTCAAGTAAAAAATGAAAGTGCTTTAAAAGAAATCCGTATTCCAGAAGAAGGTGAGCTTTTTGGAAGAGTTTTAAAAATGCTCGGCGGGGAGAACGTGATGATAAAGTGTACTGATGGTATTACCAGGCGAGGCAGGATTAGAGGCAAATTAAAAAGAAGAGTTTGGATACGTGACAATGATATTGTAATTATTGCCCCTTGGGATTTCAAAGAGAACGAGAGGGGGGATATAGTTTGGAGATTTACTTTGCCTCAAGTAGATTGGCTTAAACAAAATGGTCATATTCCAAAAGATTTCTAAGATCTTAGTAATCTTCAATATTAAATTCGGTTTTTCTAAAAATAAACTGAGGTTTTAGGCTGATAATTTTTTATACTTATCTTAATATACGGAGTATCTTTTGAATAATGTAAATGGAACAAGGCACAGTAAAATGGTTCAACCGAACTAAAGGCTTTGGTTTTATCGAAAGAGAATCCGGCGATGATCTATTTGTTCACAAAACAGATGTAGACGGATTCATCAATGAAGGCGATAAAGTCGAGTTTGAAGTAGGCGAAGGTAAAAAAGGACCAGCTGCACAAAACGTCAAAAAATCAGCATAGATAAAAGGTTTTTATTAATTTAAGATTTTATTTTTATGTTCTTAAATTAGTCTCTTTTTTTAATTTTTTATATTTTTTAAATTATGTTGTCTATTTTCTAAATCATATCCCTTAAGAACCCCGTAAATTCATCACTTGGAACAACTGTTCTGATTTCAAGAAATCCTAAATGTTCTAACCTCTCACGTTTATCATAGTATTTGTAGATGCCTTCTTTTTCTGGATAGATTGTAATAACATCTTTTTGTCCTGGCTCTAAAAGATCGGACTGAATCTCTAATCCCTCAATGTAAAGTCGATGGTGTTTCTCACCATAATTAATCACTGTGAGAATATATGCAAAACTTGTTCTGCTAATTAAATGAGGATTGATCTCTCCTCCTATTCCTGAAATTCCTACAAGTTGTACTTCTCCTTCTATTTCCTCAAATGCTACTGTTTGTTCTACTTTTTCTTGCCAGAAAATTTCTACATGTCTTACATTTCCTTGACCAATAAAACCAATCATAGAAGTTAATCCTAAAATTCCTACAATTATTGTAACTATAATTATTTTTTTATCCTGAAAATCCATACTGTATTATTAATTTAATCTTATTTTAAATAAAACAAGATTTTTAATACTGAAAGTAACTTTCCTTGGTAAATTGTATTAACAAATAAAAGATCCTTTGAATTCATCATTTAAAATTAATTTTGATTATTATGACATTAACCGAATTGTAATTACTGGAAGACTCGAAATAAAAGGGTTGCACATGTTGAAGTCTCATTTATTAAGAAATGATTTTTGATTTTAATATTATTTTTTCATTTATGTTGGTCTTGAATTACAAAAGTTATGTAATGAAATTTCTTTTGAACTATTAGGCTCGAAAATCTATTCAATAAAAAACTCAAAATTCTCTGAAATTTAGTGCCCAAAAACGGACTAATAATTTTGGTATTTGAATAAAATGTTATTGAAAAATTGGATACTTTTATCAAGTATTTAGGATCTAGCAAACTGACCTGTTATCTTAAACATTGTTTGGGGTTGGTACTTACAATTTTTTTAATTCATCTAATTGTTACTTGGTCTGAAAAATTGTATAAGTAAATTTCAAACCTCTGATATTTTTAAAAATTAATTTCTTTGAGATCATTTTCTAAAAAAATAAAAAAATTATTTTTTGAGACTATCTCTTAGAACTTGATTAAGAACATTGGAAAAACTAACTGAGCTAGATGTGTTCTGAATCATTTTTGCCTGCAACTGCCTCATTTTTTTGTCTATATCCGTGTCAAGCATTATTGTTACTCTTTTACTCATGTTATGATTTTACATTTTCATAATATAAGATTTTATTAAATTTCCCAAATCTGGGAAATAATTAATTTTAAATTTTTTTATTTAATTTCATCTAGTTTAAGTACATTGAAAATTCATGGAATTTTTAATTTATCTAGTTGCTTCCGTAGTAAATCTCTTATTTACTGCAACTATAATGATTTTCAAATGGATTAATTCTCTTATTCTTGTTAATGGCAAAAAATCTGGGTGTGAATCTTATGTTTTATCTTAAAATAAAAATATTTTTTCTATAAACTGTTTGTATTTTTCAAAAGTATTTTCTCTAGTCTGAAATCTATCTTGTTTACACTGACATAAATAATTCAAGTTATTAAAAAGAGCAAAATTAAAAGATAGGTAATATCTATTGTGAAAAATTATTGTGACACCAAATTAATTATTTTATTCATCTCGATTGGTTTGGTGATCACTCCATGAATTCCTAAATCGGTTAATTTTTTGGTAGTGGAATAATCACTATGTGCAGTAACCACAACTATTTTTGCCAAATCGTTTATTTTTTTGATACTTCGAATAGCATGAAATCCAGATCCATCGGGCATTTTCAAATCCAAAAAGACAAAATCTGGTTGTTTTTCTTGATAAAGCCTTATTGCATCTCTTCCATTATATCCTTCACCAACAATAGCTATATTTTGTTCCTCTAAAAGCAGACTAAAAATTTCTACTGAATCGGGATCATCATCAATTACGATTGCTGTCTTCCTCATATCATTTGGTTTGAGTATGTTATTTTTATTAAGAGGACTCATACTATTACTAATGTGCCAGGTATAGATATGTTAATCGCAAATTCATTATCTTTATCGATTAAGGACAATTTAGATTCTAAAATTGAAAAAAAAATAAAATTAAATCTGTTCAAAAAATATGGATTGTCTATAACTCAGGCAATAAATGATTTTTCTAAAGTTGATAAATCTCTTAAAGAAGTTTTTAAACCTGATCCTTCATCTTTTGAAAAAAAATGTCTTATGCAAATTGTTACAATAAAAATTCTAAACAATTCATACATAGTTACTATAAAAGAAAAAAATCTAATAAAAGATATGTTGAAAATTTTAGGTGATGATGAATTTTTGAAAATTATTGAATCTACAATTAGTTCCTCTTCTTCTGTCCCAGAAATAATCAATATATGTAAACTACCAAAAACTTCAGGATATAGAAAAATAGGTTATTTGGTTCGTCATGGTTTATTAATTGAAAGAGGCACAGAATTAACCTCCAAGCGACGGAGTATTGAAAGGCTCACCACAGTTTTTGAAAAAATTAATTTTGAGTTGAACCAAAATCATAAATTTGTTAGGTTTGGAATTCCAAAAAAAACCATGGAAAAAAGTTCGATATTTCAATTAATTCAACGCATTTAATAAAATTAAAATATCTTTATTTGGTCAATTATCTGAATCAAGAATTTGCAATGTATGCTTTGGCTTTAAATATGAATTTGAAAGTTGAATAATTGAAATCCAAGTTTTTTGGAAAGTTATTTACTATGGTTATTGTTTTCTTATAATTCAAAATTTGAAACGATAACAAAATGGGCGATTGACGGTTCTTCGATATTTATACATTCAATTTTTAACAAAAATTCCAATAATGATTAATCCTATAGTGTTTTAATAAAATCTATGTTTGAAACACTTTGTGGAAATTGTAATCATAAAAATTGCTGTACTGATTCTGCCGTACCGCTACTTTTTCAATACGATTTAAAAAAAATAAGGGAAAATTTTCCAACTCGCATGAACTATATCAAAATTATCAAAGTTAAGGACAAACTGGTTAGTGCTTTAGGAAAAAAGAAAAATTCTACCCAATGTGTTTTCTGGGATGATAAAATAAAGGGATGTGATATCTATGAATCAAGACCTCTTGATTGTAAACTATATCCGTTTGATATTCTTGAAATCGACGATTCTTATCACTGGATTGTCTATTCTTGTAACAAGGATAGCGATTGGCACTGGAGTGAGAAATATCTAGATTCATTTGAAAAAGAAATTGGATTTGAAGATTTTATGAAAAATATTGATGTTTTCTCAGATCATACTAAAATGGTTCTTCCTGACGAATCCAAAAAAACACCTTACGTAATTCTTAGAAAAGTTAATCGGTCTAATTCTTGAGTGTTTTTCTGAAAGTATCTGCTATGTTTTTTACTAGATAATTTTTTTGTGTTTATACAAAGAGTAAATAATTATCCAATATCCTGCATACCAGAAAATATTAACAGGGTGAATAAGATCAAAATCTCCTAATAGTTCAAGGTAATAATACCAGACATCCCCCATGGTTAGCGATAAAATCCCCATTACTAGTATCATCCATGCCTTTTCTACCACACCCTTCCTGAATATTGTTGTTGCCAGAATAGAAAATGCTAAAAGTAAACTTGCAGATGCGACAAAAATCAATCCATAAAAAAAATCAAATCCTGCCTCTCCTATTTCCTGCAGAGCTATTTCTCCATAAGCCACTGTAATTAAAATTGGAATTGCTATCAACAATACAATGTTTTTGCTGGAAAATGATGCAAAAAATCTAATGTTTAAAATTAAATAGCTTAATGCCAACGGATATTGAAGGAAAAAAAAGACATCTGCAATTGAAGGGTACGGTTCTATTCCTAAAAATAAATCATAAGAAAGGTAAGTAACTTCTCCCAAGAAAATCATCAAATATGCAATTCCTAGTAAATTATACGCCTTTTGGTAAATCCCTGCATCTACGTATTTTTTGGCAGCTGTAAATGATGCTATTGATACCGCAAGTGGATTAACAAACGAAAAAATGGAAACCAATACTTCAGAATTTTCTGTACTTGTAAAATAATTGACATACAAATGAAATATAACAACTGCAAAAATAATTCCTGCAATGATTTTGAAATTAATATTGGTTTTTAGCTTTTCTGGTACAACTTCTGGTTTGTCCAACATACTAGTTTTCTATATGTAATTAATATCTATTAACTTTGTAGATAATAGGAAAAACTTTGAATTTTATCTTTTAGTCCTCGTAATTTCTTTACAAGATACTAGATGGAATGTACTCCCCACATTCTTTTAACCTTTGAAATCTTTTTACTACAAATTTTGCAGTTTCTCTAATATCAACACATGAATCTTCTGCAATTTTTTTTATTATGTCTTCTGTTTCAAAGGCTCTCATCAACCCCA
>Ga0224508_10005026_pt1 | contig 10718 bp, 10 predicted proteins | sample SF_Jan12_sed_USG_4_FD_170157 | JGI IMG/M metagenome (GOLD analysis project Ga0224508, IMG submission 170157) | Sediment microbial communities from San Francisco Bay, California, United States - SF_Jan12_sed_USGS_21 | ecosystem: Environmental > Aquatic > Marine > Sediment | place: USA... | reverse complement strand
AAGAGTAAGAATCGTGTGATCGCGGAGGGGTATACGACTCACGTCGCCATCGATGATGCGTTCAAGCCGATCCCGGTGCCCGACCCCTTCCGCGAGGTCATCGCCGCTTTCGAACAGTGGAAGCCGTAGATCTCAGACGTCGCGGAGCTTCCCGTCCCGTCGAACCCGCGTCACCCCGATGGCGATCGGTCCGCCCGCACCGATGATCTCCAGGTCGAGCTTACGGCTGGACGTCTTCGTAATGCCGCCGGAGAGACCGGTGGTGAGAAGCTTGGCAACCGCCTTGCCGCGACCGGAAAACACGATCTTGCGATTCTTTTGATGGCTCCCGACGAACGTGAACTGTTTAGCCACGAACACTTTCCACACAATGTAGTTACGCCGAAAATCCCAAGCTTCCAGCCGGGCCGCCGCACGTCCCACCGCGGCCAGATTATCCATCGCCGTCGACGTGAGTGTCGGGGTCCTGAGGTAGTACGCATCCTTTCGACCGAAACTGATTTCCAGTTGCGCCGTGGTGTTCTGTTTCAGGTCCCGGACGTCCTCGATCTCGGCGCCGCCCTGAAGCAACGTTTCCGAGACGCCCTGCGAGTTGAGGGTCAGGGCGGTCTCCTTGCCGCGCTTCTTGCGGAAGGTGATCCCGAAGTCCGACAGCGCCTCGACCGGGACGAACACTCCGCGACGCAGCGTCACGATGTCTCCGAGATCGATGACGGCCCCGGGTTGCCAGACGGCCCGCAGGCCGAGGACTCGGCGAATACGCCGGTCGTATTTCTTGGGTAGCGACATGTCTTCCTCCGTTGAGTCGGACTATATCGCGTCGGTAACGGCCTGCTCGACGAAACGACGCGTCGCCCCATCCGCGGGGAAGAACGATTCGACGACGAGTTCGTCAAGCGTGACGTCTCCAGTGGCGCCGAAGACCGCCAGCGTGTTGATCCAGGTCAGCACCTGGCCGTCCTCCTCCCGGATCTTCATCGGGACGAGGATGGGGGGCACTTCTTCGGAATGCCCTTCACGGATCAGGCCCGCGACTCCGGGCGCTTCCCGAACTCTTCTCCAGAGTTCCTGCAGTTTCTCGTCCTCGGCGGCCCGGGCGATCTGACGACGGAGCCGCTTGAGAACCGCGACGGCGACTTCTTCCCAGTTCACGAATCGCTCACGCATGAGACCTGGTTGGAAGACCAAATCGAGTGCGTTGATCCGATCGATCGATCCATCCTCGGCGACGTCGCTCAGCATGACGACCAGCGGGTCGTTCCAGAGGACGATGTTCCAGTAGCGGTCCAGCGCGAACGCCGGGTACGGCTCGTGCGCATCGAGCATCAGACGAACCGCGCGTAAGGCTTCCTCCATTTCCCGACTCGTCCACGGGCGCTCGCCGAAGCGAGGTGCGAACCCCGCGCTCAGCAACAGGGTGTTGCGCTCGCGTAACGGTAGGTCGAGTACCCCGGCCAGCCGCAGCACCATCTCCCGGCTCGGATGCGCTCGCTCGGTTTCGAGGAACGACAGATGCTTGGAGGAAACGCCGGCATCCAGCGCCAGGGCGTACTGGCTGTACCCGCGTCGCGCTCTCCATCCTCTTAGAAGGGTGTTGAAGGATGCTTCCAATTTTACCTCTGAGGTAATTGAATTCATTACCTGACCAAGTAAACTTACGCTACGAACCGGGAAAACACAACCCCCCGGTCAGGAGGATTCGATGAAGATCCAACGCTCGATCGTCACGGCAACCCTTTTTCTTGGACTTTTCTTGACGCCGTCGCTTGCGGCGGGCGGCCCGGCCGGAGATGCCGTCGACCGGTTCTTCGACGCTTACCGCAGTGGCTCGATGGAGAACATGCTGGCGAACTACTCCGACGACGCGGTGTTCGAGGACGTCAATCAGCGTCATCGGTTCGAGGGCACCCAGCAGATCGCCCAACTGCTGGGCACGTTGGTCGCGGTCCATCACGAGATGGATCTGAAAGAGAAACGACGCATCGTCGACGGCAACACCGTGGTCGTCGAATACGACTACGTCGGGACGCTCAACGGTGCGGCCCTGGGTCAATCCGTCGGTAAAACCGGCTGCCCCGACCTCGATTACGTGTTACCCACCACGAGTTGGTACGAAATCAAAGACGGCAAGATCGCCCGTCAGCGCGACTTCATCGATCTGGCGACGTACCAGGAGCTGCAACAGCAACTGCTCAGCGCGGGCTCGGGAGAATAACTCGGGTTGGATTATTATGTTGCACGATGACAGACGACGTTCTTCTTCGGGACGTGTCGGAAGAGGACCTCCCGATACTGTTCGACCATCAGCGCGACTCGCAAGCGTGTGAGATGGCGGCCTTCCCATCGAGGGACTGGGAGGCGTTCTTACTGCACTGGGCGAAGATCCTCAAAGACGACGCGGTGGCCAAGGAGGCGATTCTTTTCAATGGGAGTGTCGCGGGATATATCGCGAGTTTTGAACAGGCCGGCGAGCGACAAGTCGGCTACTGGATCGGCAGGGGGTTTTGGGGCAAGGGCATTGCGACGCGGGCGTTATCGGCGTTCCTGGAGGGTTTTCAAACGCGTCCGCTGTATGCCTATGTCGCGAAACACAATCTGCCGTCGATACGGGTTCTGGAGAAGTGCGGGTTCACGGTTCATGGCGAGGGGACCGCGCCCTCCGGCGTCCCCGGACGCGAGGTCGAGGAATTCATCATGGTATTGGGGCCGGAAGACTAGGACTACTTTCCGTTATCGCGGCCACGGCCGCGCGCGACCATTACCCGGGCGTCCACCGCCACGGCGCCGTCAGGCGTGGAGAGGAGCGGGTTGATGTCCATCTCCAACAGGCGTGGGTGCCGCACGGCGAGTTGGCCGACGCGGAGAATCACGTCGTGCAACGCGGCAAGATCCCGCGGCGGTTGACCCCGTACGCCCTCCAGTAGCCGGTGCAGCTTGACACCCGCGACCATCTTCACGGCGTCGGTGTCGCGCAGCGGCGCCAGCCGTAAAACCACGTCCTTCATGACCTCGACGAAGATCCCGCCCATGCCGAACATGACGAGGGGGCCAACCCGCGGCACGCGAGTCATGCCCACGATGGTCTCGGTCCCCTTACCGGCCATGCGCTGCACGAGGACACCCTCGACATCAACGTCCGCTCCGAGTTTTTCGGTCACGCGGCGCAACATGTCGGCGACGGCGCGTTCGACCGTTTCGGCTGTCCCCAGTTCCAGCGCCACTCCGCCGACATCGGACTTGTGAACGACCTGCGGGCTCACGATCTTGACGGCGACGGGAAAACCCAGTGTCGTGGCGGCGTTGGCGGCGGCGCGCGGGAGCGGTGTCTCGCCATCGGCGTAAGCGTAGCGCCACGGCACCACCGGTACGCCGGCGTGATCCAGCAACCGCATGGCGTCGTACTCGGTAAGCATCGTACGGCCCGCAGCCAGGGTTTCGTCGATGAGGGCCTCGACCGCATCGTCGTCGCAGTCGAGCGTAAGCTCGACGCCCACCGGGCGTTCGGTGATGCGCTGCTGGTGCCACATGGCGGCGAGCGTTCGTGTGGCGGACTCGGGGAATAGGTAAGCCGGCACCGCCCCGGCTCGCGCGGGGATGGCGCTCTCACCCTCAGTCGACATCAGCACAGCCAGCACGGGCTTGTCGATCTGGCGCTCGTGGGCACGGCCGATGGCCGCCGCGACGTCTCTCACCTGGATACCCAGCGGTGGCACGAACGCCGCGATGGCGGCGTCCACGCCCGGGTCCTCCAGCACGCGGTCCAGCGCGTGCTCGAAGGTTGTGGCGTCGGCGCTGGCGATCATGTCGACCGGATTACGCACGCTGGCCTCGTCCGGAAGCCGCGTACGTAGTTTCTCCTGGGTCGCGGTCGACAGTTCGCACACATCCAGGCCGTAGGTTTCCGCGGCGTCTGCGGCGATGATCCCCGGTCCGCCCGCGTTGGTGACGATGGCCACACGGTTGCCACGGGGAAGGGGCTGGTTGGCGAACGCCTGGGCCACGTCGAACAGGGCCGCGACCGTAGGAACTCGCAGCGCACCGGCCTGGGCGATGAGTGCGTCCGTGGCCAGTTCGGTGCCGGCCAGCGCCCCGGTGTGGCTGGCCGCGGCTCGTTGACCGGCGCCCGTGCGTCCCGACTTCACGATGCATACGGGCTTGGTCCGGGTGATTTCCCGGCAGATCTCGACAAAGCGCGACGGGTTGCCGAAGCTCTCCAGGTACATGAGGATGACTCGAGTTTCGGGATCGTCGCGCCAGACCTCGAGCAGGTCGTTGCCACTCACGTCGGCACGGTTGCCGACGGACGCGAAGGTCGAGATGCCGATGCCCAGCCGGCAAGCGTGCTCCAGGATGCTCACGCCCATGGCGCCCGATTGGCTGATGAAGCCCACGGGGCCCCGCGGCGGCATGACCGGCGCGAAGGTAGCGTTGAGCGAGATTTCGGGATCGGTGTTGAGCACGCCCAGGCAGTTGGGACCGACCATGCGGATGCCCGCTTCGCGGAGGAGGGTGGCGAGGCGTGTCTGCCGCTCGATACCCTCGCCGCCAACCTCGCCGAAACCCGCGGAAATGACGACCAGCCCCTTTACCCCGTTCTTGACGCAGGCTTCGGCCACTCCGATCACATGCTGCTTGGGCACCACCACGACCGCCAGATCCACGGGTTCGGGGACGGCTTCGATGGACGGCCAGGCGTGGACGGAATGCACCGAGGTTGCATTAGGGTTCACCGGGTAGACGGGTCCGTTAAATCCGTGCCGTAGCAGGTTGTCCAGGATGTTCCAGCCCACGGTGTTCGGTTGGCTCGAAGCGCCGATCACCGCCACCGAGCGCGGACGCAGGATGCCGTCGAGGGAATTCATGAGTCGAAGGTATCACCGAGAATCACGGTTGAAAACGGACTGCGGCATAAACGTTCGAGTTGTTTTCGAACTGCCCGAAGAACGTAAAGTCGTCGCGACCGAAGAACAGGTTGACGCCGAATTCGACGATCTGTCGATCGCTCCGCTTCCAGGCCAGTTTCGGACGCAGGTAGCCGTCTCGATCGGACGGACTGTAATAAACGAAGACCGAGGGGATCAAGGTCTGGCTCTTCAATAACTTCGTGATTCGCGTCGTCAGCACGTAGCGGTTTTCGTCCCGGGGCTTCCCGGCGGGCAGGTTGACCCGGTAAGCGTCGTGGTCCAGCATCCGTTCGACGTAGACCTGGAATCCTCCGGTCAACTCCGGGGCGAGTTCGAGTTCATAGCCCGCCAGCAACCGAACCTCGCTGTTGTTCGTGAAGGGATCGACGCCTTGGGGATCGTCGCGCGAATCGTAGTAACCGGCCTCGACGTTGCCGATGCCCGGCCCTAGAGGCCCGCGCACGCTCGCGCCCCACACGTCGAGCCGGGGAAACGTCGCCTGCATCGTGATCGAATCGAATCCGCCGGGGCTCTTCCAGAACCCCGTATAGCCATAACCGGAGATTTCGTACGATCCCGCGTTGCCGTAGACACGTATCGAGACCTCGTCGTCGTCCGGCCTGTCGAAGGCCAATGGCATGGCGTCCCCGCGAAAGCCGCCCGCCACGGGATCCCAGAAACTGATGCGCTCGCCGCGGATGAATCGATCGGACTCGAACTCCGGTGTGTACACCAGATCGACACCGACTTTGCCGGGGAACCACCCGATGCGCAACGAGTCGGACGGAGCCTTGAGGTATTCCTCGTCCCGTCCGATGAAAAACGACCGCCAGTCCTTGGGGAACAGGTCGTTGACGAACAGGAGGTCCCCGGTTCCCCACGTCATGACCTGGCGGCCCAGTCGCAGATCCACCGGGCCGGCGGGACGGAACGTCAGCCGAAACGATCGAAGGTCCGTCTCGACGTCCTCGAGGACGGCATCGAAGATCAGGTCGCCCTTCGTCTCCAGCGACGCGTGTCTCCAGGTCCGGTCGTAGGCCATCTGAAGCCGCGCCTCGGCCAGGGTCACGTTCTTCGAATGCGCCGGATCGCTTCTCAGGCGAGGTCCTATCCGGGCTTCGACAAACCCATTCAGTCCGGCGGGTAATCGATCGGCCAACGTCTTCTTCTGCGGTTCCGTCTCTTCTTCCTCGGACTCTTCTTCACCAAGCCCGGGTGGTAATGCAGGTTCCTGCGCCCAGACTGAACCGAAGACGACGAGGCCGAAGAATGCGATCCAGATCCCACCACGGTGCCGTGAGGTCACTTCTTCGCCTCGAGGTGTTTAATCGGAGGGTTGCGCAAGTAGCGCTCGGTGAAGACATCCTCGGTCAATCCCACGTCGTACTCGACGCTTGCGTAGTCCATCGTCGTGGAACCGCCGGTCCTCAGGTCCGTCATCTGGGACTTGGTCACCGTCATGTGGCCCTGGATTTCCTTCACGCCCAGCACCTTGGCGGTGCGATAGACCTGGCCACCGTTCTCGAACTTGACCTCGACCGGGATGAACGTCGTCTTGTGGATCCACATCGTGTACGAATCGAACTCAACCTGACCCGGGTCCTTGGGCGTGTTCTTCAACACGTAGTAGGTGTCCGTCTCCTCGACCAGCTCATGATGATCGTCGGCCAGGCGACGCCCGGAAACATCCTCGTAGAAGAAGTGCGAACCGGCGAAGCTCGTGCGTTTGTCCGTCGCGGCGATGCGTTTCTGCACGTCCAGGGCCGGTAGATACAACCAACGGTCGTCATCCTTGTCCAGGTGTTTCCAGACCATGAAGGTCGCGCCTCGTTCGTCCGACGGGGCGTGGAAGTAGACGTAGAACTGCTGATCTCCGTCCCCGTCCCCGACGTCGCGGCGCAGGATCGTGAACTCCTTGATTCGCGTTCGACCTTTGGAATCCTGGATCGTCATCGTTGCGCGCGCACGGCCGTCGTCTCCCTGATAGTAGACGACGCGGTTGGTTTCGAGGACGATCCGATCAACGTCGGGCGTCTCGGCGAGCGTCGAGAGCGCCGCAATCGAACTAAACAAGACAACCATGAGTCTTTTCATTTTCACGATCTCCAACTTCGGAAGAGTGTTTTTTCGAACAAACTCATCAGCGCCGGCAAGAGCAACAGTGTCGCCAGGCCGGAGACGAGCAGGATCGAAGCCAGCAGCACCCCGACCGTGTTGTACGGCCGCAACGGCGCGGCGAGCAACGGCGTGAAACCGATGGCGATCACGATCACGTTGCGTGCAATCGCACGTGCCGGTTCGGCAAACACGAGCTCGCTCGTTGCGACCCAGCCGCTTTGCTTGGAGTACAACTCGCGAGAGCGAGCCAAAAAGTGGATCGCGAAGTCGATGGCCAGCCCCAACGTCAGTGCCGACAGCACCGCCACGGGCATGTCGTAGTCTTTGCCGATCAGGCCGATGACGCCGTAAATCAGACCGATCGTGAGAGTCAGCGGAATCATCGACAGCAGGCCCCACCAGGGAGAGCGAAACAGCAGACTCATCATCACCAGCACGACGACGAAACTGCCGAGAAATGCTTTCAACATCCCCGATACCATTTTCTCCTGCCAGACGACGTTGATGTAGGTCAAACCGAACCAACGCGGCTCGAGGCCTCCGGGTACGGGATTGTCGGCAAAGAAGGCGTCCATCGTGTCGATGACGCGCGCCATATCGCGGTTGTCGCCGCTCTGGAGCTGGATCCAGATACTCGTGGTGCGGTAGTCCGGTGTGACGAAATGCCAAAGGTCGTCGGGCCGATGGCTGCTCTGATATTGCAACAGGGTCTGGGCCACAGCGGCCCGACTATCGGGGATGCGGTACTGAGCAGCGCTACCGTCGATCAGTTCCCGATGCACGGTCTTGACGATATCCGCCAGCGAGTTGGACTTGCCCACCACGTCGATGGTCTGCAGGTGCTCCTGCATACGCTCGATGTAGTGCAGCAGCTCGGGTTGCTTGAACAGCTCGGGAAACTCCGCGACCGCGACAACCGGCTCCGCGACCGGCTCGGTTTCGAGACCTCCTAGACCGGCGGGCAGGGACGGCTCGCTCGACGGGCCGGCTTCGGGGGACGGGACCGAGGGTTCCTCGGCCTCCGCAGGGTCCAAGTCGATTTCCCCGGGCGGCGTCAGCGCCAGGTAAGCCATGTACGTCCCGCCGAAATGTTCGTTCAGGACGCGGTCGGCGTGGCGGATCGGGTGCGACGACTTGAACCACTTGGTCGGGTTGTCGTTGATGCTGATCTTCGAGATGCCGTAGGCGGCGGCGACCACCGCCAACAGCGACACGATCACGATGGGACGCGCCCGCCGGTAGGTCATTCCGCCGGCCCAACTCAGGAAACGCGACATCCCACCCGACGCCTCGCCGCGAACCAAACCAAAATCGTTTAGCGATCGTTCGGGGATGAACATCACGTAGGCCGGGATGAAGACGATTGTCAAGATCCAGGCCAGCAGAATGCCGAAGGCAACGAACACGCCGAATACCTGGACCGGCGGAATCGGTGTCAGCGCCAGCGAAGCGAACCCGGCGGCCGAGGTCAGCGAGGTGAACAGCATCGGCCTGAACAGCGTTTGCACGACTTCGCGGATCGCCTTCCGTCTGTCCCGTATCTCGGGATAACGGTCGAAAAATTCGGAGAGGATATGGATCGAGTCCAACACCGCGATGGGCATGATGAAGATCGGGATCATCGAACTCATGATGTGAATGGTGTTACCGGTCACGATCAGCAACGCCATCGTGACGATGACGGAGACCATCGCGACGATCAGCGGCGAAATGATGAGTACGAGTTTCCTGAAGAACAGGAGCATCAACAGGAAGATGACGAGCATCGCGAGCGGGGCCGACACCGCCATCTGGATGAACATCTCCGCACCGAACGTGTCCTCGGCCACCGGGAGGCCGGTGATGAAATAGGTTTCGTCACCCTCGAGTTCGGCGATCCTGCCGCGCAACCGTTTGTAAACGTTGTAACTCAGGTCCTTCGAGGTCAACGGCAAGTACAGCGCGATGGCCTTGCCGTCTTCCGAGACCAACGTGCCTTCGAGAAACGGGATGCGCCGCGCCTTCTCGCGTACGGCCAGGGCCTCGTCGCGCGTTTGCGGCGGATCCGCCATCAGCCACTCGAACCTCACGGTACCGGGACCGGCCTGTTCGATGTTGTCGACCAGGGACGGTGCGATGAGATCGACCTCGACGACGCCGGCGTTCGGGTCATCGGAGCCGATCGCCGCGCCGCGCAGACCGCGAGCGAACTCGGTCAACTCATGGATCCGCGTCAGGGATTCGGGGTTGAACACGCCATCGGGGTGGTGCTCGTTGACCACGCCCACGACGACGATGTCATGCAGGTTCAGTGCGGCCTTCATCGCACCGTGGAAGACCCGAGCCGCCTCGTCTTCGTCCAGCATGTTCTCGGGGTCGGTATCGATGCGGGCCGCATGGAGGCCGGGTACCGCTGCGGGCCAGATCGAGGGCACGGCCGCGAGCGTCGCGAGAACGAGCGTAATACCCAGCATCACGAAGGTGGTCAACCTGGGGTGGCGGGTCGTCAGATCGGTCAACAGTGAAGCCATACCCTCAGGGATGCAAAACGTGCCGGGGAGGATACGGAAATGCCAGGTTTGCTCGATTTTCCTTTTATTTTCGACCCTACGGGATTCCCGAACGGCAGCGGCCCGAGGCGGGTGATAGGTTTTTCGGGATGAACTCCATCGAATCCGACCGCCAGTTGTTGGACAGCATCCGTCGCGACGATCCGGCCGCGTTCGAGGAATTCGTGCGCCGTTACGGCGGACGGATCCTGGGCTTCGGTATGCGCGTTTGCGGCGAAAGCGAAGACGCCAAGGACGTGGCGCAGGACACCCTCCTGAAGGCGTTTCGTGCGTTGAAGGACGTGCAGGAACCCGAGGCGCTGAAGTCCTGGCTCTACCGGGTGGTTTCGAATGCCTGCCTGATGCGACGGCGCAAGGGCAAGTACGAACCCAAACAGGAACTGTCGCTGGAAGACCTGATGCCGAGAGGTCGGGAAGACGCGGAAGTCCAGATCCCCGACGCGGCGAGTCTGCCCGATGACGAGGCAGCTCGAGAAGAGACGCGCGCGGCCGTTCACGCGGGGATCGGCGAGCTGGCGCCGGACTACCGCATGGTGCTGTTGCTGCGGGACATCGAACAGTTATCGACCCGCGAAACGGCCGTCGCACTGGACATCAACGAGAGCACGGTCAAAATGCGACTTCACCGTGCGCGGTTGATGCTGCGCAAGGTGCTGGCCGATAGGTTGGGTCGCTCAGGGGCCGCTGCCGAGATCCCTTCATGAGTGCGTGCCGTGAGATGTTTGCCCGGTTGTCCGAGTATCTCGACGGCGAACTCGACCCCGAGATCTGTTCCCGGATCGAACTGCATATGGACGATTGTCCACCGTGCCAGGCGTTCCTGGAGTCCCTGCGGCGAACGGTGGACCTCGCGCGAGACCTGCCGGAGCATGAGTTGCCCGAGGCGATTACCCGGGAACTCGTCGAGGCGTACCGGAAGACTCGCGAAAGCGGAGGAAACTGACGCTCTTGTGACCGGCCGGGCGCGTTTTGCATCCCTGATCGTGGCGCCGATTAGCGCCAAGGAGGTTTGCCATGAAGGTCAATGACTGGCTGCGCCTGATCGCCGGTACACTCATCCTACTCTCGGTCGGGTTGGGACTGACGGTGTCCCCCTGGTTTTTCGCTTTCACCGCGTTCGTCGGTCTGAACCTGCTGCAATCAGGTC
>Ga0224508_10005025_pt1 | contig 10718 bp, 13 predicted proteins | sample SF_Jan12_sed_USG_4_FD_170157 | JGI IMG/M metagenome (GOLD analysis project Ga0224508, IMG submission 170157) | Sediment microbial communities from San Francisco Bay, California, United States - SF_Jan12_sed_USGS_21 | ecosystem: Environmental > Aquatic > Marine > Sediment | place: USA... | reverse complement strand
ATAGGGAATGTTACCTATCTGGAGAATATCTCAGAGCAGCAAATGCATCTTTTCCATGCCGATGAAAAGGAAATCCGCCTTATCTCTGTAAAAGTGCTCAATCCGGAAATTGACCTTAGAAATCAGGAAGGGTTCTCCTGGTTTAAAAAGAATTGGCAGTCAGACTTTGTAGATTATCTGACTGCATCTAAATTCTATAACGATGAGCGCAGCAAAGAGGTCTTTGATTTAATTCAGCAAGGCGCAATTATTACCAAAGGCGAGCTCTTTATGTGGTTTGATGGCATGATTGAATAAATTATGACAGCAAGAAAAGACCTGTTTCAAACTACTATATTTGTACCATATTAAGCCATATGTCTAAAAAACCTTCCATACCAAAAGGGACGCGTGATTTTTCTCCGCAGGAAGTCGCCAAACGGGATTATATCATTGACTGTATCAAAAAGCATTTTACAATCTTTGGCTTTGCACCGATAGAAACACCTTCCTTTGAAAACTTGAATACCCTGATGGGAAAATATGGGGAAGAAGGCGATCGCTTAATTTTCAAAATATTGAATTCGGGCGACTTCATAAGCAAAGTGGATGATGTCACCTATAGCTCAAAGAATTCTAAAACATTACTGCCTAAACTCACTGAGAAAGCCTTGCGATATGACTTGACGGTGCCATTTGCCCGTTATGTTGTCATGCATCAGAATGACATACAATTTCCCTTTAAAAGATATCAGATTCAACCGGTATGGCGTGCAGACCGTCCACAGAAAGGTCGTTTCAGGGAATTTTATCAATGTGATGCCGATGTAGTTGGGCCTAGCTCAAAATGGCAGGAATTAGAATTGCTACAGCTTTATGACAGGATTTTCTCTGCGCTTGGTTTCAAAGATCTTACGGTCCGGATAAACCATCGTAAGATACTCTCAGGGATCGCTGAAACTATTGGGGCCAAACACCACCTTGTGGATTTTACAGTGGCACTGGATAAATTGGATAAAGTAGGCACTGCAGGGGTGATTAAGGAGATGGAAAGTAAAGGTATATCTAAATCGGCCATTGATAAGGCAGAACCCTTATTTGCCCTTCAGGGAGCTAGTGCCGAGAAAATAAGGATACTCGATAACTTTTTAGAGGATTTTAAAGAGGGGATCGAAGGGGTAGTGGAGATTGCCGACATTATAGATGCCGTATCCGAAATGGATTTGAGATGTATTAGCCTGGAGCTGGATGTTACCCTGGCTCGTGGCCTGAATTATTATACGGGTTGCATTTTAGAAGTAAATCCACCTGAAGGAGTTGAATTAGGTTCTATTGGCGGTGGGGGTCGTTATGATGATCTGACCGGGATCTTTGGTTTAAATGGTGTGAGCGGAGTAGGTATTTCCTTTGGTCTTGAAAGGATTTATATGGTCATGGAGGAATTAAATCTCTTTCCCGAGTCAATTGATCACTCAGTAGATGTGCTTTTTGCCAATTTTGGGGAGGAAGAGGCAAAACAAGCCTTTGGCATATGCGCTCAGCTAAGAGATCTGGGTATTTCTGCAGATATGTACCCTGTTGATGCAAAAATGCAGAAGCAAATGAAATACGCTAACAATAGAAACATTCCTTATGTTGTCCTTGTAGGGGCCAATGAACTTGCCAGCGACACCTTTGTTGTTAAGAATATGGAAGGCGGGGGGCAAGCGACATATAAAACTTCAGCGCTGCAGGATTTTGCCGACCAGATCAAAGCTGCTTCCTGAGCAGATCAAGTACACCGTTAATATACACCTCATCATGTGGTACATGCCCTTGTGTTAAAGGTTCATGTAATACAGAAATAAATTCCTGCAGGGAGATCAATTTGATATCAGCAACTTCAGACTCTTGAGGGACCAAATTAGTTACAGAAACGGTTAGTGGATGCAGGAAGGTATTCAGGAATTCGGCATCAATCAACCCGTCTTTGTGTAATTTCAAACTTTTATAAACCCCTACTTGTTGTAAGTCGGCTTCCTTTATTCGCAATCCGATCTCTTCCTCAACTTCGCGTAACGCGGCCTCCTCTGATGTCTCCCCGGCAGCCATATGCCCGGCTACAGAAACATCCCAAAGCAGGGGGTATGTTTTTTTATTGGCCCCGCGTTGCTGCACCAATATGTCGCCATTTGATGTATAAAACCATATATGAACACAGGGGTGAAACCAACCTTTAGCGTGCGCCTCAGATTTCAGGCAAGTCCTGCCGGTAGCATTCCCATTTTCATCCAGAATGTCTACCCATTCATCCATGGTAGTTTTGTTAGTTGATGTGCCTAATCAAAGTAGCTAAACGTTTCTCCCGCTTTAATCGTCAATAAAGACTCATAAATAAGTCGGATTACATTCTCCACATCATCTTTATGAACCGTTTCAACTGTTGTATGCATATATCGTAGCGGCAGGGAGATCAATGCAGAAGCAACCCCGCCATTACTATAGGCAAATGCATCAGTATCTGTTCCTGTAGATCGTGACGATGCCAGGCGTTGGAAAGGTATTTTCTTCTTTTCCGCCGTTTCTATAATACGCTCTCGAAGCTTGTTTTGTACCGCTGGGGCATATGATATCACAGGCCCTGCACCGATCTCGGTATGACCTTCTTTTTTCTTTTCGATCATCGGTGTTGTCGTATCGTGACAGACATCAGTTATGATCGCGGCATTGGGTTTAATTGTTTCCGTGATCATCTGTGCGCCCCTTAGGCCGATCTCTTCTTGTACGGAATTAGTCACATAAAGACCAAACGGAAGATCTACCTTATTTTGATGTATGAGTCGCGCTACCTCTGCGATCATAAATCCGCCTGCTCTGTTGTCTAAGGCGCGGCACACAAATTTATTTTTATTCAGGACTTCAAACTCATCCGGGTAAGTGATCACACAGCCTACATGAACGCCCATTTTCTCAACTTCTGCCTTGTCTTTAGCGCCGATATCAATGAAAATATTGTCTAGTTTAGGCGGTTGTTCCTTGGCCCGGTCTCGTGTGTGAATAGCCGGCCATCCAAATACCCCTCTGACAATTCCTGATTTCGTATGAATATTCACCCATTTAGAAGGGGCGATCTGGTGGTCGCTACCGCCGTTTCGGATCACGTAGATCAGACCATCATCAGTTATATAATTTACATACCATGAGATCTCATCAGAGTGTCCTTCGATCACAACGCGGTATTCAGCATCAGGGTTGATAACGCCTACTGCAGTGCCATAAGTATCAGTGATAAATGTATTGACATAGGGCTTTAGATAGTCCATCCAAATCTTTTGTCCTTCCCACTCGTGTCCGGTAGGTGCGGCATTGTTCAGGTATTTTTCAAAGAAATCGATCGACTTTTTATTTAGGATTTTAGGCATATCTGTGTTTAGATTAATTCCTTACAAACTTAGCAATATTCACTTTTATTTAATAGCCGCTAATGCCTATAATGCTTAATTTTGGCAAGAATTTTGGGTATGCATTGACATGAGAAAGGATTTCTTAAGCGTATTGATAATGATCTTCGTTGCCACAGGCTATGCCCAGGTACCCGAACAGGTACTGGATTCGGTAACTGAGAAGTTGATCATCATTGAAGGTGATTCTATCTTCAAGGCCAGTATTGACCTTGATGAAGTTTACATTTTTGGGAAACTTGAATTTGCCTCGTACAAGGAGAAGTTGCGTTACTATGTACTACGCCGAAAGACCATTAAAGTGTATCCCTATGCAAAGATGGCTTCAGAGCGACTGGTTGAGTTAAACGATACGCTGCAAATGATTAAATCTAAGCGAAAGAAAAAGAAATATACAAGAAAGGTCCAAAAGTTTATTGAGGGAGAATTTTCAGAAGAACTTAAGAAGCTCACCAGGACGGAAGGCCAGATCCTCGTCAAACTAATTTACAGGCAGACGGGTAATACGGCCTTTAGTTTAGTCAAAGAATTACGAAGTGGTTGGCGGGCATTTTGGTATAATACCACGGCCAAAATGTTTGATATTAACATAAAGGAGGAGTTTCACCCGGATGAGGTTCATGAAGACTATTTAATAGAGGATATTTTGCAGAGAGCCTTCGCATCCAGTAAGCTACAAAGGCAAAAATCTGTCTTGGACTATGACTATGCCACCCTGACGAATAAATGGGGAAAACCAAAAAGCGAAGAATAACTTGCAACTTGGCTTAAAACTTGCCCTGCCAAACTATGGAACTAAGCTATCATCGTGAAGAAAAACTAAATGCATGGTCCCATGGAATGGGTATACTTTTGAGTATCCCTGCCCTTATTATTTTGTTGATTCAATACTCCGGAAGTGCCCCATATGGCACTTTTGCCCTATTGGTATATGGCCTTTCACTGATTCTTCTATTCACAGCCAGTACACTTTACCACCTGGCCAGACATCCAAAGGTAAAGAGCCAGCTGCGTATTTTGGACCATATTAGCATCTATGCGCTAATTGCAGGGACATATACTCCGGTGGCCTTAATCAAACTAGTAGACGGGAACGGATGGATCATTTTCATTATCGTTTGGTTAATCGCCTTGGTTGGCTCTGTTTTAAAACTCTTTTTTACAGGGAAGTATGAGATCCTTTCCTTAGGCCTTTATCTTATAATGGGCTGGCTGATCGTGTTTGATCTGCAAAACCTAATACTTTCCTCTTCAACAATGGGCATTTTCCTGTTAGCTTTAGGAGGATTCTTCTATACTTTTGGCATCTTATTCTACGCCTGGCGACGCATACCCCATAATCATTTAATATGGCATTTTTTTGTCCTGGCCGGGGCCATTAGCCACTGGTGTTACATCTTTATTGACGTTATTTAATTCGTTATAAAAAGTAGGCGATAATTAACCCGAGGATAATAGCGATCACTTTTCGGAAGTTGAAGGTATGGCCCTCTGAGCTCTCGAATAAGATGACCGTAGATATATGAAGGAACATCCCAACAACAACTGCTTTTAAGTACAATTGATAATTTTCAAACCCTGGTAAAACCGTTGTTAGATATGTGCCAAATGGGGTCATTATGGCGAAGGCAGTCATAAAGAGCGCAGCCTTCCCAATTGAAATTTCCGATTGAAGGATAAAAGCACTTAAGATAAGAGCAATAGGAATTTTATGCACAACGATACCAAAAAGGATATTTTCTCCGCTGCTAATGGGAATGCCTTCCATAAGTGCATGCAGGCCAAGACTTAGAAAGACGATCCAGGGAAACCTAGCTGAGATCACAAAATGCATATGACCATGTTCGGCGCCACGACTGAAGAATTCCAGGATTATCTGCAATAAAATCCCGCCTAGTATACATACACCAAGTATTTTAGGATTATCAAAACGATAGACATCGGGCAATAACTCAAAGATAGTGAGGGACAGTAGGAAAGCGCCACTGAATGCCAGCAGGAGCTTATAGGATCTATCACGGATGCCTTTTATAACAACCATAAGAACAAAGCTTATGATCACTGCCAGAAAGGGAAGTAAATATTCCTTCATATCCTTTGTACACAAGGGTAATTGGGGCCGTAAAAATAGCGTATTTTTACGCCCTAATCAGGATTATGTCAGCAAACTTTCCCATCATAGCCAAAACCCTCTTTGGATTTGAAGATCTCCTTGCAAGAGAATTAGCGGGCCTCGGTGCCAGTGACATCAAACCCGGGGTAAGGAATGTTTCCTTCGTGGGAGACTATGGATTTTTGTACAAAGCGAACCTCAATTTACGTACTGCAATAAAAGTGCTAATGCCTATAGCCATGCTCAAGATCCATACGGAAGACGATCTCTATCGGAAGATATTAGCCATTAACTGGGATCTTTATCTCAGTCCGGAGCAAACCTTCGTCGTTGACAGTGTCTCGGTTTCGCCAAAATTCAAACATACATTATTTCTCTCGCAGCGTGTAAAAGATGCTATTGTCGATAAATTCAGGCAGACGCATGGCAAAAGGCCTTCTGTTGATACCGATAATCCGGATCTGCGTATTCATGTCCACATGGGAGAGAGATCGTGTCACATATCTCTGGATAGCTCTGGGGGCTCGCTACATAAAAGGGGATACCGCACTATAACCAATATTGCGCCTATCAATGAAGTACTTGCTGCAGGCTTGCTTCTGCATAGCGGATGGGATGGACGTTCTCACTTTCTGGACCCAATGTGCGGGAGCGGTACCTTACTCATCGAGGCTGCTATGATCGCTTGTAATATTCCTCCAAATATCAATCGCAAGGAGTTCGCTTTTATGAAGTGGAATAACTATTCTCCTGAGCTGTTTGAAACGATAAGAAATTCCAGTTTAAATAAAATTCGGGAGCATCATTACTCGATAAGGGGTTATGACAAAGCACCTTCTGCTGTTGAAAAAACGATACAGAATGTGGAAAATGCGAACCTAAGTGAATATATTAAGGTTGAGCGCAGGGATTTTTTCCATACCTCAAAAGAAGTGGAAGGGCCTTTACATATGGTATTCAACCCTCCTTACGGACAACGCCTGAATATCGATTCTGAAGCTTTTTACGGGTCTATTGGCGATACGCTCAAAAAAGGGTATCCCGGTACTCAGGCCTGGTTTGTTACGGCCGATCCTGAAGCACACAAATTTGTCGGTCTAAGGCCGTCACGAAAGATCAAGGTGATGAATGGAAATCTTGAATCGCGCTTGCTTAAATATGAGATCTATGAGGGCAGTAAAAAGGCTAAATTCCAAACCCCTGGCTGATTTCTTCGCTCGATCATTCTACAAGTCCAGGCTTTGGGCTCTCATTGAAAATATTCAGGAAGGCTTTCCTGAATAAAATAATTCCATCCGCCAACAGCACTTTCTCTTCTGAATTCCGGAATATCGTCTTGAAAATCTTCAAGAACCTCGACGGAAAGTTTTAAGTGAGATCCGCTGGCATTCTTACTTACATAAAAGGTGACGTGAGAGTCTCCCGGGTATTCTAGAAATTGCCATCGAACCGTGAGTTTTTCAAATGGAATTGCTTCTACCACTGTCCATTGGTGTGTAAAATTGCGACCTTCATTTATCAACAAAAAATCTGTATAAAATCCTTTTTCCGCCTTAAAATCGGGCATTTGAGGAAAAAACCATTGCCTCATTTCTTCAGGGTCTGTAATAGCAGACCAGAGCCTGTCTGGACTTACGTTAAAATCTTGTTTAACTATGATGGGAATATCTGTTTTTTTCATAATAGAGCCTGGTGTTCACTGACAATACAGTCCAGTTCAGTTTCTACGAGCCATTCGTCCTGAATAAATCCTTTTACAACTACAAAAGTACAAGCTGGTTTAACGTCCATAAAGAATTCGGCATGGGCACGAGCAGCATCGGTCCAATCTTCCCTTTGCCTAAGGTAGATCCGTGTGCGGACAGTGTCAGCTATATCACCGCCGACATCCTTTACGGCATCGGCCATGATCTCAAAACATCTAAGGGTCTGTGCATAGGCATCACCTGGAGAAGCAGTTTTACCATTGGGTAGTAGCGGAGCTGTCCCAGAAACCGCTATAATATCCCGAACACGAACAGCCCGGGAAAAGCCTATACGATTCTCATAGTTTGAAGTTGATTCCATGATCGATCCTTAGCATGGAAGATACAAAATATGATTATTAAGAGTGTGCCTAACTTAAGAGGGATCTTCTATAGCTTCCAGTTCTTTTAGGACTTCATCCCGGATACCCGTGGAATATACCCAACCTATAATACCACCTACAATCCCCGAAATAATAGTCAGGCATAAAATATTTACAATTGTACCCTGAACATTCGCCAGGTTGGTCGTGCCATACTGAATAAGGTCAACGGAACTGACACCCAGAAATCCGATGATCGCTCCGGTTAAAGCCCCTTGAGAAAAGCTGTCAATGTGGCTCAATTTTCCAAGAATATAGGCCAGCAGCAAGCCCCATGCAAGATGCCCGATAATAAGAGGGGTCATCAACAAGTCATCTCCGCGTTCTACACCTTCTGCAGTGCCAGAATTTACCAAAAAGAAATCTTCCAAAAGGAAGGCAAAAGTGATAAAATCCAACATAAAGGCAACAATACTGCCGATCAATCCCGCTATAATGATCTTTCCAGCATTCATTAAAGTTTGTTTTGGTATAAGAAAGTTACGTATTCCAATCAGGAATCAATTAAGAAAAACCTTAGAAGAACTATAGGTGTTCTTAGTTGAGTCTATCATTTTGAAATATTATTTCGATCAATTCCAATCGAACATAGCTCCGAATGGCCAAAATTGCCTACTTTTAATTGATAATACCACACACACATGAGGCTGCTATTGCCAGTCCTGCTCCTTTTTATATTTTCCCTTACAGCACCTCTATATGCCCAAAGTCCCGAGCTTTTCGATTCATCTGACCCCATCAAAATAAGACTCCAATTCTCTCGCAAACAGTTACTTACCATGACTAATGACAGCACGTATATGCCCGGTAAAATTGCGTATTATACTAATGGGCTTTGGCAGGAAATAGAGTGCGAGATCAGGGCACGGGGTAATTTTCGAAAGAAAAATTGTTTCTATATCCCTTTAAAAATAAAGATAGGATCAAACACTCAGTCTGATGGTCTCTTTGATGATAAACTAAAGTTTAAGTTGGTGTTGCCATGTAAGATTGAAATGCTAAACGACGATGCCGTAATTAAAGAATATTTAGCTTATAAGATCTTTAAAGAACTATCCCCGGTATATTTCCAAACCAGACTTGTAGACTTAGAGTGGGTTGAGACCAGTAGTAAGCGTGATAAATCATTTAAAACAACAACATTAATATTGGAGGATGTGGACGAAGCCGCCAAGCGTTTGGGCATTCCTGAGATTCGCAGAAACATTCCGGCCTTGCAACAAGATGATGTGGCATCTGTAAGATTATCGCTATTCCAGTATATGATTGGAAATACAGATTATTCCACGAAGGGGCGTCATAATATTAAGCTACTTTTTCAAGATGGGAAGATCATACCCGTACCATTTGATTTTGATCTCTCTGGTTTAGTTAATGCCTCTTATGCACATGTATCTGGTGCTAATGATCTATCAAAAAATATAACTGAAGTCACCCAAAGAGCATACAAGGGGTATGTTAGAGATAGGGCTATTTTTTATCAGGTACGCGACGAAATGCTACATAAAGAAACTCAAATTTTGGAAGAAATAAATTCAATTGAAAGTCTGTTGGAAGACAAAAGGGATTTTAAAAGAATACACTCATTTGTCCGCGAATTCTTTGATATTCTGCGTGAGGAAAAGAAGTTTGAGAAACGTATCCTTCGTCATGCCCGTCAATCCTAGCTTTATATCCATAAACACGATTCTAATTCGTTATAGTAATCTCCAATAAAAGAGTATGTATGGCGTGAGGGAATTATACACATAATCACATAATTGCCTTTAAATTAGTTGTGATGAAATTGATGATCAATAAAAAGGGTCGATACGTATGACCGACCCTGTCTATTTTTTTATATCTCCAGGAACTTATTCCTGTTCTACTGCCTGAACAGCTCCCATATCCATAGATGGACTTAAACGGTCGTACCAAACTCTGGAAAGAACGATCTTACCTTCTTCGAACCTGAAAACTCGGTGCCACGGTACATTATATGTATAGTCGCCTTCTTTAGCCGAATAATTCCCCCAAACAGACACCCATTCCCCGGCCAATTCGCCTTCGTTAACAACAAGCGCATTATAAATAAATACTCCTGCATCCTGTTCTGTCCTGTTTGCACTTCTGGTAATAACGCCTGCCAAAAAATCATCAAGGGCTACAGAATCTTTGGCGCCAGGGCCAAAGTCCCAGTAAGAATCCGCTACATACGATCTGGCCTGAGCTGTATCATTCGCCATAATAGCATTAATATAATTTACGGCCATTTCAACATGGGCATCTTCATTGGAACTGATGTCGTACATCCTGGATTTCTCAGCTGTTTCTTCATACTTAGTTTCTGCTTCTTCCGTGTTGGTTTTACACGAAACAATAAGAATTCCACCTAAAAAGAAAACGAAAAGGGACTTTGACAACATACTAAAGCATCTCATAATAGATATAATTTGATTAATAAAAAGGGAAAAAATTCTTTTTAAAAGGTACATATAATTTGTTAAAATCATGGATTTTTACTCAGGCGATTCGGGTTGAGGCACTTTCGTCTTTTTGTACAATGGGAGGAAATAGGAGAGTGTATAATTGAAGCCAGTTCCAAACTTACTGCCATCTGTGACTTTGTTGAAACCCGGGATCCACAAATTTGGGAATTCATCCGCAGTCTTCTCCGTAATAATATAGCCTAGTCGTACGCTCACGCCCAAGTAAAAGTTTCCAAATATTTCGGCATTTAAACCAACGACCATTTCCAGCCATGAGGCGTTTAGCGCTCCAAATTCCTGAGGTGTATTCGATCCAGATTGAAATCCATTTGGATCCCAATACCGATTACTATCAAAATAAGAATAGGAGTTCAATGTTTGGGAAAAGGAACTAAATGCATAGCGACCTCCAACGTAGATGACGTTATTCATGCCATACCAATTTTGATATGAATTAAAGTTTACGCCAAGTTTCACATAGCTTCCTTTGGTTGTATAATCATAAAGTAGATCAGAGGGGCCCGGATCTTCTTCTCCCAAGATCTCGCTCTGACCTTTTTCTTCATTTCCCAATTCAGCTGCTAGGAAAA
>Ga0224508_10005024_pt1 | contig 10718 bp, 5 predicted proteins | sample SF_Jan12_sed_USG_4_FD_170157 | JGI IMG/M metagenome (GOLD analysis project Ga0224508, IMG submission 170157) | Sediment microbial communities from San Francisco Bay, California, United States - SF_Jan12_sed_USGS_21 | ecosystem: Environmental > Aquatic > Marine > Sediment | place: USA: California... | reverse complement strand
GGCAGCTACGACTACAGCGAGACCGACCTCGTCCCGTGTCACTACATCGTCACCTTCGCAGCCGACTCCTACGTGTCGACCGAGGTGCCGTTCGAGATCGCGATCGGGCAGCCCGGCGAGGTCACCGTCGACGCGGTGATGCGACGCAAGCCGCGGGCCGCGCTCAGCGTCTTCGTCCCGACGTCGGATCCGAACGTGTTCGACTTCGAGAGCGGCCCGACGAAGTTCAACCTCACCACCGACCCTGCCGTGGTCGCGTCGGTGATCGTCGACAGCCCGCCGAACATCGTGGCGAGCGTCGATGCCGCGACCAACACGTTCAAGTTCGAGGTGTCGGTCGGCGGGACGACAACGGAGTTCCTGCCGGTCGGTCCGTATGCCATCCGCATCATCGGCGCACCGGGGTTCACAGACAACAGCGTGTCGTTCACCCTGCTCGCCGAACAGGAGGCGAACATCATCGCCCCGATGTCCCCGGTCGGGAAGGACTTCGGCGGCAGGATCTTCTATGAGACCCCGAACGGCAACGACAAGCCGATCCCGGCCCCGAACGTCAACATCGGGGCCACCCAGGTCGCAACCGGATTCGACGAGGTCGGCGGGCTCCCGGCCGCGCCGTTCGTGACCCAGCGCGACGACGTCGCCCAGACGTCCACCACCGTCGGCGCCACGACCACGTGGGACCCGCAGACGCTCACCGGCCTCTACCAGGTCTGGGACACGGCCTCGTACGCCTTCACCCATCCCGACTTCGTCCAGAACGCCGGCGCAGCCACCGTCGCCATCACCGTCATCGAGAACGGCGACATCATCGCCGCCGCGAGTCCCGAGGTCGACTCGGTTAATGTCGTCGGCGCCAGCGGCTCTCAGACCGTCGATGTCGAATTGCTGCCCCTCGACGGCAACCTGGCCGGCCAGGTGTCGGTCATCAGCGTGGCTCCCTCGACCGACGTCTTCGGTGCCACCGGGCGGGTCCAGGTGACCATCGACGGGCTGGAAGATGCAGCGGCCGCGTTCACGAGACCGGTCACGACCGTGCCGACGGTGCCGCCCACGGCCGGACTGCTCACCGGCAGCTACACCGCGATCAACCAGAGCCCGGGTTCGTACACCGCCGACATCCAGAGCGCGAACATCGTCCCGGTCGTGGGCGGGACCGCGACCTCGACGGTGGTCCTCGAACCGAACGACCAGGCCATCTTCACGCAGCTCGACTACTACGAAGAGGGTCGCCTCATCGTCGAGGTTCTCGACCAGACCGGGGCTCCGCCCCCAACGCTCATCCAGGGCGCCACCGTCTCTCTCGCGGGAACCGCCTTCACCGCCACCACCGGGACCGACGGTCGCGTCAGCTTCACGGGGATCGATGTGAACGGTGTGGTTCCCCTCGCTCCTCGCCCCTACACCCTCCAGGTCGAGATCGACGGCTTCCAGCCGGTCACGACGCAGGTGCAGATGCTCCCCGGCGGCTTCATCGACCCGCTGGTGCCGAACACGCCCGATGCGGACGGTGTGTTCCAGATCACGCTCCTGCCGCTGCAGACCATCACGGGCCTGGTCGAGGCCATCAACGATGTCGGCAGCACCACTGCCGTCCCGTTGAGCGGGGCCACCATCACCTACCGCTTCTTCACCACCGCCGACCTCGATCCGTGCAACGCCACGACCGGTTTCGTCGAGGACACCGTGACCAGCGACGGCGCGACGACAGGGCCGAACTTCGAGATCGCGGGCGACGAGGGGTTCTACTACATCTGCGAGATCTCGGCGCCCGGGTACACCACGTTCGTCAACGCGACCCCCGCCCAGCTGGTCATCGGTGTCGCGACACCGGGCAACGAGACCGTGCCGGCCGGCACCTTCCAGCTCCTCGGCGCCCCCGGCAACATCATCGGCAAGATCATCAACGACAACACGAGCGCATCGCTGCCGAACCGTGAGCTCGACGGCAACAGCGGTCGCCCCGCGGCGGTCGTCTGCGTTCTTCCCGCCGGATTTGCCGTCACCAACACGCCCGTCTCGACCTGCCCGGTCGGCACGCTCTTCCAGGACACGGCCGACAACAGCGCCGAGGTGTCGTTCAACGCCATTCCCGCGACGGGCTACCGCCTGCTCGTGTTCGCCACGGACCATCTACCACTCGTGCTCGACGTCACGGTCGGCCCCGGCGCCACCGTCGACCTCGTGGACCCACCGGACGGCCCGATCGTCCTCAAGCGCCAGAAGGCATCGATCACCGCCACGGTCTACGCCGTGAACACCGACACGGGCGCCAACCAGGTCTCGTGCACGAACGCGAAGGTGCTCGGTGTCCTACCGAGCGCAGCAGTCACGATCACCGGTGGTGACGTCGCCGGGGTCCGGGGCGCGCTCACGACCAACGCGTCAGGGCAGTTCACCCTGGCGAACCTCGAGGACGGCACCTACGACGCCTCCATCGACCCGGTCGACGCCGGATTCGGCATTGTTCCGTTCGCGGAGACACCGGTGGCGACCATCACCGACCAGACCGATGTGATCCGAACGAACCTCCAGAGCAACACCGGCAACTGCCCGGTCCTGATCCCGGCCGACGACGGGACGCTGTCGGTCGTCCTGTTCGACGACACCAACGGGAACGGCGTCCGCGACGGCGCCGAAGGGCTCATCTCGACGGCTGTCGCCGTAACCGTCGAGGCGTTCCTTCCGACCGACACCGTCAATCCCGAGGCGAGCTTCAACGGAACCGCGGCAGCAGGAACCGGGCTGGTCGACAACACCGCCGACCTTCCGGCCCTGTCCCTCACGGCGGCCAACGGCACCACCGACCCCAACTCCCCCGACGACCGCTACACCATCGAGGTGTCACCGCAGACAGCGGGCGCGTTCTTGTCGCAGCCGGTAACCACCGAGGTGACACCGGGTCAGCTCGTCACGGTCGAGGTCGGCATCTTCGTCGGCACGAGGATCACCGGGATCCTGCAGAAACAGACCGGGGACTCGGTCACGAACCCAATCACCAGCGGCGACAGCGCCGCGCTCGTCGAGCTCTTCGACGGCACGGCGGTGTCCAGGGGCACCGCTGGTCCCACGGCCTTCGACAGCTCCGGTCGATGGTCCATCAACGTCGCGACGAGTGTCGCAGGAGCCCCGGACTACACACTCGTGCACTCGAATGGCAACAACTTCATCACGACGGTTCTCTCGAAGACCGAGGTAGCTGCGCTGGGCTCGCCCCTCCCGGGCGGCACCCTCGACGTCGGCACCGTCACCCTCATCGAGCGAGGCACACTCGACGTGTCGGCATCGATCGCCGGGCTGACCGTTCGGCTCGACCCGTTGAACCTCGGCAGCATCAGTCCGCCTCCTGGCTTCGCGGTCCCGCTCCAGAGCAATGGCGTGACGCCGCTCACGGCCCTCATCGACGACAACGGGACACCCGGAAACACCAACGACGACTTCACGTACTACGAGCTCACGATGGGCGCCGGCCAGCTCGCAGCCGCATTCAAGGTCGACCCGCGGGTGAACTACGACGTCACGGTCTCGAGCCCGACCGTCGCTCCGGCCACACGCGCCGATGTCGACGTTCCCGTCGGCGGCACGACCGTGGTCAGCTTCACGCTGCCGGCGACAGGCAACGTCGTGGTCACCGTGCTCGATCCCACTGGGGCCTCGTCGATTCTCGACGCGAGGGTGGCGCTCCTCGATGCCTTCGGCGACGAGGTCGCGAACGACAACAACGCGAACAACTCCGGCGTCTATGTGCTCAACGGCATCGATCCGGGGACCTACGACATCAGGGTGACCAGCAACGACTTCCCCGACGAGACCTTCGCCGCCGAGGTCACGAACCTGCTCGCCAACGAGACCCGGAACGTCACGGTCACGCTCACCGGCGGCTCGATCACCGTGAACGTGGCCATGCTCGAGGGCGGCACGTTCCCCACGGCCGGCTTCACGCTCGCCATCGCCGGCCCGACCACGCACCCGAACCAGACCGCCACCCCAGGGTCGCCGAATCCCGTCTTCACCGGACTCGAGGACGACAGCTACACCGTCAGCGTCGTCTCCCCCACGACCGGCTACACGTATCAGTTCACGCCGGCGAACGCGAGACGCACCATCACCGACAACAACCCCGACCAGTCGATCTCACTCGACGTCACGGTCGTGCGCGACGTGAGTGTCACGCTTCGCCAACCCGATGGCCTGACGGCGTTGACAACCGGCACGGTCACTCTCGAACCGGGCGGCCTCGCCCTCACCCACACGACCGGCGGCGTCTGGACGCGTTCGGACGTGCCGATCCCACCGGCGGCCAGCGGCGACTACGACGTCAAGGTGCTCTCTGCGTACCCCGACGAGACGTTCGCCGGAGTGATCGACTTCACCGCGCCCGGCGCGGCGGTCACGGCGACCCGCACGCTCACGGGCGGGTCGGTCACCGTGCGGGTCACGACGGCGCTGGCCGCGCAGTCGTACGGTGTGGAGCTCGACGGCGCCACAACCGAGACAGCGACCATCACCATCGCCGTCGCCGCGACATCGGGCGAAGTGACGTTCACCGGCCTGGCCAAGGACACGTGGACCGCGTCGATCACGTCGGCTCCGGCCGGCTGGCAGACGTCCACCGCCGACGACGACGCCGTCGTCGGTGCGACGGCGACAACCGGGTCGCCGATCATCTTCACCGCGGCGAACCCCGCACCAAGCGTCGGCACGGCGACCTCGAGCGAGGCGACGGTCAACGACGATCCCTGTGCCACTGCGCCGACCAGCTCGACCATCACCGTCGTCAACGTCACCGATGTCGCCGGTGACTCACTGACCGTGACGCTCGGTTGGACTCTCGGCGGCACGGCGGACTCGGCCGCCATGACTCAGTCGCCGACCACCGCCACCACCTACACCGGCACGTTCGACCCGGCCAACTTCGTAGCCGACGTGACAGTCACACTCACCGTCACCGCCACCGATTCGAACGGCGGTACCGACACAAGCACTGTCGACGTCGACCTCGTCGCGACCTGCCCGCCGTAGAGATCGGCTCAGGACTCAGAGCACCAGGGCCAACACCAACAGCACGATCAGCGAGACGGCCGCGATCGCCAGGAGCCAGGCCAGGAGCGCACCATCGCGCTTCTCGACGGCCTCATAGGGCGCCGGTGTCGGCATGTAGTCGCTGCGGATCTCGACCGGCACCGGATCGAGCGGATTGCCGCAGCGGATGCACTCCGTGCCCGTGAGCGGGTTGTTCTCGCCGCACGTCGGGCAGCTACGGGAGCCGATGGTACGGCGACCACCTGTCCCCGGCAGCCGCCGGAGGTTGGCGTCGGTCGACTCGGTCGTCTGTTCGGTTGCGGTGGCTGCCGGCGCCCAGAACAGCGGGTAGTCGCACTTGACGCAGAACTCGTCGGCGGTCCGGTTCAGCTGGGGCAGGTCGGCGTTCACGCCGCACTGCGGGCAGGTGATGACGGGCACTAGCGGTCCCTTCGGTTCTTCACGAGGCTTCCTCTCGAATTCCGGCGCCGACCGCCGATGGCGAGACCACGGGGGCGGCCATCGGCCAGACTCGCTCGTCACCGATGAAGAGCTCGAAGGTCACCGGAGCTGGGAGCTCGTTTCCCAGGATCTCGACCAGGTCGTCCTTCTCGGCGAGCCCGAGCGCCGAGATGCGAACCACCACGTGAGGCGGCGCACCGGGGGCCTCACCCTCGAGGTAGACCCCGCCGCTGTCCTCGATGGTGGCAGTCTCACCCGTGACGAGCTCGAGGAGGCCGCGGAGCAGCCCCTGTGACGTACCCCGCCAGCGCAGCAGCTGCGCGGTGTAGCGCACGAGCACTCGCTGTCGCACGTGGGGCAGCGTGTCGTCGATCTGCTCGAGCCCGATCCACCAACCCATGAGTCGCACGAGGTTGTCGGGCGCGACCGCCGGATCGAACACATGCTCGAGGTTGTCGATCTGGTGCATGAACGTGTCGGCGACCTCTTGGAAGATGCCGAGGAACCGGTGCAGGAACTCGTCCTCGAGCATGCCCATCGGAAGCTGATTGCGCAGCCAGTCAGGGTCGCGCTTGTAGCGCTGGACCGACCGAGCGGGAAGTGTCCGCGCCGGTGTGGCCGCATCGCTCATCGAGTGACCACCTGATGTGACGCCGACATGAAAAGCGAGTCGGACCCGAGCTTGAGCAGCTCCCGGCCCGACCCGTACCTCGTCCCGTTGCGGAGGTCGTACTCGAAGAACAGCACTTCGTCGATGCGTTCGACGCCGTTGACCGACTCGAGGAGCTGGAAGAGCGATGCGGAGTTCAGATCGGTGTCGTAGGGCCAGCCGTTGCCGTCGACGCCGCCGGTGATGGGGTTCACATACCGGTAGAGGATCTCCAGCACCCGACTCCGCACCACCGTCGGGGGCCGGCCTGGCAGCGCCTTCATCAGCACCGCCACCGTGACACCCTGGAAGTACGGTGTGCCGATCTCGACCTCGGCGCCGAGGATGCGGCGCTCGTCGAGGTGCTGCATCACCCGATCGACCATGGGAACGGGCAGGGCGTAGGCGTCGAGCTGGGTCTGTTCGTCGATGTTCTCGACGGCGGGGGTGATCAGTAGCCGGATCGGCTTGCCCGATTCGACCGGCGGGAGGCAGCGAGCACGCGCGATGGCCGGATCGGCCTCGATCGTGAGCCGTTCGTAGTCGTCTCGAGTGACCGCGCGCTGCCCACTGCGAAGGCTGTACGGACCACGGAGCTTGGCGTTCTCGACCGTCTCGGGGTCGACGCCGCCACTGGCCGACTCGAGGTTCTCGACCCTGCTCACGTAGGGCACCGTCGTGCGCATCGATGCAAGCGTGCTCGAACCGACGTTGCCGATGGCACCGCCGCCGTGGCGGTAGCTGGTGACGAATATCTCGGCGGTCCCCGGCGGCACGGCGCCGTGTTGGCGGCTGGTGCCGTCGGGATACCGGATGTGGGGCCCGAACCGGATCTCGCCCGACGAGCTGTCCCACGTGTAGTGCGGATCCTGGGGCCGTGAGTGCGTGAAGTCCGTGACCTCCTCCCAGTCGTGCTGCACGCCGTCGAAGACCACGACGACGTGTTCGTCGTCGTGGCGGTGCAGGACCGGGGCGTGCCGGACAGCGAACTGTTGATCGGGGCTCGCGTCGCTGATACCGAGGAGCTCGCGGTTCACGCGCTGGGAGTGCTCGGCCGAGACCGTGCCGCCCAACGCCGTGGCGGCGAGTGTTCGCACCTGCGGCGATGCCCGGTACTCGGGTTGATCGGGCGATGCCCGCAGCAGTCGGGCCCGCAGCCAGTGCGCCTGCGTGCTCGACAGGGTGAGCGGCTCGTGGGCACGCGGAACCAGCAACGTGACGGCTCCGTCGCGATTGAGGCCACCGGTCGTGTCGCGGTAGACGGTGCAGGGCGCCCAGGCCTCGCCCTCCCAGACCTCCCACTCGAGCGGCGGATTGGTCGGGTCGACGCCGATGCCCTCGATCACGGCCCGGACGTCGAGCCTGATCGCCATGCCGGCCAGCGAGTCCTCGAAGCCGAGATAGAACGCATCGTTGGGTTGGAGGTGCGGGAAGCAGACGAGGCTCTCGCGCTCGTAGCTCAGCTCGGCCCACACGTCGGTGTAACGATCGTTGTCGGTCGATGTCATGGCCGATGTGAGAACGGGTGGCCGGACGACGAGATTCTCGGTGGTGGTGAAGATCACCGGGGCGTCGTCGGTGACGGTCGTGACCTCGATACCGATCGGCAGCGTCACGACCTCCTCCTGGCCGGGCACGAGCCAGAACGTGAGATCGGCGGTGGCAGCCGTCGCGCCGAACGTGTTGACGCCGACGAGGTTGAGCATGCGCGTGTAGAAGACGTCGGGCACCTGATTGAGCCGGTAGAGCATCATCTCGCTCATCCAGGCGAACAGCTCGATGAGAGCGACGCCGGGATCGCTCAGATTGTGGTTGGTCCACTCGGGGCAGTACGTGGGAATCAGCCGCTTGGCTTCGTCGACGAGATCCTGGTACTTGCGATCGTCGAGATTGGTGACCGGAAGACTCATCGGCGCTTACTCCTCCCCCTCTTGGGGGATCACATAGAACGGGTACACGAGATTGCGGCGGTCGTTGGTGTTCCGCACGATGTAGGAGATCCGGATGTGGACATGACTCGTGTCGTTCTCGTCGGGTACGACCACGACATCCTCGAGCTCGGCCCGTGGCTCCCACTGTCGAACGGAGTCACGCACCGCCTGGGCCATGAGCCCGAGCGTGTTCGCGTTCACCGGTTCGAAGAGCAGCTCCCATATCCTGCACCCGAACTGGGGTCGCATGAGTCGCTCTCCGGGGGCCGTCGACAACACCATGCGGATGGACCTGTCGATGTCTTCGGCGCCCGAGCTCGTGGCGATCGAGCCGGTGTGGTCGACGCGCAACGGCCACGAGATGCCCTTCCCGATGAAATCTTGATGCTCGATCATGTGCGGTTCTCCGTCGCTCGCATCAGTTGATGTTCACCATCGAACCCTTGACGTTGGCAATCGCGCCGCCGGCGTCGACATCGGCGCCGGCGGCGCCCTTCAGTGTTGCCTTCATCGCGCCCTCGACGGTGGCATTCTGGCCCTTGGCCTTGAAGTCGCCGCCGCTGGCCTCGATGTCGACCTTCTGCGTGGCCTTGATGGTGACGTTCTCGCCGGACAGCTCGATGTCGCCGGCGTCGGTCATGGTGATGCTGGCCTTCTCGTTCTTGAGCTCGATCGGGATGTTCGTGCACTCGACGACGATCTTGTCCTTGCCCCAGTAGGTCTTCATCTCCCCGCTGCCGATGTTCATGATGAAGGTGTCAGGCGTGTCCGAGTCGGTGTCGTGGATCTCGAAGATGTGCCCGCTCTGCGACTTGATCGACCATCCCTTGACCTTGCCGTCGCCGATCAGACCGGCGTTGGGGAGCGTGTCATTGGATGTCCAGGTGCCGCCGAGAACGATGGGACGGCGGTAGTCGCCGTGCTCGAATCCGACGATGACGTGGTCGTTGACGTGCGGCATGAACTGCACGCCGGTGTTGGGGCCGGCGCCCGCCGACACAACCCGGGCCCACCAGCTCTCTTCGTCGTCGCTGAGACCCAGGTACTTGACCTTCACGCGGCCGAAGCCCTCCTCGTCGTCGACGTTCGTGACCTGGGCGTGGACGAGGCCGTTCTGGCCGAAGTCGCCGACCGCGCTCGGCCGCCCGCCGAGCATGTCGACGAGCGAGTCCCGACGCAGCCCGCCCGACGTGAACCGGGTCTTGACCCGACGATCGCGACCGAAGAGGCAGGTGACCTCGGTGAGGAAGTACTTGCCGGCGACAGCGTCGGGGACGTTGCCGATCTCGAGCACATCGCCGACGTTGATGTCGGCGCGGTCGTAGAGCTCGCCCTTGGCGACGACCTGTTGGCCGGTGACCCGCGATGCGAGGCCCTTCCCGTATCCGTCGGCCTCGGCCGCACTGTCGGCGACGATCGAATGGGCGACGGAATCGCCGTTCACCGAAGCCGAGTCGGTCCGGCCGCTGCTGCCGATGGACGCGTTGCTCGTGACGTCTGTCCTGGCTGCCTCGGCGGCACCGACGATGGGCGCAAGCGTCTTCGGATCGACCGCACGCACGGCGAGACTGGTATCGCCCGGCGAGCTGTTGAACTGGGTCTTGAAGCGGGCGAGGTCGACCAGGTAGTCGATGGCATGGGTAGTGCCGGTGAGCGATGGAGGCTTGATGTTCAGCGTCGTGCCGCTGACCCACCATGCCACGCCCGACAGTGCGCAGATCCGATCGATGAAGTCGTAGTTGTTCGTCGTCTGCATCAGGTATTCCTGCGTCGCCGCAAGCGGGCCGTTCGGGGTGACGCTCACGGTGAGGCCACAGTCGGCGGCGATCGTGGAGATCACGTCCTTGTAGCTCTGGTTGACGAAGGTGCGGACCTGCGTGCCGTGGGCCAGGCGATGGCGTCGGTCGAGCACAGTGACGGTCAGCTCGTGATCGCTCGTCGTGTCGCCGGCGAGGACCTGGTCCCAGCCGACGGAGGTCACGTCACCCTTGAGAACCGAGTTCGTGGTGTTCTCGCTGTTGAAGACGACCTCGACCTCGGCTCCGACCTTCATGGTCGACATCCGGGCCATCAGGCTCTGATCGGGTGTTTGGTAGTCGTCGATGAAACGCAATGTGGCGGCGGACGGCACGTGAACCGACTGCTCGACTCGGACATCGACCAGACGGTCGATGAACTCCGCGGTGAGCGACGCGCCTGCAACCTTCACATCGACGGTCCAGAGGGAGTCGGTCATCTCAGTCGCGCGCCTTGGGGATCGTGATCAGGGTGCCGGGCGGGACGGCGAGCGGATCGCTGATGCCGTTGGCGTCGGCGATACGGCGCCATCTGGTGGGATCGCCGTAGTACGAGGCGGCGATGCGATCGAGGGTCTCGCCCGCCTGCACCTGATGGGTGCGCTCGGGCAGCGGCGTTCCCGACGTGGGATTCTGCGGGCCGAACGCTCCCTCGGGCTCGAACTGCTTGAGCGACACGGAGGCCTTGGCCCGCAGTGGCGTCCCGTCGGCGCCGAAGTAGGTGAACGTGAGCTCGAGGCTGGAGATGATCGCCTTGAACGTGTGCAGATCGCCCCAGTGGAACTGCACCCACGGCGGACGGCCGGTCTCGGTGGTCGAGTCGTAACTCGACAACGATGTGTCGACCTCCATCGCGGC
>Ga0224508_10005023_pt1 | contig 10719 bp, 7 predicted proteins | sample SF_Jan12_sed_USG_4_FD_170157 | JGI IMG/M metagenome (GOLD analysis project Ga0224508, IMG submission 170157) | Sediment microbial communities from San Francisco Bay, California, United States - SF_Jan12_sed_USGS_21 | ecosystem: Environmental > Aquatic > Marine > Sediment | place: USA: California... | reverse complement strand
GTTTCGCGACAACAACCGCGATCAGTGCGATCACCGCCACCAAGTCGTATCGCCATCGCCCCCAAGCAAACAGAAGTAACGTGACGCCGAGTATGCTGAAGACGATGAATTGGTCCTGGGTCATGAGTATTTATGATTGCGACCGCACAAGCGATCAGCTGATTAGATGCTGCACGTCTTTTGTCTCACTGAAGGTTTAGGATCTCACCTTTGCAAAGGTTTGAGCTGTTTCTGAATTTACACAACTATAGCTCATGTGTGTTTGGCTAATTATTGCGTTCTGATTCTTTCAGCAGTAGCGTAACCAGTGCGGTTAATTCGTCACACGCGTCAGCCACAGTCTCAGCATCGGCCTCGGGTTTCAGTGTAGAGAAAATGCGTTGAAGCTTCTTGCGCAGATCAACGCTCAACGCCGCCGCGCTTTTATTCGCCGCTGCACTATCTACTGTTAGCTCAGCTCGAAGCGCGTGACTGCGTCCTGCAATCAACGCGTGATGATAAAGCGCACGCCCGAGCACGACATAGGGAAAGTTCGTATTGCTTACGGGTCCCACACGCACTTCTTGCCCGCCTAACGGAAGCCCGAGCACTTTAGCCTCAATCATACGATCGAAGGAGAAAAGCGCAGACGCCGTACCGACTGCACCGCCAATCGCCGTGCCGAGCATCAGCGACGCGCCACCCAGTGCGAGATCGATGCCACCACCCGCTAATGCGCCACCTATTGCCCCGGCGGTGATCAACTGTCGTCGGGTCAAACCCCACAACAGCCAACTCTGTTTCGAGAATAAGTCCGTAGCGACCAAGTCAAATTCCTGCTCGCTACGCTTTAGTCGCCGATGGTCGTAAATACGTTCCACTGCGCGACGGCACGCCCGCTCGCGCTCGCGCAGACCATCGAGATAACGCTGCGACAGCTTGGATTGATGTGGATCCGGGTCTTCGTTTGTTGAGAGGCGCTGAGTGAACACGGACGCAAGCATGTCCGCCAACATTTCAGCGATCTCCCGAGCGCTTCTGCCGCGCCGCCTCTCACGGTCGTGTTCCAGGCTGGCGACAGCTTGCGTCAATGGCTTTCGCCATTCCTGCTTGAGTTGACCAAACGCGGTGAGAAGATCGATTCGCTTATAAAATTCGGCGGTCACCGCATTAAACACGCGAACCACCTTGAAAAATTGTCCTAGCGCGGCGGTCCATTGCTCGACATGGTTGCCGTCGCCCACCAGATTGATCAACGCCATGCTAGGTTGGCCGGTCCAACGAAGGATTTCCATCTCCGCTTCGTACTCGTCGCCGTAGGGTCGAGAACCATCGACTACATAGAGGATGCCGGCGCCCTGGATAAGAGGCGACAGCAATTCGCATTCATCGGGGAATGTGTTGCTGTTGCGATGTTCATCTACAAAGCTGTGCACTATGTCCGGCCGATCGGCGGCGCTTCGCTCTCGGGCCTTCATCCATGCAAGTGCTGCACGGGCGCGTTGAAATCCCGGTGTGTCCACCAACGTGTACAGCAACTGATCATCGACTTTCATGGGAAAGCGACGGCAGCGAGTGGTGGTGCCCGGTTCGGCAGAGATGATCACTGAGTCGTCCTGTGCCAAGGTCGCAACGATGCTGGACTTACCCTTGTTGGGATGGCCGACTACGGCAAACACCGGGTCAGACATCTGGATCGGCCTGATGGTTAATGCCAATGTCCAACCAAGGGTCGCCGATGCCGCGAATTTTTCGTCCCCACATCTGCACGTCGCTTGGTGATGGTGCGATCGGTGCTGCAGCTTGATCCAAGGCTACCGGTAGCACAATGATGGCGCGATCTTTGGGCAGGGCTTGACGCAGCGCTTTAAGGAAATCCACAAGTTCCATCAGCGGCGGTTCCCAGGATTTGACCAATAGCACAAGTTGCGTCTCACTCGGCGTTTGCGCTAGCTGCTCGATTACGCGTGCGTCATCTTCGAGGCTTTGGGATCCGCCGGCATCAAGTAACTGTACCGTCGTGGTTTGCAGGTAACGGGCCAAGTGTGCGTTGATCGCATCGGTATCCAATTTAATTCCTGCCCAGCGCACTACCCATGACTTGTCCGAAGCCAATGTAATTGTTGCGGATGGTGGAGAGACAGTTTGTGAAGACGGTTGCTGCACCTCGCTTCCGTTTGCCGACATCTCTATGATTTCGCTATTCATGCGATCGAGTATCCTGGCGGCACCCGGCATATGTGTGAATGCATGGTGGATTGACGCACGCAGACGCCCTGCCGACAACAGTGTGGTGACTATCCGAGGTAGTAGGCCGTAGCAAATCATGGCCGCTACCAGAAATGGCCACCATCCCCCTAGCGCAGCGGCATCGTGCTCGTTCATGGAACTGGCAAACTCACCGGCGTCGATGCGAAAGTATCGAGTCGCTGTGACCAATTCCAGGGACGGCACACCCTCGTTGAACCACTGAGACCAAGGCGCCGCGATAGTGAGCACCAATGAGTGAAATCCATCGGCGCTGGTCTGTAAGGTCGTGCTCCATCCAAAAGCGAGATCTGAAAACACAACCAGATACAAGCAAGTCGCCAGTGCCCCGAGGTTGAATGCGAGCGCGAACACCTGGGAACCGAGCAGCACGCCCCATTTACCGACGTTGCCGTAAACTGAACTAAGACGGGTGCCACTGGCCAATACCTGCTGCAATAGTTCACGGTAACTCTGTGGCAATATCCTTACTATCCACGGCATCAAGCGGCCGGGACTCAATAGCGTTAACATCTGCTGGACAGTGCGTAGTCCGGGTACACCCCTCGCTAATCTCGAAGGTATGGTGGCGAGCCCCAACAGTGCCAGCAGCAACAATTGAAGTGCCACGAATAACGCTAACACCGTGACCACATTCACCGGCTGGCTGCCGTCATAATAGAATGCCGCGCCTGCACACACACAGCCGATGATCAGACCGACGCCGGCCAGAATTAGCGCCGTGACTCGGTAGGCGAGTACGGCACGGGCACCGTGTTGAGGATGTTCAGGGTCGCGGCTATGCCTGAGCCATTGACGTAACTGCGCCCGGCGGTCGGATAAACATTGCGCGGAAAGTTCGCGGCCGATTTTGCGATCACGTCTGTGTAGCTCGTCGGGGTCACGGGTGCGATCCAGTTCCAATTGGATCTTTAGGTCAACTAGGTCGGCGAACGTGGATTGTTCGTCTGGTTGTCGTGCCATGAGGTTGTTGTTCGGTTTATAGTCAGATGGTTCGCAGGGAGGTCTGTTGTGCGACGGGCACATTCAGGCTAACTATACTTCCACCGGCGCGATCGGCATACTGGGTGCGGCAACGCCGATAGGCAGAAGTCGCGTGCGGTCTAGTCGCGGGTCCGCAGCGTCCTTGTTCTGACCAGGTACTGTTCCGGCTCAAAGTAAAACATGCAAGATTGTTGTCCAATACTCCGTAGGTCGTTTATCAGGAGCAAGTGGATGGGCTCCGGTGGCGCTCTCCACGGTGCCGTTTCAGGGCTTATATCGAATGTAGGAGTGAGGAAATGAAATCAAAGATTACTATTGTGCTGGTCGCGGCCATCGCACCGTTGCTGTTGGGCAATCTTTCCGGCGGAGGCACGTCCTCGTCATCGTCTGCCAAACATGAAAAATATTTCCAAAAGGGAGTGATAGCGCACGAAGCAAAAGACTACGACACCGCTTTGGAGTTGTATCGCAAGGCCTTGAAGATCAAACCAGACTACGCAGACGCGCTGAACAATTTAGGATTTACCTTGAGGACCATCGGCAAACAGTACTTTGATGAAGCGGACGAAGCTTATGCAAAGGTGCTGACCCTAGATAGCAATCACCATGAGGCGCTGGAGTACCAGGGAGAGCTATATCTTTGGCAAGGGAAAATTTCCAAGGCCAATGAGAATTACCAACGCTTGCTTGATCTGGGTTCGGATGAGGCGGCAGAGCTCAAGAAAAAAATCGATGAGGTATTGTCGGACGCTCGCAAAGTGCTATAGCGCCTCATAGCTCAATGTTGGAAAAGCGCCTGCGCCTTTGGTCTGGGCTTGTACTCGCCGTTTACGTCATCCCCCATCTGACGAACCACAGCTTAGGCATCTGGTCATTCGATGCCATGGAAGGACTGCGTCAGGTGCTGTCTGCCTGGTGGCGCAGCCCATTGGGCACGGTGCTGTTATACGGGTCATTCCTCACTCATTTTGCGCTGGCGCTGTATTCCCTGTGGCGGCGCACGACCCTGCGGATGCCTGTGTGGGAGGCGGTTCAATTAGCCATGGGTTTGCTGATCGTACCGCTGTTGGCCGGTCACATAATTGGTACGCGCGTTGCGGCAACCCTGTTGGACATCGAGACCACCTATCCGTACGTGGTAACCGCCTTGTGGTCTAAAACCTACCTCACCATTAAACAACCCATTCTATTGCTCGTAGTATGGATTCATGTGGCCGTAGGAATGCACTTTTGGTTGCGACTAAAATCCTGGTACCCCAAAGCGATTCCTTTTCTTTACCCCGCCGCAGTGCTGCTCCCTGTTTTGGCGCTATTGGGTTATGTGCGTGCAGGTGTCGCCACCCGAGAATGGACTGACGACCCCGAGCGGTTACAGATTATGTTTGCCGACTGGTTTTCGGCAGACCCGGATACACGGGAGTTTATCCTGGGCCTCGAGCCGGTTGTCGTATGGTGGATAGTCGGCCTGATTGCGGCGGTGGTATTGCTGCGCGAATGCCGACGTTTGGTCAGTAAACGTCATGGTGCGTTTCGCGTTGCCTATCCTTCAGGCAAGGTCGTCGCAGCGACGCTCGGACAGACGCTGCTCGAAGCCGTGCGGGCCGCGGGCGTTCCTCATGCCTCTGTGTGCGGAGGGCGGGCGCGCTGTACCACTTGCCGCGTCCGTGTGGGGGAGGGGTTGGAGCAACTTCCCAAACCTTCGCAATTGGAGCAGCAGGCGCTAACCCGGATCTCGGCCGAACCTAATGTTCGGTTGGCCTGCCAGTTGTGTCCGACTAGCGATTTGCTTATTACTCCGTTATTGCCACCCAATGCCACGGTGGAGCGGGCCCGGCGCCCCGGTGGGGTTCAAGGTCACGAACAACGGGTGGCTGTAATGTTCATCGATCTGCGTGGATCCACTCGTCTTGGTGAGCAACGAATGCCTTATGACGTCGTGTTTATTCTCAATCAGTTTTTTGCGGAGATGTCAGAGGCATTAAAGCTAACAGATGGACACTACGCACAATTCAATGGTGACGGTTTAATGGCACTTTACGGCCTACATTCCAGTGTCGAGCAAGGTTGTCGCGCCGCATTGCAAGGCGCGGTGCAAATGTGCGCTCGATTAGCCACATTGAATCGCAGCCTTGAGCAGGAGTTGGACCAACCATTGCGTATTGGTATAGGTATCCACAGTGGGGAGGCTATTGTTGGGACGATGGGGCCCCCGGCCGCGCCCATTCTCTCGGCCATTGGGGATAACATTAACATTGCATCGCGCTTAGAAGCGTTGACCAAGGAATACCAGTGCAGCCTCGTCGTCTCTGCAGTGACCGCTGGCGCAGCCGGTGTCGATCTTTCAGATTTTCCTAGTCACAACGCAGACGTCCGTGGACGCAGCGGACCCGTCGCGGTCTACGCCATCAAAGATCCGGCGGATATTCGCGGACTTAGCCTGGCATAATGCGCGGTGATATCCAGTCAGACATTTGCATCTTGAGTCCAGTCCGGATGAAATCCCAGATTTTTTCAAAGCCGATTCGGTGGCGAGTCGTTACAGCGCAGTAAAGCGTTAACCGTCCATTTGAGCTAGCAGTTTTGGAATCTGGGCGAGTGTCTGCACCTCGGCATCGGGACGCCGCGGGTGAGACCAGTTTTGTGCGGTGCGATTCACCCAAATTGTTCTTAGTCCTGCGTTTGCTGCGCCCAGCACATCTTGCTCCGGGTGATCACCAATATGTACAACCTCGTCCGGGCGTCGTGCCAGTTGGCTGCATGCCTCAGTAAAGATATTTGGGTGGGGTTTGCACACGCCGATTTGGTGCGCACTGACCGAGGCTTGGAAGTATCGATGTAGACCGATGCGTTCGACATCGGCATTGCCGTTGGAAATGCTGGCCAATGCATATCGCGTGCTTAGAGTTTGCAGTGTGCCAATTGCGTCAGGATACAAAGTGATGTCATGTCGAGCGGAGATGAAAACTTCAAACGCGCTATCTGCGGCGTCCATGTCATCACCGGAGCGTTGTAAGGCCAACCGTAAGGTCCTCTTGCGTAGCCACGATAAGTCGTGGGCAAGCTGTGGGTGCGCATCTACGACCTCCTGGCGTAACGTCCGCATCGCTGTGGCATCAAATTGACGTGCTGTATCGGGACAGTGTTGTTCGAGCCAAGTGCGCAGCAGTTGCTCGGCCTTTTCGATCACTGGGGCGATATCCCACAGCGTGTCGTCCAGGTCAAAACTGATGGCACCGATTGGCATAATTGTCGCGTCCACATACCGTCAAGATATGGGGGTGGATACTACAGAGTCATGCGGTTATGCAAGCTGTTGACCCGGGCTAACGCCAGACGAAGTGACGACCGTGTCCTTAATATATGTCCTTTATATATGTCCTTTATATATAGAGGAATGAGGACAAACAAAGACCCGCTTGGCGGGTGAAAAATTGTTCCAAAATACGTATTGAAAACTCAAGATATTGGGGTTATTCTCTGTCCGATACCAATATATTGGAGGTGGTGGCTGAGAACCTGCTGCCTCCCGTCAATCCGGACCGATCTAACGCTAGGAGGGCAGCGTGCAGCCGTGGCCCGGCTGGCGTTTGCGAAACGCAGTAGCTCAACTTTGCGGTTCGCATATGAGGATACCGATAACTAAATGGTGTCGGTTGCGGATCACCTAAAGGAGGACACATACACGTAAGGATGTTGACAACCCCAATATCTTGGGGCTAGAGTCGCATTTGCCTCTATATATTGAGGTGATGCATGAATTATTGACGATAAGTGGTTGCCTAATAATGGAAATTTCAGCTGTCTTGCGACTACATAGTAGACCTGGGGAGATTCGCAGCAGGCATCTAATAATGATCAACAACAATAGAGAGAGGAGGATCGGCGCGCAATGACGGCTGCCAAGCTTAGACCGGTGACGGACGATCATGTTGTTATCCCATTTCAGGCTGCATCGATGGATATTTGGGATAAGAAATACCGCCTGAAGAAGAAATACGGTGAGATCATCGATCAGGACATTTTGGCTACCTATCAGCGTGTTGCTAGGGCACTGGCCGATGTTGAGCCAACACCAGAAAAGCGCGAGCAATGGTACGAAAAATTTTGTTGGGCACTACAAAACGGCGCCATCCCAGCAGGCCGGATCATCTCGAATGCAGGGGCCCAGTCCCATAAGCCGGCCACCAGCACTATTAACTGTACGGTGTCTAAGACTATTCCCGATTCCATGGACGGCATTTTGCGCGCGGTCCATGAGGCCGGTCTTACGCTCAAGGCGGGATGCGGCATCGGTTATGAGTTCTCTACCCTCCGCCCGAAAGGGGCCTTTGTGAGTGGCGCCGGAGCTTACACCTCCGGCGCCCTCTCTTTCATGGATATCTTTGATGCCATGTGTTTTACCGTTTCTTCGGCCGGTGGGCGTCGCGGTGCCCAGATGGGTACGTTTGATGTTTCGCACCCGGACATCATCGAGTTTATCCGGGCGAAGCGTCAGGACGGGCGCTTGCGACAATTCAATCTGTCTTGTCTGATTACTGATGAATTCATGCAGGCGGTCAAAGATGATGCGCCGTGGAAGTTGGTGTTCCCGGCTAGTCCGCAGGAGCTAGAAGAGTCGGACTGCGAAATCGTGTGGCGTCATTGGCCGACGACAGATGGATATGTGGCCAATGATTTAGGTCAGGTCGCTTGTAGAGTCTATAGCACCGTCCCCGCTCAGCGTTTGTGGGATCTCATTATGAATTCCACGTACGACTGTGCGGAACCAGGATTTGTCTTAATAGATCGTATCAATGAGATGAACAACAATTGGTTCTGTGAGGAGATACGTGCCACTAATCCTTGCGGAGAACAACCACTTCCACCTTACGGCAGTTGCCTATTGGGCTCGGTTAACCTAACCAGTTTCGTCGAGGATGCATTTACTGACCAGGCCCGTTTTGATTGGGATCGCTATCGCGAAGTCGTGGCGGTTTTTGCTCGGATGCTAGATAACGTGGTTGAGATAAACGGACTTCCGCTGAGTCTCCAGTCGAAGGAGATCACTCACAAGCGACGCCACGGAATGGGATTTCTTGGTTTAGGCTCGGCATTGGTGACGTTAAAGATGAAGTATGGAGAGCCCGAATCTTTGGAATTCACAGAGCGAGTAGCGCGAGAGATGGCAGAGGTTGGATGGGAGGTTGGTGTGCAACTCGCCATAGAAAAAGGTGCGGCACCTGTGACCCTTGAGTATTTCACCGTTACGCCGGAGATGTTGGCGAAGCGCCCGGAAATGACTCGAGACGGTTATCAAGTGGGCGACAGAGTCCGAGGTTCAGTGTTGCTAGCTAACTACAGCAGGTACATGCAGCAACTCGATGACGAGTTGACGGACCGTATCGCTGAACACGGTGTGAGATACACCCATCATACCTCTATTGCGCCAACTGGAACGATCAGTCTGTCATTGGGCAACAATGCGAGCAACGGAATTGAACCTTCGTTTGCGCATCAGTACAGCCGAAATGTGATTCGAGAAGGACGTAAGACGAAGGAAAAAGTCGAGGTGTTCTCCTACGAGTTGCTCGCGTACCGGACACTGGTGAATTCCGATGCAACTCCCAATTCGGAGAATCCTGAGGAGTCGCTGCCGGACTATTTTGTCAGTGCAGATACGATTTCCCCTAGGCAACATGTAGACGTTCAGGCGGCGGCGCAAAAGTGGATCGATTCGTCTATATCAAAGACAGCAAACGTCCCTACTGACTTTGCTTTCGAGGAGTTTAAGGACATTTATATGTATGCCTATGATAAGGGGCTTAAGGGATGCACGACCTTTCGCTTTAATCCGGAGGCATTTCAAGGGGTACTAGTGAAAGAGCAGGACCTCGAGAACACGATCTACCAGTTCGAACTAAATAACGGTGAGGTGGTCAAGCTTAGAGGCAACGAAGAGGTCGAGTATGACGGCGAAGTGCATACCGCTGCCAATCTCTACGATGCACTGAAAGAGGGCTACTACGGTAGGTTCTAGGAGGTATTGTGGCAGTCAAGATAGACAAGAAGATCGTGGGATACGAGGTCATTCAATCGAATGATAAGGAGAAGGAACAACCTACTTCTTCAAGTTCACCGGTAAGCGATGAGCTGGAAGGTTTACCACAAAATGTTGTCCAGATGCATGAAAAGGTCGAACGGCCAGAAATGCTTCTGGGCAGCAGTTATAAGATCAAGACCCCGTTGTCGGATCATGCCTTGTACGTGACCATCAACGATATTGTGCTAAATCCTGATACTCCTTATGAGAAGCGTCGTCCTTTCGAGATCTTTATCAATTCCAAGAATATGGACCACTTCCAGTGGATCGTGGCGCTGACTCGGATTATTTCTGCGGTCTTTCGTAAAGGTGGTGATGTGACCTTTCTGGTGGAGGAGCTGCGCAGTGTGTTTGATCCCCAAGGGGGGTATTTTAAGAAAGGTGGCAAATACACTCCGTCCCTGGTCGCCGATATCGGTGATGCCATTGAGGCTCATATGAAGATGATCGGCATGATTCAGGATGATGGTCTGGACGAACGTCAACGAGAGCACGTCGAGCGTAAACGCAGAGAATATACTGAAGCCTACCAGCAGCGCAGGGGTGAACCGGTCGATGAAAACGGTGAGTTCCCGCCGGAATCCGCTCTGTGCAGCAAATGTAAAACCAAGGCTGTAATTATGTTAGATGGGTGTATGACGTGTCTGGCATGTGGTGATTCGAAGTGCGGCTAGAGCATCGAATTCACTCATTTCGTAAGCAACTTCTTCCGGTTTGACAGCATTGCGGATGGCTACATCGCATCAAAATAATTTCCGACGATTCACCATAGATAGTTTTGGCAGATAGACTCGCTTCATGTCGAAAAATCTTTTCATGTGTGCTCACACATAAAATCTAGATTTATGCTGATGTTTGAATTGACATCAATTGCTTGACATTTAAAGTTTGGTGGCTATAGTTAGCTTGACTTTTTGAGGAGGTATCTCGCGAGAGACATTTTTGCCGCTTAAATGACAGAACAGTGACAAACGGATTGTCCACCAAGTAAACAGAGACAGCTGGGAAGCTGGACAAACCATCAAGCGGATATCACCACTATTTTGATTACTCTTTCGACGTCTAAGGTCTGGCCGACCGAAAATTTTCGGTTATGCAGGACCTTTCACCCCATCTTTCCCATTCGGATGTCATACCCGTCTACATCGGGGATTTGTATCCATTACAATTCTCTAGAATGCAGATTTGGGTATGCTCGATGGAAAAGGTGGATTTAAGCCGTAAATCGTTCCGACATCCTTAAAACAAGGAGAAGCGCCATGGTAACAAAAAAGAAGGGGACAAAGAAGAAAGCAGGAAAGAAGAAGGTAGCAAAGAAACGGACGACTAAGAGAAAAGCAACAAAGAAGAAGGTCAAGCGCAAAGCAACTAAGCGCAAGACCAAGAAAAAAGCAACAAAGAAGAAGACT
>Ga0224508_10005022_pt1 | contig 10722 bp, 4 predicted proteins | sample SF_Jan12_sed_USG_4_FD_170157 | JGI IMG/M metagenome (GOLD analysis project Ga0224508, IMG submission 170157) | Sediment microbial communities from San Francisco Bay, California, United States - SF_Jan12_sed_USGS_21 | ecosystem: Environmental > Aquatic > Marine > Sediment | place: USA: California... | reverse complement strand
ATGGGCCGTCTTTTCTAAGGCCACAGAGTTTTGACGTTCGACGGCTTGTTTAATGCCTTCGAGGTGCCGAGGCAGATCCGAGAGGAATTGATCAATCACGGTGATGAAAAATTCAGGATCGTCTTCGCCACCAAGGTTTTTGAGATTTTCTAGAATTGTGTCATCGAGACAAGGAGATAAGGTGTTGGAGTCTTTTCGAGTGTTTTCTGTAAGGGGCTGATTCACCAGGTTGCTGGCTCCAGCATGTGGCAACCATTTTAAAATCATCGTTCTCAGCTCTTCTATTCTGACGGGTTTGGTAAGAAAATCATTCATGCCCGCTTCAAGACAGGTTTCCCGATCTCCAGATAAAGCATTGGCTGTCAAAGCAATGATGGGCACCCGAGAATTTTCGTGAGGCGTAAGGGGTAAGGGGTCAGTGGAGATTTTTTCTTTCGCTTCACGCTTCACCTTTTCCGTTTCACGAATCTTCCGTGTCGCTTCTAAGCCATCCATCTCTGGCATTTGGCAATCCATGAGCACGAGATCATAGGATGTGCGACCAATAGCTTCTACCGCTTCTTGCCCGTTTTCGACGACATCAACGCGATAGCCGATTTTTTGAAGCATTCGAACAGCTACTTTCTGGTTGACGACATTATCTTCTGCAAGAAGAATGTGTGCCTGTGTGTGAGCCTGGGCTTCTTCCACGGTATGTCGAGTGATCAAAGTGGAGGAATGATTAGTGGTGGATGAGGGAGTCTGTTGCTGGCTACCTAAAATCATTTGCAGACACTGGTGTAATTGTTGATGCCGAATGGGTTTCGTGAGATATCCATTGAAGCCGGCGTGGCGAGCTAATTTACCTTCGCCTCGTTTTCCAAGAGCAGTGAGGAGAATAAGAGGAATGTGGGCAATCTCTGGATTTTGCCGGATACGTTTGGCTAAGGAGAGCCCATCTTCTTGAATTGTTTCTGATAGCGTATGGTCCAAAATGGCGATATCGAAAGATTCCCCTCCTTTGGCATGTGCCTGGAGCAATTCGAGTCCTTCACTTCCGTTTTGGGCCATTTCACAAGTCATTCCCCATGATTGCGAGTAATGCTGTAAGAGAAAGCGTATCGTGTCATTGGATTCGACAATACACACACGACGGCCCTGGAGGGGGGCATTGGAAAATGTAGTTGGAGTGGACGTGGAGCCCTGAGCGAAAGGAATGGTAAACCAAAACGTACTGCCGTGACCTTTTTCACTGATTACTCCAAATTCTCCATCCATCAGGGTCACCAATTGTTTACAGATGGCCAATCCTAATCCCGTGCCGCCAAACTTTCTGGTCGTTGAGCTATCCGCCTGGGTAAATGATTCAAAGAGTCCTCTCTGAGCTTCAGAAGCTATTCCAATGCCCGTGTCGGTGACGGCAAAACGAAGAGTTGTGGCGTCGGTAGCCGTCTCAATTACGGAGACGTCAACCACAATTTCTCCCTCTTGGGTAAATTTGATCGCGTTCCCAATGAGATTAAAAAGAATCTGCCTGATTCTTCCCGGATCACCTCGTAATTGCAGAGGGGTTGTGGCATAGACTAAGCCAATCAGTTCAAGATTTTTTTGACTGGCTCGTTCCGCAAGGACATCTAAGACTTCATCCACCGCCGTCCGTATGTCAAAGTCAATGATTTCCAAATCCAATTTACCCGCATCGATTTTTGAGAAATCCAAAATATCGTTAATGAGGGTGAGAAGGAATTCTCCGGAATGTTTCAACGTTTCCAACATTTCATACTGATCGGCATCTAATCCCGTGCCCAGGAGTAGGTCGGTCATGCCAATGACCCCATTTAAGGGGGTGCGGATTTCATGACTCATGGTAGCCAGGAATTCGCTTTTTGACCGTGCGGCCGCAAGTGCTTGGTCACGGGTAATGACGAGTTCTTTGTTTTTTTCCTCAAGATCCTTGGCGTCTTTCTGTATTTGTTCCTCGGCTTCTTTGCGTTCGGTAATGTCGACAATCGAGGATAAAACAAAACGCCCTTCTTGCGTTTCAATGGGATTCAGTCCTACCTCAATGGGAATTTCATGCCCATCTTTATGCAGTCCCCATAGTTCCCGGCCTTTCCCCATAACAGCGTGGGGATTCACCTCCGCCACATATCCAGATCGATGATGAGGGTGATCTTTTCTGAAGCGCGGTGGAATCAACAATTCAATAGGTTGGCCAATCAATTCGGATCGTGAAAATCCGAATAACGATTCGATGAGCTGGTTGACCAGGATTATCTGCCCGGAGGTGTTTATCATAATCATGCCACTGGGCGTCGTTTCCACGACCAAACGAAATCGTTCCTCCGCTCGTTTCCGTTCCGTGATATCTTTAAAGGTGACAACTGAACCCACAATCTGATTCTTCTCATCATGGATCGGCCTGCTCGTGTATTCAACAGGGAATGACGTCCCGTCTTTCCGCCACAGGATTTCGTCTTCTATATGGTGAACCGAACCATCTTTGAAGGCGGTATTCATGGGACATTCTTCTCGAGGATAGGGTGAACCATCAATTTTGATGTGGTGCATGATGGCATGCATGGGAAGCCCAATAAGTTCTTGCGGCTCATAACCCAGCATTTTTGCGCCAGCAGGATTCACAAATGTTGTCCGACCCTCCAGATCCAAACCGTAGATCCCTTCTCCTGCTGAGGCCAGGATGCGTTCGTGCCGGAGGGAGAGATCTTGATGAGCCTGACGGCTTTGCTGGCGCTCAATGGCTGTCGTGATCCGGTCGCCCACCATTTTTAGACTATCCAAGGTCAGGGCTGTCAATTGGCGTTTGGCAAATAACGCCATGACTCCCACCACGTCTTGACCCTTGAGTAAAGGATACCCGGCAAAGGCGACCATGCCCTCATGCTTGGCCCATTCCTGGTCTGAAACACGAGGGTCTCCGATAACGGCATTGGTCAAGTGAGGTTTTTTCTCTGCCGCAATCTTCCCAATTTTAAATTGTCCGACCGGAATACGACCATGGGGACCATCTAAATGTGTATAGAGGCCGGCGCTGGCTTGCAGCTCTAGGATCTGCTGGGTGGGATTGAGAGTCCAAATTCGAGCGAAGGCGGCATTGAGGTGGTCCACAATCGCTTCGGTGCATTTCTGAAGGAGGGGTTGGAGTTCCTGGCTATGGCTAATGATTTTTCCCACTTCCGCGTCTAACGCCAATAAGCGGTTCTGATCTGCCATTGTGGACTCGGCTTTTTTTCGCTCGGTAATATCGCAGTCCATCCCGATCATTCGAACGGGATTACCCTCTGTGTCTCTCTGGACAAGTCCCTGGGTTGCAATGTAATGAACCGATTGATCATTCCAAATCACCCGAAATTCAGTATCAAAGTCCTTCTTGCCCTCTAAGGCCAGTTGAATTTCTTGCTCGGCACGATCACGGTCATCTGGGTGGACGCTGTTTGCCCATGCTTCATAGGCCCCACTAAATTCCTCAGGTGCAACCCCATAGAGGCTAAACATGGTCCCATCCCATTTCAGCACGTTATTGGTCATGTCCCAATCCCAAATGCCCATTCCAGTAGATGCCGTTGCAAGGGTGAGGCGTTCTTCACTTTCCTGCAAAGCCGTTTGAGCTTTCTGGCGTTCTTGTTCGCTGTAGAAGGCATGGAAAATTTTTCCACAAGAAGCCAAGAGAGGCTGAAGATAATCAACGAGATGTGAGTCATAGCCTTCGGCCCGATTCGCGACACCGGCCATACCCAAAAACTCGATCCCATGGTAAATAGGGATCCCTAGAAAAGCATTTAATGCTGGATGATCTTTCGGAAGCCCGCCTCTCCTGGTATCGGTTTGTGGATCGTTTGCGATCACATATTCACCGGTGGTCAATACGTTTCCAAACAATGTATTGAGATTAAAAAATTCAAAATTTGGAGCCAGGCGATCATAGAGCTGTCGGGTTTCTTCATTCCATGCAATGTTTGTGATGGCATGAGTCTTTAAATATGGCTTGCCGTCTCGATGTAGAACTTCTCCAATAAATCCATATGCACTGTTGGTTATAGATAATAATTGTGCAAGGACTTCAGCAAATGTTTGGTGGGCATTTTTCGTAGAAATAAAGGTCGATTCAATGTGCCTGATGGCTTCGAGTAAACGTTGGTGTTTCTGGCGTTCGAGGATTTCTGCCTGTGCCTGTTTCCGGAGTCGTTGGGATTCCGCGACTTGACGGTGAAGATCGGAGATATCTTGGATAATGACCAAGGCCTGCCATTCCTGGGTTTGTTCGTCCCATATGGCTTTGGCAATAGTTTGCTGGATTCGTGGTTGTCCATTTGATAGGGCACAGGGCAGGAATTGGGGATGAAATTGCGACGCGAAGATTGCTGGTGGCCCACCTTCAAACAGTGGCTCAAAGCGTGACGTATATTTGGGGGTGCCTAAATGAGGAAAATGGGTTTCAATGGAATTTCCAACAATGGTGGATTTGAGAATGCCTGTCCAATCTTCTAGACAATGGTTCCAAAAGCCAACGGTTCCAATCCGACGAACGATAAACACGCCTTGGGGAAGATGATCAAGGATTTCTAGGTTGAGAGGTGTATCAAGTTGAGGCATGAGGCGCGGTGGTTGGTTGCATGAATTTGCTGACGGCGTTAACCAGGAGTCCCAAGTCAGGAGCCCCGAACATGAGCAAAATATCCCCCGTCAGATCGTATCCTTCAATGGTAAATTGTGTTTGAGCCCAGAGAATAATTTCGGAAGAATCTAACGGTATGGGCTGCAGTAAACCCTGTATGGAGGTTTCTTGATAAAACGGCATGGAATAGATTATTTGATGATTGAGGATGTTGGCCAATGAGCCCATGACGCCGTTGAGCACAATATTCCCAATTTCGGTAAGTGTGGCTTCCCGCAGAGAATCCATGGTGTCAGGATCTTCTGATTCTCCGCTTAAGGCGCTCACCAATGCTTTCGCGCTCTCGGTAGGAAAGAGTAGGCAAGAGGCTCCAGAAAACGAACCTTTAAAAGGTAGTTGTACAGAAGACAACATGGTGTCCTTCATTTTCTGGACTTCTTGAGAAAGCTCTTCCATTTTCCCTAATTGAAGAAAGGGGATGTGCAATCGAATCGGTTTTTCCAACATTTGATTGAGCGATCCAGCTGCTCGCCCCACGCCGATGTTCAGCAATTCTTGTAAGGCATCCAGTTGCTCGGGGCTTATGTGCATGGGGTCTCCGTGGATTGTGGGGCATGGAGAATATCTTGTAATGCCGTCTGTAATTGGTCTTGTTTGATCGGTTTGTTCAAAAAGTTAGTGGCGCCGAGTTCGAGGCATTGGGTTTTCAGCCATTCCTGTACATCGGCGGTAAGAACAATGACTGGCAATTTCAGGCCTTGAGATTCCAATTGTTCGAGGACTTGGACTCCATCCATGATGGGCATGAGCATGTCCAAGAGCAGACAATCGGGAGGGTTGGCCTGAATTTTTTCAAGGGCCTCTTGGCCGTTGCAGGCTGTTTCAACTTCGTGCCCGGCCTCGACGACGATGGCAGAAAGGGTTTTGCGTTGAAGTAATGAATCATCAGTAATTAATACACGGCTCATGCAATTGATTCTCCTATTGGTAAGAGGGTTTGATGGATAATCGTTTGTTGCTACGAAGACGAGGGCACATCTTCCCTCTGGGATGATCTCAAACCACTATTTGGTATGTGTTTTCGGATGTTTATGGTGGGATCTTTATGGGAAAAGAGGGAATGGAAAGGCCGTAAGGGGTTAGGCGTGAGGCGTGAGGAGCGGAGCTGAGGGAAGATGAGGGTGCTGTGATTTGATGAGGGTCTGGAGGGAGCCGAAGCCCAGGCCTAAGTTTTGGCAGACCAGGTATTGCCGATCGAAACGGTTGGTGGTGCGCATCATTTGGCGAATGGTGGAGAATTTGGCTAAGCCCCACATTGGTAGGTGAAGGACGGAAAGAGGATAATCCGTGCCAAAAATCAAGCGATCAAAAATTTCAGGATGATTTCGAAGTTTGAGCAACATGCCCAGTCGGTTTGGAAGGGTAAGGGCGGAAATATCTGCATAGAAGTTGGGGTACTGATTCACAAACTCCAATAACGTGGGGTAGAACTTTTCATACATCATGAGCCCGTAACTACACGCATGGGCTGCGATGACCGTGGCGCCTTCTTCTAAAGCGGTGCGAAGTCGGTTTGGGTCACCCATGGATTGATCTTTTCCCATAAGGCTGAATTCATACCCCACATGGCTGAGCAGGGGGAGGCTCAGCTTGGCGAGTTCTCGGTAGAATTTTTGGTAGCGGTAATGGCCGGGATCGAATTGCTGGGAATTGGGCAGAACCTTCACCAGAACAGCTCCGGCTTCTGCGCAGCGATGAAGTTCCTCAATTGCGTCTATCCGTTGGGGGTTGATCGACACCCCAGCGAGAAATTCGTCGGGATATTTCTTGGCTTGCTGAATGACATAGTCATTACTGATGAGAAATTCCGTGGCTTGGTGGTTGATACGACCCTCGTGGGTGTACACCCCATCCATTCCGAGCAGGACGGCTTGTTGGACATGGCGTGATGCGCGTAATTCCTCCAATAAATCTTGGATGTATTTCCGATTAGCCGCGCTTGGGTTGGTTGGGGAAAGCTGGTGTTTCCATAATAAGAAGCGGAAGAGAGGACTTTTTAACATAGAAGATGAAATCAGACAGCCATTGTTGCCTTCTGGCAAGGCGGCCAGATGGACATGACAATCGATTAAGGATTTTTCGGGTACGTCGATCATAGGTATGGTGTGAAGGTGGTCTCTTTAGGCATATTTCAAACCGTTTTATTTCGATAATTGCGGCTTGGCATTGTGTTCAAGTGCAATGCGTTTGAGAGCACGTAAGTCCAGCTTGCCGGTACCGAGGACGGGAAGTTGGTCGACTTTGATGAAGTTGTTCCGTCGTGGAATAAACAGATTAGGGAGGCCACTGGCTGTCACCTTATCGAGTAAATCTGGAATTGTGGATTCTTCCAGTGTGTGCAATACGATGAGTTGTTCCCCTTTGCGTTCATCTGGAATGGCCGTGACGGCTAGCATCATGCCTTCAGCGTGAATCGCTTGGTGCAAGGCTTCTTCAACCTGTCCATGTGGGATCATTTCCCCGCCGATTTTTGAAAATCGTGACAGGCGGTCCGTAATAGTCAAAAATCCGTCTTCATCGAGTTTGGCAATATCTCCAGTGATGTACCACCCATTGCGCATGGCCTTCGCTGTTAAATCTTCACGACCTATATAGCCATCCATGACGTTCGGACCTTTCACCAGCAGCATGCCCGGTGTGCCAACTGGCAGTCGTTCATAGGTGTCAGGATCGACAATCCGAAGTGATACGCCAGGGAGTGGTTTCCCCACAGTGCCTTGTCGTGATGCAGGCTGAAAAAACCCTGCCGCACGAAAATCGGGGCAATTGACGGCAATTACCGGGGCACATTCCGTGACACCGTAGCCTTCGATGGGGCGAATGCCAAAGTGTTCTTCAAAGGCTGTGAGTAGCCTATCCGATAATTTTTCTGCACCTGTGAGGACAATGCGAAGTGAGCCGAATTGTTCAGGAGAACATCGGCGAACATAGAGTTGTAAAAACGTTGGTGTCGTCAAGAGCACCGTGGCTTTGTGACGATGAATAAGATTACCGATCCCTCCGGCATCCAGTGGAGAAGGATGATACACTACCCCGGCCCCATGGATGGTGGGAAACCATAATGTGGCGAGATAGCCAAATGAGTGAAAGAAGGGCAAGATACCCAAGAGTCGGTCATGCTTGTCCACGTGCAGCAGTTGTGCGATGCCTTCCACGTTGGAATCAAGATTGAAATGACTCAACATCACGCCTTTTGGTTCTCCCGTACTGCCACTACTGAAAATAATGGTCGCTAAATCCTCGATGGTTGGATGAGTAATGGCACCGCAGGCACGTTCGAGCAGGTGGATGGGGGCACACAGCGCAAGCAAGAAAGCGGTGATTTTGGCGCGTGCATCAATCGTTTTTCGCACGTCTTCAATCCAGATGGGCGTGAGGTTGGCTGGAAGCTCGACTTTTGCTTTTTCCAAGAAGACTCGATTGGTCAAGACGGTTACTAAGCCGGCTTGTTTTGAGGCTGACTCAAGTCCTGTCATTCCAGCCGTATAATTTAAATTAACGGTGGTACGGCCCGAAAGTGTGGCGGCAATATTCGCAAGCGCCCCACCTACGCTTGGCGGTAAGAGCAGGCCGACGGTATGTTGTCCGTTCCAATGTGATCGCAGGGCTCGTGCTAAGCCAATGGCTCCGATGAGGGCTTGGGAACAGGAAACATGAGGTTTCGTGGCATCGCCAAATACAAAGCGGAATGGGTGTTGGCGCATGGAGGAGACAAAGCTATGATGAAGAGGTCGACTGCTGGCTTTCCGCACGTTCCAGGCCGCTTCACCCAACTCCTGAATGGCCTGACGTACGTCGTCGGCGGTTGTTGTTGATGGAAGGGGTTCACCCAGAGAGATTGTGATGGGATAGGGAATACGTGACGGCCATTTAGCTAAGAACTTCCCACCAATAAAACTAAAGATACTGCCCCAGACCCGATCCAGATGGATAGGAATAATGGGAATATCCCGACCTTTGACGATACGAGTGAAGCCTGCGCGAAATGGCAAAAGATTGCCCGTGCGCGTGATTTGTCCTTCTGGAAAGATGCAGACCAATTCACCTTTATCCAACTGGCGCCCCGCTTCACGAAGGGCATACAAGATTTCTTTAGGAGATCCATTGGACGAAATCGGAATGGCCCCCATGATTTTGGCGAACGGGTTGAGGAATCTATTGTCGTAGTAGCTTTGATCCACGAGAAATCGAATCGGCCGATCTGTTGTGCCCAAGAGCAGGAAACCGTCAATGAATGACACATGGTTGGGGACTAACAGTGCGCCTCCTTCTTGGGGCAGGTGCTCTCTCCCAAGAATGGTGAGTCGATAAAGGCTGTGGGTGAACAGAACCAACACGAGACGGATGAATGTCTCGGGAATTTGGTACATTGCCCAGAGTGTTAGCAAGGCACTTCCTATCCCAGATACGAGGAATATGGCGTTGGCACTCAAGCCGATGGTCGCCAATAATCCGCACCCCAGAGATCCCATGAGCACCCCTCCGAATACCAAGGTATTAGAGAGGCCAATGACGGCTCCCCGGCGATCAGATGGCGATCGCCATTGAATGAGCGCATTGAGGGGTACGACGACAAATCCGCTTGAAAGTCCCAGACAGGTCATTCCCAAAAGTGTGCCACCTAGTTCGGGCTTCAACAGACCTAAGGCCCCGAGGCTGAGGGTGATTCCAATACCTCCAAAGGGAAGGTACCCCAATTCCACCTTTGTGGCGGAGAGTTTTCCTACTAGGAGAGAGCCTATTCCTACCCCTACGCCAAAGGCTGCAAGAGGAAAGCCGGAATAAGTATCTGATAAATGCAGAACGGCTTTGGCATAGATCAAAACGTCTTGCCCGACCAAGCTGGCCAGCGTCCAAAACGCGATGGAGCCCAGAACGCCCAATGTCAGGACGCGATCTGTGCGGAGGGCCTCAATGGCAGCCTTCCACGTTTCTCGAATACCCCCATCAGGGCGGGCCTGTGGCACTGGAGGAATCCGGAACGAGGCCCAGAGCCCCATTCCTGAGAACATGACTAATGCCAGTCCGGCTATCCAGGGCATGTGACCTGAAAGGTCCAGCAAGGGCCCTGCTAACGCAGTCCCACCAATAATTGCTACGAAGGTCCACATCTCCAATTGCCCGTTTCCCCAAGATAAACGGTGGTGCGGTAACAGCTCCGGCAGAATTCCATATTTGGAGGGACTAAAGAGCGCGCTTTGTGCTCCCATGCCTGCTAGGACAAGAAGAGGCAAGAGCCCACCTTCAGGATTGAAAAAGAGGGCAGCGGTGCCAGCGCTCATCAGTAAGACCTCAAGGGCCTTCATCATGACAATGACGGTGCGTTTACTGAAACGATCGGAAAAGACTCCGGCAAAGGCGGAGACCACCATCAAGGGAAGAGTAAAAATCACAAAGGCTTGAGTGGTTTGCGTTTGTGAAGCCAACTCAAATGCTGGCCCAGAAATGTCGGAGGTGGCTGCAACTTGTTTGATGGCCAGGAGGGCAATCATGAGTTTCCAAGCATTGTCATTGAATGCCCCGAAAAATTGGGCAATGAGGAGTCCGCGAAGGGCACTTGTTGAAGCCGAATCGGCCTGAGAATTAAAAGGAGGTGCAGTCATAGTACTCAAAAAATGAGGGAACGGTTCAGTTCTTTCATAGGCATTGAGGACAATCGTGTTCTGGGGAAAGTTAATATGATGAGAGTATGGGATTTGATAGCAAACGACGTCATTCGATGCATGTCGATTTGTGAAAAGGGAAAGAAGTCATTAAGGAGAACAAGAGGAATGGGTAGATATTACCATGATTGCAACATTTTCAGAAATTTTCTAAGAGCCGGTCCGAGATTATCGATCGCCACGAGGGTGTGCTGTTTTGCATCACATGTTTCGATCATTTTAGGCGAATAGTCGGGCTATTGAACGAAAAGGATTAGAAGATCGGCCGAAACCAGTGCACCCGCAGTAGATCGGTCTAATTTTGGAACGGCTCCTCGTGAAATCCCCTTAAAGTTCTTGATCAAATGACCGATTTATTCCGTAATACTGGTAAAGCCTTCTGGT
>Ga0224508_10005021_pt1 | contig 10723 bp, 19 predicted proteins | sample SF_Jan12_sed_USG_4_FD_170157 | JGI IMG/M metagenome (GOLD analysis project Ga0224508, IMG submission 170157) | Sediment microbial communities from San Francisco Bay, California, United States - SF_Jan12_sed_USGS_21 | ecosystem: Environmental > Aquatic > Marine > Sediment | place: USA... | reverse complement strand
CCCAGCCTGCAGAAGAAGGTAGACGCAGTTGCCTCGGGGAGCTCGAACCAGGTGATCCGCACCTGGTCTCGCCGCTCGATGATCACGCCGGACTTCGTCGGGCTCACCTTCCACGTCCACAACGGCAAGCTCTTCGTGCCGGTCTTCGTCACCGAGAACATGGTGGGCCACCGGCTCGGCGAGTTCTCTCCCACGCGCAAGTTCACCGGGCACACCGGTGGGAAGAAGGTGAAGACCGCTTAGTCCGGTCTCGGAGCCCCAGATGAGCACGCAAGCTTTCCTGAAGAACTACCGCGTGAGCCCGATCAAGGCGCGGCTGCTGGCGGACCAGATCCGCGGCAAGTCGGTCGAAGAGGCCCTCACGCTGCTCGATCTCTCGTCCAAGCGCTTCGCCCGACAGCTGGCGAAGCTGGTGCGCTCGGCCCTGGCCAACGCCGAGCACAAGAACGAGCACAAGGCTGCCGGCATCGACATCGACACCCTGGTGGTCTCGAAGGTCTTGGTCGACCAGGGTCCCAACATGTGGCGCATCCGGGCGCGTGCCCAGGGCCGCGCCGCCTGGCTGCAGAAGAAGACGGCCAACGTGCGCGTCGTCCTCTCGGAACAATAGGCGCGAGGAGTCAACGTGGGTCAGAAAGTACACCCCTACGGATTTCGACTGGGTTCCCTTTATGGGTGGCAGTCGAACTGGTTCTCGGAGCGCCGCTATGCCGAGCAGCTCCACGAAGACCTGGAGATCCGCAAGTTCATCAAGAAGAAGCTCTACCACGCGGGCATCTCGAAGGTGGTGATCGAGCGCACCGGCGACAAGGTGGTGCTCAACATCCACACCGCGCGACCGGGTATCTTGATCGGCAAGCGCGGCGCCGAGGTCGAGACCCTGCGCGAAGAGCTGCAGAAGTTCACCGACAACCGCGAGGTCTTCATCAACATCAAGGAGATCCGCAAGGCCGAGCTCGACGCGCAGCTCGTGGCCGAGAACGTGGCACTCCAGCTCGAGCGACGCGTGGCCTTCCGCCGCGCCATGAAGAAGGCCGTGACCTCGACCATGAAGTTCGGTGCCGGCGGCATCCGCATCCAGTGCTCCGGCCGCCTCGGCGGCTCCGAGATGGGCCGGCGAGAGTGGTACCGCGAGGGCCGCGTGCCGCTGCACACCCTGCGCGCCGAGATCGACTACGGCGCCGCCGAAGCCAAGACCACCTACGGGATCATCGGGGTGAAGTGCTGGGTCTTCAAGGGCGACGTGAGCGACCGCGAGCTGCGAGAGGGTTCGTTGGCGCAGCGCATCGGAGAGGTGGGATAACCCGTGCTGCAACCGAAGAAGGTCAAGCACCGCAAGGTGATGAAGGGCCGCATGCGCGGCAAGGCCTATCGCGGGTCGACACTCTCCTTCGGGGAGTATGGGCTGCAGGCCCTCGAGGCCTCGCGCGTGACGGCGCGGCAGATCGAGGCGGCTCGTATCGCCATGACTCGCCACGCCAAGCGCGGTGGAAAGGTGTGGATTCGCATCTTCCCCGATAAGCCGATCACGAAGAAGCCCGCCGAAACCCGCATGGGTAAGGGAAAGGGCAACCCCGAAGAGTGGGTGGCCGTGGTGAAGCCGGGTCGCATTCTCTACGAGATGGAGGGCGTGCCGGTGGAAGTGGCCCGTGAGGCCCTGCGCCTGGCGGCCCACAAGCTGCCGATGCCCACTCGCATCGTCGAGCGGGAGACCCACTGATGAAGGCCAGTGAACTGCGCGACCTGGCCGTCGAAGAGCTGCAGGCGAAGTCGACCGAGCTGCGGGCCGAGCTCTTCAACGTGCGAATGCGCAAAGAAACCGGACAGCTGGAGAGCACGGCGAAGCTTTTGTCGCTTCGCCGGGACATCGCTCGCGCGGAGACGATCCTGCGCGAGAAGCGCGGAGCGGAGAAATGAGCGAGCGCGGAATGCGGAGAACCCTGGTGGGCACCGTCGTCAGCAACAAGATGGACAAGACGGTGGTCGTGCGGGTGGAGCGGTTGGTGCAGGATCCCCGGTACAAGAAGTACGTGAGGCGCTATTCGCGCTTCATGGCCCACGACGAGGCCAATCGCTGCAACGTGGGCGACGAGGTGCGCATCATCGAGCACCGTCCGCTCTCGAAGCGCAAGCGATGGAAGGTGCAAGACACCGTCTCCGAACAGGCCATGGTCTAGGCGGGGCCGGAGCGAAACCATGATTCAACAGGAAACCGTACTGGAAGTGGCCGACAACTCGGGGGCGCGCAAGGTGGCGTGCATTCGGGTTCTTGGCGGCTCCGGGCGGCGCTATGCCTCGATCGGCGACCTGATCGTGGTGAGCGTCAAGGACGCCATCCCCAACGCTCGCGTCAAGAAGGGCGAAGTGCGGCGAGCCGTGGTGGTGCGCACCGCCAAGGCCATCGGCCGCAACGACGGCTCCTACATCAAGTTCGACGACAACGCCGCGGTGTTGCTCGACAACCAGAAGGAGCCGATCGGGACGCGCATCTTCGGCCCGGTGGCTCGCGAGCTGCGAGCGCGCCGTTTCATGAAGATCGTCTCGCTGGCTCCGGAGGTGCTCTGATGAAGCCTCGCCTCCTCGATCGCTACAAGAGCGAAGTGGTGCCGAAGCTCTCCGAAGAGTTCGGCTACAAGAACGTGCATCAGGTGCCGCGTCTCGAGAAGATCGTGGTGAACATGGGCGTGGGCGAGGGCACCCAGAACCCGAAGCTGGTCGAGAAGGCCACCGAGGAGCTGGGCCTGATCACGGGCCAGAAGCCCGCCGTGCGCCGTGCGCGCAAGTCGATCGCGAACTTCAAGCTCCGCGCCGGCCAGGCCATCGGCTGCGCCGTCACGCTGCGCGGGCCGCGCATGTGGGAGTTCTTCGATCGACTGGTGAGCGTCTCGCTGCCCCGCGTGCGCGACTTCAAGGGCGTGCCCACCAAGGCCTTCGACGGCCGGGGGAATTACTCGTTGGGCATCCGCGAGCAGATCATCTTTCCCGAGATCGACTACGACTCCGTCGAGAAGATCTCGGGCCTCAACGTGACGGTGGTGACCACCGCGCCGAACGACGCCGAGGGGCGGGCCCTGCTCACCCATCTCGGCATGCCCTTCCGCCGCTGAGCGCAGCAGCGAGGAGCCAATAGCCATGATGACCGATCCCATCGCAGACATGCTCACGCGCATCCGCAACGCCGGAACCGCGCGTCGAGCCCAGACCCGCTGCCCCTCGTCGAAGCAGAAGCTCGCGATCGCCAAGGTGCTCGCAAGCTCGGGCTTCATCGGCTCGGTGAAGGTGGAGGCCCGCGACGGCCACCCCGAGCTCGTGATCGGCCTGCGCTACGACGACGCGGGCCTGCCCCTGATCGACGGCATTCGCCGGGTGAGCAAGCCCGGGCGCCGAGTCTACGTCGACCACGAGGGCGTGCCTCGGGTGCGCAATGGCCTGGGCGTGGCAGTGATCTCCACCTCCAAGGGCATCCTCTCCGATCGCGACGCGCGCGATCAGCACGTGGGCGGTGAGCTCGTCTGCGAGGTCTGGTAGCCGTGTCACGAATTGGAAACAAGCCGATCCCGCTGCCCGACGGCGTCAGCCTCGACACCGCCGAGGGTCAGGTGCGCGTAAAGGGTCCCAAGGGCACGCTCAGCGAGCGCCTGCCCGACGCAATCGACATGCAGGTCAAGGACGGCTCCGTCGTCTTCGCCCGTCCCGACGACTCGGTCGAGAACCGCGCACTGCACGGGCTGGCCCGGGCGCTGGTGGCCAACATGGTGCAGGGCGTGGTCGAGCCCTTCGCCATCGAGCTCGAGATCCAGGGCGTGGGCTATCGCGCCGAGGCCTCGGGCAAGAAGCTCACCCTGCTGCTCGGCTTCTCGCACCCCGTCGAAATGGAGGTGCCCGACGGCCTCAAGGTGAGCGTCGATCGCAACGTCATCGTGCGCATCGAAGGGATCGACCGTCGGCAGGTGGGGCAGTTCGCCGCCGACGTCCGCAAGCTGCGGCCGCCGGAGCCCTACAAGGGCAAGGGCGTCCGCTACGTCGGCGAGCACGTGCGGCGCAAGGTGGGCAAGGCCGCCACCGGCACGAGCGCCTGAGGTAGGGCATGAAGCGCAGGATCCACAAGGAATCGGTCCGCAAGTGGCGGGCCCGCAAGACTCGGACGGGCATCTCCGTGGCGCGCAGTGGGCGCCATCGGGTGGTGGTCTACCGCAGCGCGAAGCACATCTACGCCCAGCTGGTCGATCCCGAGAGCGGACGCACGCTGGGCACGGTGTCGAGCCGCTCCAAGACGATCGTCCCCGACGGTGCGACCAGCAACGTCGAGGCGGCGAAGAAGGTCGGGGCGGCCCTGGCCGAGCTCGCGGCGCGCCACGAGGTGCGGGAAGCGGTCTTCAACCGCAATGGCTTTCTCTTTCACGGACGCGTCAAGGCCCTGGCCGACGCGGCGCGCGAGGCGGGACTTCGACTATGACGAGCCAATTGAATGCGAACGACTACGAGCTCACCGATCGTGTCGTGCACATCAACCGCGTGGCGAAGGTGGTGAAGGGCGGTCGCCGCTTCAACTTCAGCGCGCTGGTGGTGGTGGGCGACGGCGCCGGCGTGGTGGGCGCGGGCTACGGCAAGGCGGGCGAGGTGCCCGAGGCCATCCGCAAGAGCGTCGAGCGCGCCCGCAAGGCCCTGATCGAGGTGCCCCTTCAGGACGGTCGCACGCTGCCCCACGAGATCATCGGGCGCTTCGGCGCCGCGCGCGTGTTGCTGCGGCCGGCCTCGCCCGGTACGGGGGTGATCGCGGGCGGCCCGGTGCGCGCCGTGCTCGAGGCGGCCGGCATCCACGACGTGCTGACCAAGACCCTCGGAACCAACAACCCCATCAACGTGGTGCGGGCCACCATGACGGCGCTTCGCGAGCTTCGCGACCCCGAGCGGCGCCTGGCCCAGCTGCAACAGAGCGCCTGACCATGGCCGACGCGAAGAAGATTCAGGTGCGCTGGGTCAAGAGCCAGATCGGCTACGACCGCCGGCAGCGGGCCACGCTGCGCGGTCTCGGCTTTCGGCGCCTGCAGCAGCGGGTCGAGGTCGAGGACACTCCCGCCGTGCGCGGGATGATCTTCAAGGTCCGCCACCTGGTGGTGGTGGAGGAGGGCTCCTGATGCTCGACCGACTCTCTCCGCGCCCCGGCTCGCGGGGACCCATCAAGCGGATCGGGCGCGGCCCGGGCTCGGGCACGGGCAAGACCGGCGGCCGCGGCGTCAAGGGCCAGGGCAAGCGCTCGCCCGGACGCGAGACCCCCTTCCACTTCGAGGGCGGGCAGATGCCGATCCAGCGGCGCCTGCCCAAGCGCGGCTTCCACAACCTGTTTCGCAAGACCTACCGGATCGTCAACGTCGGCACGCTGTCCGCCCTGGACGACGGCGCCACGGTCGACCCGGCTGGCCTCGAGCAGCGCGGCCTGATCGCCCACGGGCGCGAGGGCGTGAAGCTGCTGGCCGAGGGCGAGGCCCCGAAGAACCTGACCATCAAGGTCCACAAGGCCAGCGCGGCGGCCCGCAAGAAGATCGAAGACGCAGGCGGCACGGTGGAGCTGATCGGATGATCGGAGGCGTCCAGAACATCGGGAGGATCACCGAGCTTCGGCAACGGATCCTCTTCACGTTCGGGATGCTCGCGGTCTACCGGGTGGGTGCCTTCATCGTGACCCCGGGGATCGACCCCGAGGTGGTGAAGAGCTTCTTCCAGCAGATGGAAGGCACCGTCTTCGGGCTCTTCACGCTCTTCTCGGGCGGTGCGCTCGAGCAGCTCTCGATCTTCTCGCTGGGCATCATGCCCTACATCAGTGCGTCGATCATCTTCCAGCTCTTGACGGTGGTGATCCCTGCACTCGAAGAGCTGAAGAAGGAAGGCGAGCAGGGCCAGCGCCGGATCAACCAGTTCACGCGTTATGCGACGATCGGCCTGGCGCTCTTCCAGAGCAGCCTGCTGGCCGTGGCACTCGAGAATGGCCAGTTCGGCGAAGGCGCCGTGGCGAACCCCGGCTGGGGATTTCGCCTGATGTGCATGATCACGCTCACCTCGGGCACGGCCTTCATCATGTGGCTCGGCGAGCAGATCACCGAGCGCGGTATCGGCAACGGCATCTCGCTGGTGATCTTCGCGAGCATCATCGTGAGCATCCCCTCGGCCATCTCGGCCATGGTGCAGCTGATCCAGACCGACCAGTTCTCGCTGATCCAGACCCTCTTCTTCGGGCTGCTGGCGGTGGGGATCATCTTCTTCGTGATCATCGTCGAGCGGGGCCAGCGTCGGATCCCCATCCAGCACGCCCGGCGCGTGGTGGGCAAGCGCGTACAGCAGGGCGGCATGAGCTATTTCCCGCTGCGTGTGAACACCTCCGGCGTGATCCCCGCGATCTTCGCCTCGTCGCTGTTGATCTTCCCGCTCACCATCGGGCAGTTCACGGAGTCGGCGGCGATCCAGAGCTTCATCGACGTCTATCTCAACCCCACCACCATCGGCTACCAGGTGGTGTACATCGCGTTGATCATCTTCTTCTGTTACTTCTACACCGCGATCATGATCGATCCGGTCGACGTGGCCGAGAACATCAAGCGATCCGGCGCCTACATCCCCGGTATCCGCCCCGGCAAGAAGACGGCCGAGCACATCGATCGCATCCTGACGCGCATCACCCTGGTGGGCGCGCTCTACATGTCGGCGGTCTGCGTGCTGCCCACGATCCTGGCCGTGCGCATGGGCGTGCCCTTCTACTTCGGCGGCACGGCGCTCTTGATCGTGGTGGGCGTGGGCCTCGACACCATCTCGCAAATCGAGGCCCACCTGGTCTCGCGCCAATACGAAAACCTCTCGGGCGGCAGCACCCGCATCCGCGGAAGGCTGAATCGATGAGCGCGAGGCGCATCCTGATCCTCGGCCCGCCCGGCGCCGGCAAGGGCACCCAGGCCCAGCGCCTGGTCACCAAGCTCGGGGTCCCGCAGGTCAGCACCGGCGACATGCTGCGCGCGGCGGTGGCCGCCGACACCCCGGTGGGCCGCCAGGCCCAGGCCCTGATGGAGCGCGGTGAGCTGGTGCCCGACGAGATCGTGATCGGCGTGGCCGAGGAGCGCCTGGCCCAGCCCGACGCCCGGCAGGGCTTCATCCTCGACGGCTTCCCCCGCACGACGGGGCAGGCCGAGGCCCTCGACCGCCTCTTGGGCGGCCTGGGCACCCCCCTCGAGCGCTGCCTGGCCCTGGAGGTGGACACCGAGGAGCTGGTGCGCCGCCTGCTCAAGCGAGCCGGGCTCGAGGGCCGCAGCGACGACAACGAGACCACGATCCGCAACCGGATGGCGGTCTACGAGCGCCAGACCCAGCCCCTGGTGGCCCACTACGAGGTCCAGGGGATCGTGCGCCGGATCGAGGCCAAGGGCGCCATCGAGACCGTGGCCGAGCGCATTGCCGAGGCCCTGGAGCGGTGATGGGCCGTCGCGAACGCATTCCGGTGAAGAGCGACCGCGAGCTCGAACTCATGCGCGAGGCCGCCCGCCACGTGGGCGAGATCCTGCTCCAGGTCCGCGAGAAGGTGGCGCCCGGGGTCAGCACCCGCGAGCTGGACGAGGTGGCCCAGAAGGCCATCGGCGAGCGGGGTGTGGAGTCGTCCTTCAAGGGCTACGATCCCCACGGGTTGCCTCCGTACCCCGGCGCCCTCTGCGTCTCGGTCAACGACGAAATCGTCCACGGCATCCCCGGAGCCCGCGAGCTCGCGGACGGGGACATCGTGAGCGTCGATTTCGGCGTGTCGGTAGAGGGCTATCACGGCGATTCGGCCGTGACGGTGCCGGTGGGCGGGGGCATTTCCGATGAGGCCCTGCGCTTGCTCACGGTGACGAGCCAGTGCCTCGAAGACGCAATGGAGCAGATGGTGCCGGGCGCACGATTGTCGGATCTGGGTCATGCCGTGCAGCGGCGCGCCGAAGGCGCGGGCTTCGCCGTGGTGCGCGAGTTCGCCGGTCACGGCATCGGCCAGAGCCTGCACGAGGCGCCCTGGATCCCGAACTACGGCAAGCCGGGCCGCGGCCCGCGACTCGCCGAGGGCATGGTCCTGGCCATCGAGCCCATGGTGGTGGCCGGCCGCGCCGACGTCCGCATGCTCGACGACGAGTGGACCGCAGTGACCGCCGACGGCTCGCTCGCCGCGCATTTCGAACACACGATCCTGGTGACCGAGGGGGGCGGCCAGCCGCTCACCCGGGTGGCCGGGTCCCACTGAGGACGCCCTCGTGAAGGTCAGAGCTTCTGTCCGAAAGATGTGTGAACGCTGCCGCGTCATCAAGCGACGCGGCGTGATTCGCGTGATCTGCACCAACCCCAAGCACAAGCAGCGTCAGGGCTAGGGAGGAAGACGAATGGCACGTCTCGCAGGCGTCGACCTGCCCCGCAACAAGCGCATCGACATTGCGCTCACCTACATCCACGGCATCGGCCGCACCACGGCGTCGAAGATCTGCGAGAAGGCCGAGATCGAGCCGCAGACCCACGCCGACAGCCTGGCCGACGCCGAGCTCGTGCGTCTCCGCGAGATCATCGAGAACGACTACAAGGTCGAGGGCGATCTGCGCCGCGAGGTCTCGCAGAACGTCAAGATGCTGATGGACATCGGCTGCTATCGCGGCCTGCGGCACCGCCGCGGCCTGCCCGTGCGCGGGCAGCGCACCCACACCAACGCGCGCACCCGCAAGGGTCCCGCCAAGACCGTCGCCGGCAAGAAGAAGCCGGCCGGCAAGAAGTAGACAGGAAGAAGGCGTGAAGAAGGGCGGCAAGAAGAAGGTCAAGAAGAACGTCCAGGCTGGCGTGGCGCACGTGCAGTCGACGTTCAACAACACGATCATCACGATCACCGACCCCTCGGGCGGGGCGCTGGCGTGGTCGACGGCCGGGGGCCAGGGCTTCAAGGGCTCCCGCAAGTCGACGCCCTTCGCGGCCCAGGTGGCCGCCGAAGAGTGCGCCAAGAAGGCCATGGAGCACGGCGTGCGCCAGGTCACCGTCTTCGTGAAAGGGCCGGGGGCCGGCCGTGAGTCGGCCGTGCGCGCGATCCAGGCTTCCGGCATCAAGGTCACGATGATCAAGGACGTCACACCCATTCCGCACAACGGCTGCCGCCCGCCCAAGCGGCGGCGCGTCTAGGGAGACCGCATGGCGCGATACAAGGACGCAGTCTGCCGGCTCTGCCGGCGTGAAGGCATGAAGCTCTTTCTGAAGGGCGACCGCTGCTTCAGCGCCAAGTGCGCCGTCGAGCGCCGCGCCTACCCGCCGGGCCAGCACGGCCAGGGCCGGGCGCGCTTCTCGGACTACGGCGTGCAGCTTCGCGAGAAGCAGAAGGTGCGCCGCATGTATGGCCTGCTCGAAAAGCAGTTCGCCAGCACCATGGAGCGGGCCTCGCGTATGAAGGGTCGCGCCGGCGAGAACCTGCTGATCCTGCTCGAGCGCCGGCTCGACAACGTGGTCTATCGCCTCGGCTTCGCGACCTCGCGATCCGAGGCCCGCCAGCTCGTCAAGCACGGCCACTTCCAGGTCAACGGCCGCAAGGCGACGATCCCGTCCATGCAGCTGCGCGCCGGCGACGTCGTGACGCTGCGAGAGAAGTCCCAGAAGGTCGAGCGCGTCACCGCCGCGCTCGAGACGCTCGAGGGCAAGAGCGTGCCGCAATGGCTCGAGACCGAGAAGGAGAACTTCTCGGGCACCGTCAAGGCACTGCCGGTGCGTGAAGACATCACCATGCCGATCCAGGAGCAGCTCATCGTCGAGCTCTATTCGCGCTAGCCGAAGCGCGAGCTCCCACTGGAGGAACCATGCAGACGACCGAACAGCAGGAAATCATCGCCAAGAACTGGCGGAACCTGATCCGCCCCCGCGAGCTGGAGGCAGACGCCGCCAGCGCCGCCGACCCCTACGGCCGCTTCTCGTGCGAGCCCTTCGAGCGCGGCTTCGGCCTGACGCTGGGCAACGCCCTGCGCCGGGTGCTGCTCTCTTCACTGCAGGGCGCGGCCATCACCTCGGTGAAGATCGAGGGCGTGCTCCACGAGTTCTCGACGATCCCGGGCGTCATCGAAGACGTCTCCGAGATCATCCTGAACCTCAAGGAAGTGCGCCTGCGGCTGCACGGCGAGGGGCCGCGGCAGCTGCGCCTGCAACGCAGCGGCGAGCAGGTGCTGCGCGCCGGCGATCTCGTCAGCGACGACCCCAACGTCGAGGTCATGAACCCCGACCTCAAGATCGCCACGCTCAACCCCGACGCCAACGTCGAGATGGAAGTCACGATCGACCGGGGCAAGGGCTACGTGGCGGCCGAGAAGAACAAGACCGAGGAGATGCCGATCGGCACGATTCCGATCGACTCGATCTTCTCGCCGGTGCAGAAGGTGAACTACAGCGTCACCCCCGCTCGCGTCGGCCGCGAGACCGACTTCGACAAGCTCAGCCTCGAGATCTGGACCGACGGCACCATCTCTCCGGAGGACGCCCTGGCCTACGCGGCGAAGATCCTCAAGGAGCAGCTGGCGATCTTCATCAACTTCGAAGAGCCCACCGAGTTGGTGACGCCGCTGGCCGAGGAGCCCGCGCCTCTCAACCCGAACCTGTTCAAGGCGGTCGACGAGCTCGAGCTCTCTGTGCGTTCGGCGAACTGTCTGCAGAACGCCAACATCCGCCTGATTGGCGAGCTCGTGCAGCGCTCGGAGAGCGA
>Ga0224508_10005020_pt1 | contig 10724 bp, 7 predicted proteins | sample SF_Jan12_sed_USG_4_FD_170157 | JGI IMG/M metagenome (GOLD analysis project Ga0224508, IMG submission 170157) | Sediment microbial communities from San Francisco Bay, California, United States - SF_Jan12_sed_USGS_21 | ecosystem: Environmental > Aquatic > Marine > Sediment | place: USA: California... | reverse complement strand
CACTCGAGTCGGGACGCGACTTGCTGCGCACGCTCGAGATTACTTGACCAAACCGAACCACCAAGACCATATGGCGAGTTATTTGCCCGGGCGATCGCGTCATCCAAATCCGAATACTTCAGGATCGGCAGTATTGGCCCGAAAGGCTCCTCGTCGACAAGCCGGGTGCCATCCTTAATGTCGCGTACTACGGTCAAAGGCAGAAAATAGCCCGGCCCCGCCGGAATTTCGCCACCGGCAATAATCGTTCCATTAGAACGCGCATCACTGATGTAGCCTTTGACCTTCTCGAACTGACCCTTGTTCTGCACTGGGCCAAATTGCGTCGCTGGATTCATCCCGTCGCCCACCGTGGAATTCCGGGCCAATTCCGCGAGCTCATTACAGAGTTCATCGTACATGCCCTCAGGTACGTAAAGTCGCTTCAGCGCCACGCAGACCTGACCGCTGTTCATGAATGCACCACCGAATATCCCGGGCGCAATCTTCTTTGGGTCCGCATCGTCGAGAACAATACCGGCATCGTTACCGCCACACTCCAAAGTGACCCGTTTCATCGTGGCCGATGCACTTTTCATGATCGCCTTGCCGGTGGCTGTGGATCCGGTGAAAGCTACCATTGCGACATCCGGATGTGAGGTAATTGCCGGACCCAGATCGTTATTGTCCGCAATGACGTTAACGACACCCGGAGGAAAAATATCGGCGATCAATTCGCCCAGTTTGAGGGTACTTAACGGCGTGAACGGGGAGGGTTTCAGAACCACCGTATTACCGGTAATCAAAGCAGGCGCCATCTTGTATACCGCCTGCACAAACGGAAAATTCCACGGCATAATGCAGGCCACAACGCCCAGGGGTTTGCGGTGAATTGCAGCATGTTGCGTGTCGTCATCGGCGAGTACTTCCGCAGTAATTTCCTGGTTTGCAAAATAGCTGGCGAACAGGTCGGCAAGCATCAACTCGACCTTTGCCAGCTCAAGCGGTTTTCCCTGCTCGGCGACGATCAATTCAGCAATTTGACTGGCTTGGTCGTTGATACGTTTGATCGCTGCTTCGAGTAACTCCTTCCGCCGCGCCACCGGTGTGCCGCTCCAGCCTGGAAAAGCTGCTTTTGCCGCGGCAACTGCCTGTTCCAGCTGATCGGCCGTGGCAACGCTGAGGACCGATACCGGTTTTTCAGTAGCCGGATTAATAACGTCCAGCTCAACGCCATCACCATCGACTAACTCACCATTGATTAATAACTTGTACTCAGACATAGCCCTTACTCCACCTAACTTGTCTATGATTTGCGTGTGCAAACCGATTTAAAATTGTTGCGAGTGATTTGCTTGGTTGAAAAATCTCCCATTTTCAGACCATACTTTTCAGTCAGACGCCAGGATTAGCGGCGCCTGTCACAGGCAGTGCAACACCCGACACAAAACTCGCCATCGAGCTTGCGAGATACACCATGGCATCAGCCACTTCCTCCGGTTCTGCGCTGCGCCCCAGCGCATTGCCGTCTACACCCTTCCAGGCCTCCTCGACGCTGATGCCCGACCATTTTGCAAATTTCGCAATACCATCGTCCTGCATCAGAGTCTTAATAGAGCCTGGACACACCGCGTTACAACGAATGTTGTCCCTGCCGAATTCTGCCGCGATGACTTTGGTCAGGCCTACAACGCCAAACTTCGTTGCTGTGTACGCGGCCGAAAAAGGCTCGGCCGCGATACCGAGCATCGACGAGTTATTGACGATTGCCCCGCCACCATTGCGTTGCATCACCGGGATTACCGCCTGACAGAAATACATCGTGCCTTTCAGATGCACGCCATAACTGACATCCCACTGTTTATCGGTTTGTTCCAGAAAGGGACCCGCGCCTATTGCGGTACCGGCGTTGTTAACCATGATGTCGATCGTGCCGAACGCCTTGACGGTCGCGTCTACACAATCCTGTACTTGTTTGCGGTTGGTGACATCCACTCCCTGGGCTAACGCCTCCACCCCCAATTCCCGCGCTTGTGCTGCGACAGCTTCTATCGCCGCGAAGTCTTCTGTTTCGTGTCCGGGGCGCACCAGATCGGTCACGACTATCTTTGCCCCGTGCTCAGCGAACTTGATCACTGCCGCCTGCCCCATTCCCCGGGGGCGTCCTGCGCCGGTAATAATGACGACCTTGCCTGCCAATAATTGTTTCATCGTGTCTCCAGAGCCGAGGTCGGCAATAGCTCGTCGCTAATCAAATCGAAATCCGGTTCATCACTGCCAATTTCCATTAGTTCGATGATGTTTCCAAACGGGTCACGGCAGTAAATGGAATAGCCCTCGCCGACTTTGGCCGGCGAGTTGTGAACAACACCACCGGCAGCTTTGAATTGTTCGAATACTTGCTGAATGTTTGTGACCTGAAACGCAATGTGAGCAATGCCCGGGTCACAGGCCCGTCGTTCCGCCGGATTCCCTTTTTGCTCCGGAGACAAATATTCAAAGAGCTCCAGGTAACAATTCGGCCCCTTCATGATCGCGCACTTGGCTGACGTACCGCCTATGCCCATTACCGCGATATCCTGGCCGTTGTTTGACTGTTCCCAGTCGAAGGCACGAATGTACTCAAAGCCCAGCGCCCGAGTATAGAAATCACGGGCTCTTTCGAGGTCGGGAACGACAATTCCTGGATGGTGGAAACCGACTATCATTTCGTACTCTTTCTCTTTGTATTAATGCAGTTCATAGTTTGCCCGGATTCAGAATGCCCTTCGGATCCAGCGCGCATTTCAGCGTCTTCATCAATTCGATCTAAGCATAGTTATACGATAGAAATAGCACATTGACCGCTGTGGACAAGTTGTTGACATATATGGCCAGCCCACAAGCGGCCTCTTGGCAGCCCAGTTATTTGCGCAACAGGTGGCCCGAGAGACTCGACCTCGCCGGGTGGTCAGAGCGGACGATCGACCGTCTCAATCGTGGAGAAAAATTCGCAGCCTGTCGGCAACATCTGCGGCCTGGGTCAGAACGAATAAGTGACCGCATGACATCACCTCCAGCTCGGCATTGGGAATACTGCAGGCCAGAATTTTGGCGTTGATGACCGGGACCAGTGGATCGTCGTCACCAGCGAGCACCAATGTTGGTTGTTGAATATCGTGCAAACGATGAATACTGGTCCAGCCGCTTATCGCCATCAGTTGCCAGAAATAGCCTAGTCTTGCGGGTGGCAACACGAGGCTGGCGTGGCGTCGGGCGAAGTCTTTGTCCGTGCGAAATTGGCCGCCATAAATCTGGCCGGCGAATCGAACCAGATAGGCAGGGATCAGGTACCGCAGCGGAGAAACCAGGTGAGACAATGCCAGTAGGTTGCCGGGGATCGCGAACGCACCGGCACCGGTTGCAGCGAGTATCAATCGATTGACCCGGTCAGGATGAGCCAAAGCGAGTTGTTGCGCGACGGCCCCGCCCCACGACAGACCGAGGACGTTGACGTCTGTATAGCCGAGCTTATCGAGCAGACGCGTGATTTGTTTTGCCAGCCATGGCAGCCGGTATGGCAACAGCGGTGTTGATGACCGGCCAACGCCCGGGGCATCGAAACTAATAATTTCCTTATCCGGAAGTTCGCTGATCAGGGGATTCAATACTTCCAGATTCGCCCCAAGCCCGTTGCATATCAACAGGGGCCTGGCGCCGGACGGCCCCCGAACCGACACGCGAAATCGTTGGCCGTCGATATCTACGAGGCTTGTTCGAGCGTGACTCGTAGAACTACCTGCAGGCACGTGGCGCGATCCGGACCATTATAAGTCACGTAGCTCACGACGCAGGATCTTACCGACCGTCGATTTGGGAAGCTCATTTAGAAATTCAATTGCCCGGGGAACTTTGTAAGCTGTAAGTCGTTCACGACAAAATGCACGCACCTGATCTTCGCTGAGACCTTCGTCCTCGGGCACAACGAAAAGTCTCACGGCTTCGCCTGTCTTTTCATCGGGGATTCCGACGCAAGCACATTCGAGTACACCATCGAGCAAGGCGACCTCCGCCTCGATTTCATTTGGAAATACGTTAAAACCGGACACGAGTATCATGTCCTTTTTTCTGTCGACTATCCGGAATAGGCCGTCTTGATCCATAGTCGCAATATCGCCGGTCCGAAAATAACCGTCTGAGGTCATGGCTTCTGCAGTAGCCTCCGGTCGGCGCCAATAGCCCTTCATAATTTGTGGGCCGCTGGCGCACAGTTCACCGGCCTCCCCGGGTGGCACTTCATTACCGTCGTCGTCGCGCAGAGAAATGTCTGTTGACGGCAGAGGCATTCCAATGCTGCTTTTGAAATCGTTGGAAGCCAGATCATTTACTGTCAGTACCGGTGATGTCTCGGATAGCCCGTAGCCTTCAGTAATATGCAAACCCGTCACCGACTTCCATTTTTCGGAGACAGCCAATTGCACGGCCGCACCGCCACCCATACAAAATTGCAAATCGGAAAAATCGAGGTCGGCAAAGCCCGGGGTGTGCAGGAGACCGTTGTACAAAGTATTAACACCGGTGAAAGTGGTCACCGGCCATTTCGCCCACTCGGCGACGAAACCATCCATGTCACGAGGGTTCGTAATCAAGACGTTAGTACCACCGGCGCGAATGTAGCAAAGCGTATTCACCATCAGCGCGAAGATATGATACATCGGGATGGCGGTGATGATGACTTCCCTACCACGCCGAATCTGATCGCCGGCCATGGCTTCAAATTGCAATATATTCGCAACCAGATTGCGATGTGTCAGCATCGCACCTTTGGAAAGGCCCGTCGTGCCACCGGTGTACTGCAAAAAGATCAGATCATCACCGGCTATGTCGACTGGATCGAGCGGCAGGTCGGCAGCAATTTCCAACGCGTCAGGAAATGCAACTGTATCGGTTAATGCCGAATCGATCGGCGCGGGCTCAATGCCGGTGTCTACCAAGTCGTCAAGCTGCACGACAATGACATTTTTCACTGGCGTATCTTCGATTACTTTGGCGAGGGTAGGCGTGGAACCGGCGAAAACAACGATCGTATCCGTGTCGGCATCCGTTAGCTGATGCTTTAGTTCTCTTGCGGTATACAGCGGGTTTACATTGACCTGGACCCCACCTACCCGCAATATTCCGAGCATCGCCACCGGAAATGCCAGCATATTCGGGGCCATCAATGCCACCCGGTCACCCTTACGGATGCCAACTTTCTTTTGCAGATAAGCAGCGAAATTTCGAGACAGAGCCTCGATTTCGGCATAGGTCTTGCGCGCTCCGAAGCTGCTGAATGCATCACGCGAGCCAAATTCCCGGCAGGCACCCAGCATCAGGTCGACGACGTTGCCTATCTTGTCCGGGTCTATCGATTTCGGAATTCGATTTCCATAGTTTTTGAGCCATGGTTTTTTCACGCGTGCTCTCCTTTACCCGGCCGAAATTGCTGCGACGGACTGAGCGGAGCCGCGATTGACATAGACGGCGGGCAACACGCTGAGAATAATCAGGCCAGCTGCCGTCGCCAACAGTCTCGCAAAGTTCCCATCGCCGAGTATCAGACCGCCCGCAGCCGGTCCGACAATTGCGGCCACACCGAGCACCGCCGGTATCGCGACTGAATAGCGCCCACTCACGTCTACCGCTGCGAGACCACCTAGCTGAAAAATGATCGAGGCCGTCCAGGCGAACATAAACAGTGGGCCGGCAAATGGGTAACTCGCAGCAGGCGCAAACATCAGCCCAAGCATGCAGGCTATTTGCACTGCGGCCGCAGCCAGTATGACAAAGATGCGGCCTATTCGGGCGTGGAGAAAAACGGGTACCAAAGAGCCGGCACCGCCTGCTATCAGGGCTGCTGACAAAACAATGCCCACGGTGCCTGGCGCGACACCATTGGCATCCCCGATACGCTCGTAAAAAGCCCATACAGCGGCTGCCGCACTGTGGAAAAGAAGCGCGCCGCCCAAAGCGATTATTGCGACGGACATCGGCGCGTGCTCAATTTTCTCTGACGTGTTTATCGCTGCTTTGTGGCTTTGTCGAATTACCCACGGCAACAACAACAGCGCGACCGCCGGTAATACCGCAAGGGTTACCATCAGGCCCTGAAACCCCCATTTCGGTATCACAGTGATCGGTAGCAACAGGACGACAATGGCGGGCACTACGACCTGGGCGAAGGTGCCGATACCGAGATTGCGATCCGGAAACCGGCCATCGAGCAGGCTGATTGTGGCGATTCCAAACAGACCGCCACCACCGAGTCCGGCAATAAACAAAGCAGTCAACAACGTGGTCAGACTCGTGGTTTGTGTTGCAACAACAAAGCCTGCTATTTGCAAAAGCGCCATTACCCCACAGGATTGTCTCCAGTTGATCTTTCGTACCCAGATGACAAGCGCGATCGACAGTACAGTGAATCCCGCCATGTAGGCCGACGCGAGAAAACCGATCTGTTGATTGCTAAACCCCAGGTACTCGGCAGCGGTACCGAGCGCCAGCGGCATGGCGTTGAAGAAGGCTACCCCTATGGCGGTAAGAACAGCTGCAGCGGCGATTACCGGGGTGCTATCGACATCGTTGGCAGGATTTGAAATCAAAAGTCGGTAATCCAGGCTCGTGTTTTGGCACTTAGCTCATGTCGTTACGAATGAGGAATCACTTCCGGCGCAAAAGGCTGTGGATCGGACGACCCGATCTGCCAGAGCTCTATGATGTTACCAAAAGGATCCCGGCCATAGGTTGTAACGGCTACGTTATCTTCGCCCTCGACGCTGTGCTCGACCGGTTCACGGTGAAAAGTCATATGCTCCTTGAGGCGCTCGTATTCGGCGAAACAGTCGTCAACCATCACACTGAAATGAGCGAAACCGTATTTGTTGCACGGACGATTTGCGTCCTGCGGTTCAGGATCGACAGGGTTTTTGTATTCCCATATCTCCAGATAACCCCAACCGGACCGGAGATCGAAACTATCCGCTGACGGCTGTTTCAACTGCGTATGAACTTCTGCGTAGGAAGACGGTTCTATGGGACCGTATTGACCTTTCTCGAAACCGAGCACATCAGTGTAAAAATCAACAGCTTTCTGCAAGTCCGGCACAACCAGAGCAATATGGTGTATACCCAGAATGCCATGTTTTGATACCGGCTTGTTGTCGGTTTTCACCTCCGGATGTGGCAGGACGGCCGGCGCGTACGGTTTCGGGTCTTTTGGGCCAATTTGCCAGAGCTCGAGTATGTTGCCGAACGGGTCGCGACCGTAAGCTGTCCAGGCCTCGTTCTCCGGACCCTCGACCGAATGGATTACGGGTTCGCCATGGAAAATCATGTGATCTTTCAGGTAATCGTACGCAGCGACGGCGTTGTCAACCAGCAGGCAAATGTGGCGTATCCCGTAGGTGTTGACCGGTGTCCAGAAGAACTGCTCTTCCGGATCGACCGGATTCTCAAATTCCCAGATCTCGAGATAGCCCCAACCGGACTTTACGACCTTGCCCATGGCCTTGGGTTTCTCAAGCTGTGTGATTTCCTCGGCATAGGTAGTCGGCTCAATCGGCCCTGTCTGAACGACCTCGAAACCCAGTACACCACAATAGAAATCGAGCGCCTTTTGTAGATCCGGTACAACCAGAGCTGCGTGATGAATTCCCAGAACTGCCATTGTCGATCTCCAAAAAAATAAGCTGCGATTCTTGTTATTACCCTAGCAGTACACGGCGAATTCCCATCGATCCTACCGGCCAACATTTTGACAGTTGTGGCCAGTTGTGTGCTGGGGCTTCGGGTCCTAACTAATTCATGCAAATAGTCGTAAGTGGCGGGAAACTAGCTTTTGCTCATAACGTAGTTGCCCGGCGCATTATCGGTAGCCGGGAATTGTTCACTGCCAAGTTGCATTGGCGCACGATGCATGTCGCCACTGCGCTCGCCGATCCAGCCTGCCCAGGTCTCCCACCATGATCCCTGATGCTTCGATGCCGCGCTCCGCCACGCATCCCAGTCCGCGCCAGGCTCCGGACCAGTGAAGTAGCTAGCCTTTGGGTTTCCGGGCGGATTCACCAGGCTCGCAATATGCCCGGCATTGCTAAGCACGAACGTGCTCTTGCCACCAAGTAGCTGCGTGGTTCGATAACAACCACGCCATGGTGTCAGGTGATCATTCACGGCACCGGTTACAAATGCGTCGCACTTGATCTGACTTAAGTCCACCGGATACCCCAGGGCTTTCACCAGACCTGGTTTAGTAAACGAATTCCTGGCAAAGATATCGAGGAACTCACCATGTAAGCCACCAGGCAGGTTCGTGCTGTCATCGTTCCAGGCCAGAATATCGAAACTGGGCGGCGGCTTGCCCATCAGGTAATTATTTACCCAATAGTTCCACACGAGATCATTGGGTCGAAACCAGCTAAACAGTCGTCCCAGTTCCTTACCAGTGATAACCCCCTTGCGTTTCGAATTCGCTTTCGCAAGGCTAACAACCACGTTGGATTGCAACATGCCGATCATCGCCGGCACATTCCAATCGAGCAACGTGACCGCATAGCCTACAGAGTGCACCGGCGACGCGCCCTTCGCTGCAAAGTAACCCAGGAGTGCAGACATCGTGATGCCACCGGCGCAGAAGCCAAACATATTCAATGTTTCCGACTGCGTTATATCGCGTACTGCGTCGATTGCCTCAAGCATTGCCGACAAATAGGTATCGAGATTCCAGTCTGCCTGTGCAGCCGTCGGGTTGCGCCAGCTCACCATAAAGACCGGTACACCCTGTCCGACGGCGAACTCGACAAAACTGCGGCCAGGCGACATATCCAAAAAATAGAACTTGTTAATCTGCGGTGGGATAATCAGCGTGGGCCGGCTATAGACATCGGTCGTGCCTGGCCGATACTGGATGAGTTCCAGCACGTCATTGCGAAACACTACCGCACCGGGACTTGTCGCCAGGTTCTTGCCGACGGTGAAGTTGCTTGTGTCCACCTGGGTGGGCATGCCGCCATTGAACACGACATCGTGCGCCAGATTACGCGCGCCGTTGACCAGACTGCGACCACGAGTCTCCACAGCGTGTTTGAGCGCTGCGGGGTTCCCCAACAAGGTGTTTGTCGGTGACAGACTCGAAGTCAGCACATCGGCCGCAAACCGGGCACGCTCGTGGTTTCTCCAGTCGCCGTGATCTGTGACCAGGCTCTCAACTGAGCGACACCAGGCTATATAACCCTGCCCCAGGCGCTTATAGACCGGGTTTTCCTGCCACGCCGAATCCTTGAAACGCCAGTCTTTCGGATGTACTTCGACATCCGAAGTTCCCGCGAGAATCTTCGCTCCCTCCATTCCCAGTTCGACGGTTGCTTTCAAAACCCGAGCCGGTTGCAGGTATCTGCTGAACGACCTGAACGCTGTTCGCAGACACAATTCTCCAGGATCCTCTCCACTTGCAAGGGCGTCGGCAGCACGCAGACCGACCTCATCGGCGTCTATGTTGGTTGCTTTGTTGTTTGTGCTACTCATGCGTCACTCCTCAGGAAGCGGGGACATTGCTGCCGGTGTTGAAGACTCCCAACGCCCTGTGCGCCAGGATGAACAGCATCAGCGCGACCAGCCAGGCAATGCTCGACAGTAAATATACGTAGAGAAAAGAACCACCGATAACCAGCATGCCGGCCAGTCCTGGCCCAATTACCGAACCGATAGCCTGCATGCCTGGTATCAATGTTGAATAGCGACCGCTGACATCTGCTTCTGCGACAAGGGCCATACGATAGGCAGCGCCCAGGTTCCAGGCGATGCCATAGACCACGGCCGCAGTCAGGAAACTGATCGGGTCCCGGCTAAAGTAGAAGAGTATCGCGGCGGCGATCGAGGCAAAAATAGAAATACTCATCGGTATCAGGCGGCCAAAGCGGGCACCAATTACACCAGCAATAAAGGATCCGCAGGCCGCACCGATAAATGACGCGGCAATTGCGGTGCCGGCAAACTCACGGTCAAATCCTCCAGCGACAGCAATGCGATCGAGGAATGCCCATAAGCCGCTCTCGGCTACAAAAACCAATACGATGACCAACAATCCCAATAAGAGCGCACCATGCGGAGCCGCGAGCCGTTGGCCTGCATCATCTTTTGTGCGACCGTCCTTGATCCCCTTGCCGGGGATCAGTAGTACCAGCGGCATCAGCACAATGATGACGCCTATCATGAACCGCATCGACGCATCGAAATCCTGTCCAACGAATGAAAGTCTGGGTAGCAGATAGGCAAGACTGGCACCGACGACTGCCTGCGCAAACCACGCCCAGGCATACCACCGGTCCGGTTCGTCTGTATCTCCCAAACAGGCAATCGTGATGCCATAGCCTATCGCAGAAGCGATACCCGCAATCGAAAGTCCCACTGACAACAAAACATAGTTTGCCGATATTGAAGCGAAGAAAAACCCGAGCATCATCACTACGCCCGCGCCCAGGATGAGTACACGCCAGTTGTAGCGTCGAACCCAAAAAACACCGGAAAAAAATCCAACGGTCTGGCCACCCATGAAAAAGCTCGCGAGAAAACCGATCTCTTGTTCTGACAGATTTCGACTATCGGCCGCGTTGCCCAGAATAATGGGCATCAGTGCGTAGAACAGCGTAAATGCAACCGTCATCAGCACGACGGCAATCTTCGTGTGTAGCCGATTGAGCGACAATTGGTTTGCGTTGTTCATTTTGGTTTGC